>SXGS01132953.1_pt1 | contig 22829 bp, 28 predicted proteins | sample 3174681 | NCBI WGS metagenome assembly SXGS01 (sample SAMN11356861, study PRJNA531348) | freshwater metagenome | isolation source: freshwater sample F1-80 | place: China: Fuxian Lake, Yuxi | collected 2017-12-25
CTCTCTGTTTTCCCGCATTCGGAAAATCCGGTCGCGGTATGTGTTGATTTTATCATACTTGTGATATAGTGCAAGCACTTTCGCAAAAATATTTTCGTCACATAGCAGATTATTTTCGGGGGAGCGCATAATGCTTACAATTAACCAAATAAATCAAAGACTTAGGGTATAGTGCAAGCACTTTCGCAAAAATATTTTCGTCACATAGCAGATTATTTTCGGAGGAGCGCATAATGCTTACAATTGACCAAATAAAACAAAGACTTAGGGATGCGAACCTAAAACGCGTTGCGACCAATGCCGGTCTGCACCCTGCGACCGTGTATCGGCTGATGCAGCCAGACAGCCAGCCTCTCTACGAAACGGTGCGTGTGTTGAGCGAATACCTGACGAAACAGGAGGTTATGAATGGTGGACATCACCCACATTTTCGGCGGCAGGCCGTTTGATCCACCTATCAGGCGCCAGCCTGACTCGCCTGAGCAGCAGCTGCGCGAGGCAATGCTGGATGCGGGTCTTGCGCCGCCCGATCTGATCGAACTGGATGGGAAGATCCATCGGTTTAAGTCTGGTACGAAGGGCACAGGCAATCATGGTGACAAACCTGGTTGGTACGTGGCTTTTGGTGATGGAGTCCCAGCAGGCAGGTTCGGCTGCTGGCGAGCAGGCATTGAGCAGACATGGCGCGCCGAGACTGGGCGAGAGATCACGCAGGCAGAGCACATGGCGCACGCTAGGCGCATGGCCGAGGCCAGAGCTTTGCGAGATGCAGAGCAAGCTAAGAAACGCGAGATTGCTGCTGGCACCGTAGAGATTATTTGGTCAGGAGCGCAGGCGGCGCTTCCCGACCACCCATATCTTCTTCGCAAGGCCATAGGAGTTCATGGGGCACGCGTGACTGGTGACGGGCGCTTAGTGGTGCCGCTCTATGGGCAAGACGGCACTCTGGCAAGTTTGCAGTACATCGATCACGATGGGGGTAAGCTGTATCATCCCGGCGGTCAGACGGGCGGCAAATACTGGATGATAGGCACGCTAGACGAGCCTGGAACGCTGTTTGTGGCAGAAGGCTTTGCCACTGCCGCAACGATTTACGAAACCACGCACAGGCCAGTTGTCGTGGCTTACAGCGCCAGTAATCTCGTGCCGGTTACTGGCAGCATGCGCGAGATGCACGGCGCGAGCCAGGACATCGTGGTGGTGGCTGACCATGACAAAAGCGGCGTCGGCCAGAGATATGCAGAGCAGGCTAGTGCCAAGTACGGCGCCAGGACGGTCATTCCGCTAATTGAAGGTGACGCCAACGATTACGTGCAGGCAGGGCACGACCTGGCCAGCCTGCTCATGCCGCCGAAAAACGATTGGCTCATCCATGCCGACGACTTTTCTGCCCAGCCCGCTCCGATCTCTTGGTTAGTCAAGCGGTGGATTCAATCTCAAGCATTGGTGATGGTGCATGGGCCATCCGGCGGCGGCAAAACCTTCGTGGTGCTCGACTGGTGCCTGCGAATGGCCAGCGGCGCGTCTGAATGGGCTGGCCAGAAGGTTCGGGCAGGCAACGTCGTCTATTTGGCTGGTGAAGGCCACCACGGCTTGCGCGGGCGCGTCGCCGCTTGGAAGCATCATCATCAGGTGGGCGCACTCAATATGTGGTTGTCCAAGGATGGGGTGGATTTAAATACCCCGACTGGATACCTCAAGGTCGTCGAGCAGATCAGGATTCTCAAAGAACGCCCAAGCGTGATCGTAGTAGATACCCTGCACCGATTTTTAGCCGGCGATGAAAACAGCGCGCAGGATGCAAAAACCATGCTCGATGCCTGCAATAGCTTAATGCAGGAGTTCATCTGCAGCGTGATCCTGGTTCACCACACTGGCGTTTCTGACGAGGCTCAGCACCGCGCTCGAGGCTCCAGCGCATGGCGCGGCGCGCTCGACATCGAGATCAGCATCGTGCCAGGCAAGGACGGCGTGCCCATGCAGATTCTCCAGCGCAAGTCCAAGGACGCGGAAATAGCAGCTACCGTATATGTTGCGTTGCAACAGGTAACGATACCGGGATGGCTGGATGAAGATGGGGTTGCGGTAACGTCGGCAGTGGTGGTGCAGGAAGATGCGCCGACGAAATCCACGAAACCAAGCAAGATCGACAGCCATCGCAAGACCTTTGAGAACGCCTGGTGGGCTTCAGGAGCTGAGGAGCGTAATGGTTTACCTTACCTCAGCAGGTCGGCGATGGTGGACTATCTTGTCCAGAAACTGGATTTGAGCGAGGCATCAGCTAGGGTCTACACAAAGCCAAGCGCCGACGGAAAACTCATTGCTGACCTGCTGGTGGCAGAAATAATCGAGTCCTCCGAGCATGGATGGATTGTGATTGACGGCGTGCAGGCGAGCGCTATGTTAATTAGAAAATCGACGACCTGAAAATAACTTATTTACAGCTATTATGCAAATAATTACAAATAGAAATTTAACAGAGCATGAAGAACAGCGCGAATTGGTACGCTGGTTTCGTCAAACCTACAATGGAGTTCGCATTTTTGCCATTCCTAACGGCGGCGCTCGAAGTCTGGCTACAGCTGGGAGGCTTAAAGCCGAGGGCGTCAGCAGTGGCGTGCCCGATCTATTTATTCCTGAATGGAAAATGTGGATAGAAATGAAGCGCAGCAAAGGAGGTAGCCTTAGCTTAGAACAAAAAGACTGGATTAAATATCTAGAAAGTGTTGGATTTATATGTGTGGTTGGTAAGGGTGCTGAAAATGCCAAACAACAGATTATATCTTCAACATTTCATCGGCAGCTTCCTTAGAGCTTGCAACCCGACTCATCCAGCCTTTGCCAAACGTAGGAAAAGTGGAGAGACTTTTGTAATGGGCTTTTCGCAGGTTGCAGAACTGCTCAATTACCTCGTCAGCAGGAAAAGCCGTAACTGCCGCAACAGTTTTAGGACCAATCTGGCCATCTGCGGTCACTTTAACAACTTGCTGTAAATATTTACTAGCTCGATTGACGCCCGCGTTAACGGCACAATCAAATACGCACAGATCCACACCACTAGGAAGATCGTTCCCGCGAACAGCGTCCCAATATCGTTGCTTGTAAAGCGGAGAAACTGTTTCAACTGTAAGCGCTCGCATATCTGCTTCAGTAGCAGGTTTCCCTGACCACTCTTCCCAGACGCGCTGAGTAACCCCAAGGTTGGTTTTGCCTCCAAAATCACTAGGATGGTTAACGTATCCTCCTTCGTGTTGCAACACTAGCGCCAGCGAGCGATCAAAATTTTCTTTCATCGGTTGCCTTCTGCGTTCTTGACTTTTTCCACAGTGCGGAGGCTCCCAAGGCCCAGCATTCCAAACAGCACAGGCAACATTTCCGATAACTCTAACCTGGGCGCTAAAACTAACTGATCGGTCATTGCCGATGTGCCGAACGTAAATACAAGAAATTGAGAAAACGGCAACAGCACATAGCTGTAGGCAAACGCCGCCGCGCAAGTCCAGCCAACAGCTGGTCGCCAGCCGCTAACAAAGATACTGGCGTGCCTAGCTTCCTCTATATTCGTCTGTATTTGCAGCTTGGCTAGATCAGTTTCTGATGCCAGCTTCGTTAGTTCTCCAGTTTGCTCCAGCCTGAGCAGCTCAAGATGCGCCGCAGCCCTTTTTTCTGGGTCTGGAAAAATACGTTCGATCAGCGATTGCGCTGCAGAGAAAAGCCCAGAAACCACTAACGGATTCACTTGTCGGCCTTTTCATCTATCCTGCACCAAATCTTATCCAGCAAATCATGCACTCGGCGTATGTCGTTTTTGTAGTCCTCCTTTGCAACGTATGTAAAAGGAATTTCATTCAAACGATCTTCAATTCGATGCACGGAATCTGTGAGCGATTTGATAATCCACCCTCCAAAAAACCCGGCAAGCGCGATTGCGCCGTTTATGATTGCTTGGGTATCCATTATTTTTTGACCAAGGACTAAATGATATTTTTGTCAACTAATCGTAGCTCTTTTGTCAACTGATTATAGCTCTTTTGTCAACTGACCGTAATTCTCCATAATAAAACGTGCAAAATTGTTCTTGTATATTTTATGTCCTAAATGATCGCAGGTCATAGACGGGTCTATCCACACCGCGCCACCGGAGCTGCGCCATTTTTTACAAAATATATTGTCCTCAGACACAATTTCTCCGTCAACTATCTGCACATCAAAAACCATCCGTTTAGCTTCTCCTCGTTCGATATATGGCTCACTAATGTCCCACACTGTTTTCAAAGCGTTTTTTGAGATACGCATGAAACCTGTGCCGACACTTTCTACTTGTATCAAATGATTGACCGGCGCGGACAATCCTTCTGGCATTAGTTTGATTGCAAAGTCAATGTGTGTGTCAGACTTCTTTGGATATACCCCAGCAACCAAATCAACGGAGTAACTCAACAGCTTAAATACCCATTCCGGACTCCAAACAATGTCCGAGTCAACAAAGATCAAGTCATCGCAATCCGTTTCTAGCGCCATTTTAACCAGATCGTTTCTTGCACGCTGAATAAGCGCATCATGGCAAATTTGTACGGGATAGATTGCGGTTTTGTGCATACTTGCAATTGACAATGTGCCAATCATCGACTGCAAAAACTCAACTGCAACCTTTCCGTCGTAACACGGAGTACCCAAAAGCACTTTACGCATTGACAAAATATGCAGTGATCGCGGCTGCAACTTGGGCGTTTGTCCAGTCAACAGTGTAATTGTTACCAGACAGGACTGTGACCCAATACTTAAATGATGCGTCATCACCAAGTTGGCAAAATGCACAAAGATGCTTTGCGCTCACGTTATCGTCAATTTGTAGCACCTTCACAGTGCTGGATTGATAGGTGGTTTGACCTACATACGGAGTAGATAGTGAAACGTCAGGAAATGTCATAGTTTTTTCCTCTACGGATGGGTCAGTTTATAGGCGTCAAACTCTGCCTTAAGTTCTTGAATTGCCTTAACCAAAACTGGTATTAAAGTGCCCGCAGAAGCTTCTAGTTTATCTGGATTTTTGGTTGACACAAGATTGGGTACAGTGATGCCTGTCTGCATCTGTGCCGCTTGCAATTCCTGGGCAACAAAACCGAATTCTGGTATGCCTACTTTTTTTCCATCGCGCATATTCCAGTCAAATGAGACTGGATGCAAGGCGTTGATAAAGTCTAAGCCAGCAGGTATGTTTTTAATGTTGGTCTTGTCTCTTGCATCTGACAAAGCGGTAATCGTTGTAACCTGACAACGAAGTGTGGCAATAGACCCATTGCCCAATGTAATGACATTACTTGCAGATGCAGATGCACCCATCGCATCGAAGCCAATAAATGTGTTATTTGTTCCAGTGGTGTTAGCTTGCGTTCCATCACCCTGTCCTGCATCTAAGCCGAAAGCAGTGTTGTATGTGCCTGTGGTGTTGGAATAAAGTGCTTGCACCCCTACAGCGGTGTTATTAATGCCTGTAGTGTTGGAGTAAAGTGATTGCACACCAATAGCAGTGTTACTAGCGCCTGTTGTGTTGGAGAAGAGAACGCCTCCTCCCACAGCGGTGTTATTAGCGCCTGTGGTGGTGGAAAAAAGTGCGGCTTGACCTACTGCGGTGTTGTTAGAGGCGTTGGTATTAGCATAGAGCGCAGCTTGACCCACAGCAGTGTTCTGCACGCCTATAGTGTTAGAATTGAGTGCGGATTGACCCACCGCAGTGTTATTAGCGCCTGTGGTGTTGGAGTAAAGAGCACTCGACCCCAGAGCGGAGTTACCAGCTCCTGTAGTGTTGGAAAAAAGTGCGTTTGCTCCAACAGCAGCGTTTGTACTCACAGCACCTGCACCACGACCTATTGTCAAACCTTGGATAGAACCCGCACCAGTTGCAGTCAGCGTGCTTGACGCCGTAATGGTGGTTGCCGAAACGCTTGACGGAGTTGTAGCGCCAACAGTCCCGTTAATGTTAATAGAAGCCGTGCCAGTTAGGTTTGTTACTACACCACTTGCAGGTGTTCCTAAAATCGCGCCGTTGCCCAGCGTGGTTACGCCCGTAACATTAAGAGTTGAGCTAAGAGTAGTTGCACCAGCAACATTTGCAGTAGTGCCTACAAACAGTGCTTTTGCAACACCTACACCGCCTGCGGTGATGATTGAACCTGTTGTCGTGCTTGTGGCGTCTGTGACTAAGCTGCTGTTTATGCCTGCTGCAAACGGTATCCTGGCTGTTGCTGTCGTTTGCCCGTCTTTGGTAATTGCAGTCGTTAAACCTGTGCCGAGATCCGCAGTTAAGGCATTGAAAGCGGTCGATGAGATGACGGTGCCTGTGATTACAGGCTGACCCGTTGTGTTGATGATAAATGTGCCGCTTCCGTTGTAGCTCAAAGTTAAACCCTCCTATTGTCGATCTAGTTGCCCAGTCAGTTGTCCGGAAGCGCTGCCAGTTATTGCTGCGCGCCTTGCCGCATTCTCATTCATAAGTCTTATCAATTCGTCCACATTCTTCAGATTACGTTGCGCCTCTGTGCCTCGGCTCATCAACATCCGCGCCAACTCGTTCCGTGTCGCCTCCGGCATTGCAATTCGATTCCACGCTCTAGCGCCAAAATTGATTGCCTCTGAAATGTTACCGCTCAATCCACTACGCGCAGATTGCAATGCTTCCATCATAGTTTTATCGTCTAAGTCGCTTGCTGCAACCGCCCTTTGAAACGTATGAGAACCGCTCCCAACAGATTCTAACTCCTTTAACCTGGTTTCTTTCGCCACATTTGCTGAAAATTTCCTGTAATTGCTACCGAATATTTCGCGCAACTTGTCGCTCGTCGCAGGATATCTATACATCTCTAACAGCGACGTTTGTCCAGCCTTCGTGCCGACACTATCCCGCAAAGACTGCAACGCACCAATTCGGAACGCCTCCATCTCTCCAGCAGTCATGCCTTTCGTCAATTCCGCAATCGAAATCGCATCCTTTTTCATCACCGTCCTACCGGCCTCAATTGCAGACCGCATCTCCGCTGGCCCTGCAAATGCTTCACGCGCATGTTTGTATATCGACCCCGAATCATCTTTTGGAGAAAGCTTATCCATTTTCTCTGTCAAAGCAACTCGGATTGAGTTGGTCGCATTGCTCTCCGGAGTTGGCTTGAAATCTACCTTTTCCTTTTGAGCTATCGTCCACAATGCCTTTTTGATAGTGTCCAACGAGTTAAACGGAATGTCATCACCAACCTTGAGTTTAGACAAATCAACCGGCAACCCGTGTGTTTCGGGGTCTTTTCTTGAAAGATTCTTCGCCCGCATAAAAGCCCTTGGTTCACGATTTAAAATTGCTATCAATTCTTCATCAACGCGGACAGATAAACCCTTTAATTGTTCGCGAAACGGAGCTTGTGCAGCCTTCTGTGTAGCCGCCAAATCATCTAGAGATTTTGTATATCCTGCGCCACTAGTGCCAAGCGCATTGTCAGCATCGGCCATAATCCTTTTAGGCGTGCCAATCCGACGATTACGGATTAGCAGATTGAACTCATCCCTTATACTGCCAGGCAAAGTCGTTAGCACATCAAGCAAATTTTTCGGAGCGACGCCGCCAACGTCTGCAATCGTCGCTTCATTTCCGTACCTATTAATTCTTGCCGCCGCCCTGCCACTAGGAGACGCCAAATTAGGCGCACTACGTTGTAGAGCCTCTGCCAATTTGACCGCAGCTTCGTTATAAGGCGTTTCTATCCGTTTCAAAATAGCCGGAATACGCGGCGCGATATTGTTTATTATTTTGCCACCAACGTTCATAACACCTTGACTTAAACCGCCCGCAGCACCGCCAATAATACCGCCTGTTACCGCATCACCAACAACCCCTAACTTAGTTGGATCAGTTGATTCTCCAGCTCCGCTAATCGTGCTCTGAAGGCCGCCGACCTTTGCAGCCCTCCACATTTGCGGAATTAATCCAGCAGCAACCGGCAACTGCGAAGGACTACCAGCACCTAACATCATCATCGGCGCAGCAGTCATTGCACTCGTAACGGGACTAATAATCGGGTAGTCCTTGCGGAATTGCTCCGTCATCCCGCGAACATAATCCCGCCCTTCTGTATAATGCTCGCCCATCGTCTTATGGCTAAACGGCGCGCCAAGCACAGAATACATCATCTTCGGCACAGCAATCATTGCACTCGTAATGGGACCAATAGGCAAATGCGGGCCAAACACAGCATTAGCAGCTTTAGCGGCTCCAAAGATCTCATCGAAAAATCCGAACGTCGGACCCTGCAACGCGTTTACAGCGCCCGCAAGCGAAGAACCGCCAGGGACTCCGACAATATTTCGACCTCGCTGCAAGGCTGACGATGGCAAGTTTTGTTTGTCACTATCAAGAGTGTACCCCGGAGGCACAGCAGAAGACGATTTTTCTAACGTATACCCTGGTGGGAGCGCCATTATTCTTTAACCTCTTTCCAAGTGTTGCCGCCGTCTGTTGACATTATTCTTGGCTTTCCTGGTTTATTAGCATATATAGGAGTTTGATTTGTAGACGTTGTAGGCTGGGTAGGTTTGCCCAAGGTTCCTGCCGCAAAATCGTCCAAATATTCTTGATAACCTTTTAGCTTATTAATTATTTGATCAGCATTGTCTGTTACTGCGGGCATAAATGCATTTATGCGCGCAAGTTCTGCCACAGATGTCGCTGTACCAGCACGTTCTTTTATCACAGCAGAAACGTTGTTAAACACATACGCTCGCGCTTGTGCTTCTTTTTTTGTATCAGAACGCCCAGCAATTGATTCTGTATAACTACCCAGGTTTGTTCCGAGACCTCTTTTGAAACTGAATGCCAAAGGTGATTCTTGGACTGCATTAATTGCGCCCTGCATTGTTGATCTTTGTTGTTGAATATTCATTATTTCTTTCTTTACACCAGGAGATGGCGCGGGACCAATAGGTTTACTGCCTTGCATAGCTGGAGTAAAAGCACCAGTATCTAAGTTAACCACGCCCCCCCTTTCTGGATCATAAACAACTCGGTCGCGTGGAGCAGCTGGCTGTCTACCGGCAATTTTTTGATCTGTCTCAAATTGTTCGATGCTTTTAGGAACTCTGCCAGCGGCTTTTGCTTGTTTAACATATTCGTCATAAACGGCAAGCGAACTTGGTCTAGGCGGTGGAATTGGGATAAGCAAATTTATATCTAATGTGCCATCTGTCCTCCTAGCCGACTTCACACTTTCTGAAGTAAATTTTGATACATCAATAGGCGAAATATTTGTTTTTGGCGTGCCACTAGCAATAACTCTAGGTTCGCCGCCCGGCACCGGTTGAAAGCGCTTTTGCCCTTCATTAAGGTTATACGGTTCGTTTGCGCGTCTTTCCGCTTCTATCTGCGCCTGTCTTTGCGCCAACAATTGCGTCATCGCCATTTGCTGCATTTCCTGCGTTTTAAATTTACCGATCATTTCGGGATCAATTTGCCCAGCTTGGCGAGCCACAACAGCCTCTACAGCTGGCAGGGCAGACGAGCCAGGCTGAGGGAAGCCTTCGTGATCCTGTGTTTCCGGCACCGCAGGTATTGCAGGACGAGCGGGAGAACCAACAACAGCTGGAGCGTTTAACATTTTTATGAAGTTTGAAAAATCCTCCTTTTGATCGGCACTATATTTTTCACTTAGCGCCTTTTCCTGCTCTCTTGCCTGTTTTTGAAGGTATGCTCCGCCAAAGCCCTGTAGCGCCTTTGCCAACCCTGCCGTAAACGGTATGTTCGCCTCTATGCCTTTATAGCTAAAACGCTCTATAGGCTCCTGTGACTGCGCCTGAAGCATCGCTGCCATGCGTTGCTGGTCGGCAATCTTTGACAAATCTGCTTGATAAGGACTAGGCAAGTTAAAACTGAATTTTTTGTTCTCTGCCATTTTTAGCCTCAATTAAAAGCGCGGCGGAAAAAATATTCTACCGCGGAAAAAATATTCTACCGGCAGTTCCGAGCAAATTGTAAAGCCCTGCGTTTTGAGCATTAATATTTGCTGATTCTAAGCCGTACTGATTCATCGCAGCCTGTCCTTGATCTATCACACCCTTCATGATCGGCGTTGGAGCCACGTTTGCGCCTTGATAGCCTTGAAATTGCGGCATTTGGATCTGCGAACCACTCATTAAACCAGCAATCTCATTTAACGGTTGATTACGCAACGCAACCTGCTGTTGTAAGCTTTGCTGTTGAGCGGTATTTCCAAACTGTGCGCCCTGCAAAAGCTGGTTATATAGCTGATTTTGCGCGGCGTTTGCTGCTTGTTGCTGCGCTAATGCACTTTGTTGATTTTGAATTATTGCTTGATTTTGAGCAGCATTTGCCGCTTGACTTTGGTTGAAGTTTTGAGTTATTGCTTGATTACCGTATTGAGCAGCTTGCAACGCTTGATTAAATCCCTGAGCGTTTGCAGCAGTATCCAGCCCAATACCTTGCAGCGCAGCCTGCGTTAACAAGTCGTTCTTTTGCTGGTTTTGAGAAATCATGGCGTTTTCAAATGCTTCGCCTCCTGGCACCAGACCTTGATTTGCCAACCGCTGTTGCGTCGCCCTGTCGAACCGCTCGAGCTGTGGCGCTAACCGCGACATAATTGCCTGCTGTCCAGTCATTCCTGCATTTACAGGCATATTTGCTACATTGCTAGTATTTAGATCGCCAGCATATCCATATTGTCCTGCGCTTGGTCCACCTGATGCAGTGCCATATCCAGCAAGGTTTGGATCATTAGAAATTTGCCCTGCATTGTTGATGTTTGTTTGTAACCCTTGTAGATTAGGATTGAACGCATTTCCAAGCACATTTTGCGCTGTTCCGATACCTTGTTCACCTAAATTGGCAAGCGCTCTTTGTACGCGTTGCTGCGCTTTTAAAGTAGATGCGGAGTCAGGCGTTAAAATTTGCGTAATTGATGGCTGATCGTTTGCGCCAAACATAACAATCTGGCTGCCAAGCGGGCTATAAATGTTTGGATTGTTGATGCGTCCTTGCAACCGAGCGGTTTCAACGTTTTGCGCTCCTTGCTCTCGAGCTGCGCCAACATAGTCCGGCACCGGAGGTGGCGAAGGTGAAGATTTACCCATTATTTGCCATCCTTTTGCTGTAACGTTTATTTAAAAACCGGCAGTCATTGCGGCGCAATGTGTAGAACACAATGTCTCCGAGTGGCCGACCTTCTTTAATTCTGCCTTCTTCAGTAAATCCCATTTTCTTAACTACCTTAATGCTTTGTTCGTTATCGCTTCCAACCGGACAAATAATTTTTTCAACTTGACATATTTTGTACGGGTAATCAAATATTGCAGCTAAATAAGCTGGTGTAAGTTGACCTTCAATCGCAAAATGGCACCAAATACTTTGATAATTCCAATTCTCGTAGATGACTCCCGCAATAATTTCATCATTGCGTTTTAATCCTATCGCGTTGGCTCTGGTTTCTAAGAAACCATAATCCACACGTTTTGCAACCCAATGGCCGACATCAGGCCCAGATACTATATTCCTGCCCATCCGGTTTGATAGACAACATCAGTAGATGCCCATTCTATTTGCAACCCGCTGGATGCGCTTTTAAGCTGAATAGATCCGCAATAACCAAGACCAGTAACACCCTGCCAATTGTTTGTTATCTGCAAACCAGATCCCCACAATGCGGAATCCCACGTTCCTGCATCCCACAAACCAACAGCAGATGCCGATGTAGAAATAGGCGCGGTTGTATCATCTAAGTTAAAATCTACGTTTATGTTAACAAAGATAGCAGGTGATCCGTTGGTAAAAATACTCGGTCGCGCTCTGGTAAAGTATTTTTTTACGCCTCGACTGTTGAAATAATTAAATGCTTGTAAAACATTTGTTGCAATGTTTGATGTGTTGTCTACATAAGTGTCATCCCACGCGCTGACTACAACACCATTTCCGCCATAAAAAGGATTTTCGTTGTAGGTTTCCCAACAATTTGCTGGCCAATTTTGAAACTGTGCCCAGCTAGTTGTCATTGTATTCATAACGTATTGTTCTTGCTGGTTTTCTGCAATTGGCACATTGATCCATACGGCATTGTGACGAGCGTTGTAGTAAACCTGCCACCCAACATCGGCGTGGGTGCCACCGTAGTTTATTGCAGCTTCAGTAATGGCTCCTTGAATCTTGTTTGACAGCGCCACTCGAGGATCAAGCCTTGATGATTGCAAGCTCTGCGCCATCGGCATAAGGCCATCGTAAGTCAAAATCAGCAGGTCGCCGCCCCACTTCAGCATGGCTCGGTTGCCGATTGGAGATCCTAATTTCCAAACTCCAGCCAACGCCCATGTGGAATCACTGGCAGGGTCTGTTCCGCGGTAAACAATCACCTCGCCGTTGTTGGTTATAAAAACAAGGTTGTCGTCAACGCCATAGCCTGCGTCAATAGTCCAAGTATCTAAATCTACAAGATGTCCGCCAAATTTAGCAATGGCTGACAAATCCAAAACTTGCGCGGCGCCTCCAACTGCACTGGTCGGCAAATACCACGCTTTAAGCGTGTTTTTTTGAATAAACCACAAACGGTTTTTAAACAACGTCACATTTGATAAGGTTGTCGTTGTCACGCCGGTAATGGCTGGCGTTGAAGAAGAATCAATAGCAGTCCAATTTGTGCCATCATACAATTGCGGTTTATCCACGCCATTTACAGCATACAAATAAGTGCCACCAGTCGTCGTAATGTTAATGTATTCCCAAATTGCATTGGTTAGGCTAGTAACGGTGGTTGCAGTTGCAGCACCTGCAACGCTTACATCGTAAAATTTAAGATCCGGCGTGCCGACAGCAGCAAACATCTTGCTACTGACGCCTCCGTTGTAGACCATAATAGTCTGCACTTGGCCGTTCATACCAGTAGCCCAATTTGTCGAACCACCTCGCAAAACGCAGTTGTTAACTGTTGGGAAAAAGTTAATTAGTTGAACCGCGTCTAACGGTTCCATGTTGGCAATGCTGTCGCGTGCATTCCAACCGCCGACCGGAGCCGGAATAGACGCAACTTGCGTTGCGTTGCGTTGTACTAGTTGGTTAATTGGGACCATATCCGCTGTCAGGTATGTTGTCGTATCCAATTAAAACAGAGCCAGGTCGCGGTGCAAAACTTAAATTAGCAGACGACATATCCAACGCCATTGCGGCTTCAAGCTCATACATGTAATTGCGATACATGGCTGTGGTATCAAAACCCTTAGCCTCAAAATACTTGAGTTTTGTAGACAGCACCATTAGCCGATCAGGATAGATCGTAGTGTCAGTGTCAACCGTAAAGCTGGTCTTTACGGCGCCAACAGCAGAATTGACCCACCCGTTAGACCGGTACTCAAAACCTAAATATTCAGCGGAAGATGTGCCTGGCCATATTTGAAAATAAGATCCCAGCAAACGCCAGCGAATTCTCGGTCCGGTGCTGATGTAACCCGAAAGCAGCCACTCCCATTGTTGAGCATTTTCTGGCCCAAGCATTTCCCAATGCTTTGACTTGTCCCACATTGTTCTAGGCACCAACGCTTCGTAGTCGCTGGGCAAGTCATACTTTATTTTTTGAAAATAAATTGTAGCAGAAGATCCGCCAGCGTCAGCAAAGTCTTGATTGACAGTAACCTGCGTTCCGCTATCTACTGATTCTATAAACGTATTTTCATTGATTCCGGTTCCTTGAACCTGATAGGTTGTGTCTAGCCCTGCGGTGCTGGGAATTCCGGTGATCGTTCTAGCTGCTGTTGTCCAATTTCCAGTGGTGGTTAAATATTCTGTGTAAAAAGCATTTTGCTTAGTCATCGCTCGCCAGTTGTGGCGGCGCAGCAGCTCGTATCCAGTTGCGTTCATTAACGCAAGAATTTGCGTTACATCTTGATTAGTATTGCCCGCGACATAAACAGGAGCCGAAACACCCAGTTCGTTCGTGACTTGCTGCACTAACTCGAGCATTGTGCTGCTCATATTTACGCCTCTTTGCGCGGTCTGCCAGGCTTTTTAATTTTCATCAACATCTCAATTTGTTGTTTCAATTCATAAATCTCGCGCCGAGTAGTTTCTAATTCAGAAGTGTTTGCGGATTGATTTTTTCTGGTCAAATAAGTTTTTGCTCTTTCTCGCAATCCAACTCCGCCCATGCCAATGCGTTGTAATTGACTATCTGAAGCTGTAGCAACTTGCTCAACGGTTTGAAATTTTAGAATATAAAGCTCTGCCATTTGATGCGCGTTGAAACTTTCGTCATCGTCTTTGTTCCATTGCTCTAACAAAGTTCCTATTACCGGACCATCGTTTTGTTGCATTTGAAAATACAACCATTGTCGCGGAAAACGTTCTTTGTGATCTTCTCTGACAGGTTGATCAACAATGTTAGTCGTATCGCCTGGCACTACAATCCTAACAAAAGGCGTTGGACGATCTTTGTATGGCTTTTGATCGTTTGTATAAAACTCAACGTGCAAATGCGAATCGGCATTGTTGATATCGCTGTCTAAAGCCATTTTGTGTTTTCCTGTGGGGATTAGGTTTTAGTGCCGTTTATGCTGTACCACATTGCATTTGTCACTGCAAAAAATATACTGGTGTGATCTTTTGAAATGGATGCTGATGTAGTCTGATTAACCGTTGTCCCGGTTTCGTAAGGATAAATTTTGATTGTGTTGGCGCCTGAATTAACGATATAGATCGTTGCACCCATTTGTATAGGTGGCAACAAAACTCCAGTGCCGGAAGCTGCCGTATCAATAGAGTTATAAATCTTAGTTAATTGCAGCGCGTTGGACCTTGTAGATCCTGTTGCTGTCAACCCATCAACGCCGTCACCACAGATGGCAACGGTCATCAATGACGATGCACCAGCAAACAAAACCCGCGAAGGAATTGTCATTACGCAGTCAAAACAGATGCCCAAGTCGTATTGCTGGTAGCGAACATAATAACTGTTTTTGCAGTTGCAACAGACAATGTTGACGCGGCAGCATTGATGGTAGATCCAGATTTCGGATATACAATAACCGTTTGGCCAGAATCGTTACGAATGCCGATCATGGCGCCAACTTCGGTCGGAGGCAGAATTACGCCGGTAGACGCCGAACTGGTGGTAATCGTGTTCCAGACCGCAGACAGTTGCAGCGCATCCGCAATGGTGCTGCCTACGGCCACTAAGCCTGTAGCGCCATCTCCGCAAATGCTAGTTGTTGAAAAAGGAGAATTACCAGACGCCAAAACGCGTGAGGGAATAGCCATTTTATATCCTTTCAGTTAAAGGAAAAGTCATTGCTTCTGCCATTGCATATAACAAACCGTAACCGCATACTTCAATTACAACATCTTCCTGTGCGAATTTACGGGCAAGTTCTTGAAAGTCGTTAACCTGCTGGCACATCCAAGGAGCTGCTTTGTATTTCTTTTCGTGGATGGTAGCTGTAATTACGTTTTCGCCATCGTTCGATTCCTGCTTGTAGGCGTGGTGTTTGTTCTCCGCGTAGCTAGAATCCATTCCGAAAAGGTAAATGTGACGATACCCCTTTAGTTTTGCCAGAACCAGCGCAAACATTCCTGCGGTTGTAAAACCGCCCAACAGATGCACAGGACGCGATTTTTCGTTTTCTAGGTACTCGTACACCCCTTCGGTGTTAACGTGTACCAGATCAACCTTGTAGCCTTCCAAGGCATCAAATATGCAAGGATCGCATTGCGAGGCAATGTAATATTGAGTTTCTTTGCGAGGGTGCTGCACAAACCTGACGTTTTCTGGTCTTGCATCAAGCATAACGTGACTGTCTGGGACTATGCCACGCTCGACAAGCCAATCATAAGTGCCGTTCATTGACCAGACTTGCGCACCATTTTGATGCCGAACCTTTAATTGCTGGAATGAATCGTTAAGGCTAGGTGCTCCGCCAACAATACAAATGCTTTTTTTGTTTAACTGCTTATTGAAATCAAACCAAGAAAGCTGCCTTTTGCAAGACAGTTTCACATTCCCCAGCATTACGCTGGGGAGTGTGTTTCCAAAAACGTCTAAAACTGCGTCAACCATTAAGTAATCTGGCTTTGCAGGTGTGGACGGTTAATCGTCACAGTTACCGTAGAAGTTCCTGCGGTAATCGTAGTTAGGTTTGCTGAACGAGCTGCGACAACTTGCAAACCAGCAGAAGCAATAACTTTCACGCGACCAGCAGTAGCGGACAAAAACAACGTTACTTGCGGATTTACCGCAACTGCTGTTTTCTTGATTACCGCGTTGCCAGAAATCTGATACCAACCAAACGTGCCAGCCGTGTTTGCAGACATTGCAACCGCTACCGGGCAAGCCTGGACAGCGGTATTTGGCACCAGCACCGTTTGGTGAGTAGTCGCGTTGTAACTAACCAACGAACCGACTACCGTCGAAGCTACCCCGAGCAGCAGAATAAACTCGCCTTCGCCGTAGGTTGGATCATCAGCGCGCACGATTTTGCCCAAAACGTTAGGCGGCGTCGGAATGACAGAAGTGCTTCCAGACGAAACGCCACTAGGCGAGGTAACGCCGGTATCAATTGCTGCAATCTGCAAAAGACCGCTTTGATTCTCAACAAAAGTGTAAGCCATTTTTATTCTCCTTAAGCGATCAACACGCCGCAGAATTGCGGACCGGATGACGTAAGATTGCCAGCCCATCCAATCAATTTGACAATCGCATCCTGGTTTACGGCTTGCCGTTCGCCGCCAATCGGTACGAAATTCCTATCTACATGCGGACGGAAAAAAGCATATTTCGTGTTAAGAAACCACATGTGATTTGCCGTTGCAGCAGAACCAATACCACCGTCTAGAACAACGTCGGACGCCATACCAGCGCCGTAATATTTTAGCGAAGCAAAACCGGCGCCAGCCATTGACGAACCCGAATCAGAAATGCGCTGAATGGATTGCAACGATTGCAAATATAAACGATAGTAATTATTATCAGCAACAATCAGATCTGGTTTATCTGTTCCGCGAATTAACTGAACAGCAACTGAATCCATATATTGCTGGATGTTTGATGCCGTAGTGGCAGCGCCGCCGTTTGTCAAACCAGAATAAGCAATTGATTGCCAAAAAGAATAACTAGCGCGGTTAATGCCGCCGTATGTACCGGACGAAGGAGCATCGGGCACCATCGCTGCAAGTCCAGTGATGTTTTTTCCGCTGTTTCCCGTGCCATCCAAGTACATGTCACTAGAAATGCGGTTTGCCAACTGAGCTTCGGCTACGTTCATACGACCGTCAAGAAGGTCGATAATTGCTTCCTTGCCGCTGTTCTGGATCATTTCTAAGCCGCTAATTGATACCGCAGCAGCGTATTGCGTAATACCAAACTGCGCCGCACTGATCGGGCTGTTTTGGCTGACGTTCAACACTTCATAGCCGCTATAGCTGTTGGTGTTGTTTGTCGTGCTGTCGTTGTACATTACTTCTTGCAAGATAACGTTACCACCGGAAAACGTTTTCACGTTCCCGCGTTCTTTCAACCGGCGCAAAAGCGCATTGTTGTTTGTTACGTTATCAGCAAGCTCACCAGAGCGACTTTGAATATTAGTCGCAATGATGTCGCTAATCGCGCTATTAGCAAAAGCCATGATAAAAGTTCCTTATAAGATTATCAAAGTCGGTCGTTCATGTTGTCAAACTGTTCGGCAAGTAACTCCCGACGATTTTGTGTTTTGCTATTTGTCATGGTTCCGGGTGTAGATCCACGGACACTAACCGCTGCTGCTCGAGCAGACTTAACAGCCTTATTTGCTGCCGCTCTTTTTGCAATATCCAATTCAGCTTGTTTGCTGGATTGCATAATTTCAAAAAGGTTCGGATCTAGGCGCAGTGCTTTTTGATACGCATCATCGAGGTCGGTGGCCACACCGCTCTGTAGGAGCTGAATCATCACGGGCCTTGCTTCCTCAAAATATTGGGCTTTTTGGCTAAAAATATCTATTTCATTCAAAAATGCTTGATTTTGTTGTTGTTCCTGTGCCTGCTTCCATCCTTGCACTTCGCCGCGAACGTTATTCAGTTCGTTTTGCAATGCATAAATCATTGGATCAACGGGCACCTGCTGTGGCAGATTACCCATATTGTTCAAATCTACTCCATAACTTTGTGCAAGTCTAGCAAAATATTGGTGTTTTTCTTGCGGATTACTATAACGCAGAGCGTGGTCGGCCTCCATCAACGCCTTAACTGCTTTAGGCGCATCAATGCCAAGCCCTTGAATTGTGTTCATGTAAGGGTTCAAAATTTCTTGCATCTGGTCGGCAAATTGTGCTTTTGAGATAAACGGTTCAATACCCGCTTTCATCTCGTTTTCTCTTTGCCAGGTATACTCTTGAATGCGAGCTGGCGCTGCTTTCCAGTCCTCGTGATAGTCTTTTTTCCAACTTGCTGGTGGTCGTTTCCACAAAGGTTCCTCAACCGGCTCAGTAAGTTCTGCTTTTAGCTGAGAAACAGATGGTTCTAACTGCTTGACATACTTGCCAGACGCATCTCGCTGCTTTTCATATTTTTCTGGTTCAACGCTTGCAGATTCTGGCGCATCTTCAACAACCTCATTGAATTGCTGCGAAAGCATTTCACGGCGGCTGTCTGCGTTTTCTACTGGAATAATTTCGTTTAAGTCGGCCATTTTTGTTCCCTGTGGGGGTTATTTGCGAATAAAACGAAGATCATCGCGCAGTTTGGCGAGCACCTTATTAGCTTGACTGTGCGTCATATTTGCTAGTTGTGCTAGCAATACTTCTTTGCGTTTGTTTTTTGCCAGCGTTGGTTTGGTTTCCATCGTTTCGTTGCCAATTTCAATGCAATTGTGTTGTCGCAGATGCTCGCGGTGATGGCTGCGACTTGTAATTATTGAACCATCTGCCATTGACTGATACGGCTGAATATCAGGCATAATGATTGGCGTTACCGGATCTTGGTAATATTTAGATTTTTCAATTAATTTGCCATTAATTTGAATGTAAATTTTTTTCATAGCAATTTAAAAACTTCCTCATCGTCAAGTTCAAGGTGCAAATCCCATATTTGCTGCACGCGGTCAAGATCGGCAAACAACGCGTTATAATTAATGTTTTGAATTGCTGATTTATTTTTTAATTTCACAATAAACGGCGCAGCAATTTCTTTTGCGATTTCCGGGCGTCCTTCGACGATGCTTTCAAATGCGTCAATAATTGCTTGTTTTTTCTTTTCTTTAAATTTGCGTTCGCGTTTGAGCTGCTCTTTGAATCGTCGTCCATCGTGCGTGTCGTCGATAACGATGACAGGCTGTTGCGCCACCGTGACCGTCCCGACATCGCCGGTTGCGCTGTTACCTGATAACGCAAGGGTGACAACCATCGCAACAGATCCTGCGGTGCCGGTTGCTGCGTTCCCAACAAGTGAAACAGTTGCGCCAACACCTACATCACCTGGTGATCCGGTTGCAGAATTGCCGGTAACAGGCAGGGAATCCCATAATGCAGAATCCCATGTACCGGTGTTCCATGCCCCTTGTGCCATGTTGTTTGTTAGGCAATTCGGATAAGTGCATTGGTGCTGTCATTTGTCGGCATTGATAGCACAAACGTGCCTGCGGTAATTGTTTGAGCGCCGAAAGTGTGCGCGCTGATTGCTTTATTGCTCTGTGTTGAGTTGTAAATTAGCACGCAATCAAACGATGTGGTCAAAGTAACCGTAGTGTAAGTAAAATCAGCGCTCGATGTCCAGTAAGCGGTAGTGCCGCTGGATGTAGGCGCTGTGGCGTTCGTGACTGTTATTCCGCCTGCCGTATAACCGGTTCCTGAAACCTCGCCGATAGCACTATACGCGGTTGTGGCAGCGTTTACGGTGGCGCTTGCCAGATACAGCGCAGCCTTAATCGTGTCGGCTCCTGTGCCTGCCCGAATTACGGTTGTTCCCAATGCGTGAATGCCGCTAAGAATTTCCTTCTTAAAACTGGTACACATTGCTTGGGTGTTTGCCATTTAAAAAGTTCCTGCTTTGGATATTGCAACCATTGATTTTTTTAACCTAACGTAAGCTGATCTGTGTACCAGCTCGTCGGCAATCCAATATTCAACCCATATCGTGTTCTCGTTGTCGTTATCAACAAATCCTTCTCGTTTTTCAAGCAGTGCGTCGTCCATTTCACCTTTGGTAGTGGTAACTATCATGTTGCCACCTCAACGCCGATTGCTTTGCCATCAGAACCGCGCACGATGCGCTTGGGCGCCGCTAGGGTTTGCATGACACCACCAATGCGGTTCATGGTTTCTCCGTGCATATTGGCCATGTTTTCGTGCATTTGCGCCATGTGGTCAATTGCCATTTTGACGTTTTCTCCAAGTTCGGCGTTAATTTTTTCGCTTGCCGCTTGCTGCGCTTCAATCATTGGTATATCTAAACCTGGGTTAGCGCCAATCCGCGCCACCATGATTTTAGTTGCGGCTTCCAGTTCAGTGCGTTCTTTTGCGGCTTGCATTTCTATGTTTTTAAGCTGTCCTTCAAATTGCAATTTTTGTTGCTCCAATTGTGCAGCGTGTTGCATTTTCATTTGCTCAATTTGAATATCAACCTGCGCTTTAGTTTGCGTTATTTGCATTTCTGCTTGCATTTTTGCTTGAGCAGATTGCGTTTCAGCTTGCACGCGCATTTGGTCTGATTGCTGTTGCGCTTGAGCTTTTATCATTTCTGGATCTGGTTTTTGCTGTTGCGGTTCAGCTTGTTTTTGTTTTATCTGCTCCAAAGCGACATCAAGTACGCCTTCAATTGGTCTGGCTTGTTTAAAACCGCCAATGCCGAATTTAATTAGTTCAACTAACATTGGCACTAATTCAGGCGATTGCTGGCCAATTGGCAACGCCTCGCGCATAAAACTACCAAATGCTGTCAGAAATTCCACGCGGTCTTTTTTATTTTGTTGCTCATCCAATTGCACCAAACTGTCGGAATCCACTTCAATACGGAAGTTCCGCAACGGATTGTCTTGCATAAGCTGGATAGCTTGCGGGATCATTTGCTGATCTTCAAGCGTCATTTGTTTAGCTGCGGCGTAAAGCAAAATTGTTTGCGGCTGAAATTTAGTGCAAATAACCTGCGCTTTTAGCCGAATCAATTCGCTTGCAAAAAGCGCCACTTCTTCTTGCATTGACCGCAACCGCAGCCCAGCATACTGTCCTTTAATTTGTTGTGCTGTTGCGGTTTCACTAGCTAATGTTTGTCCTCTAATGATGTCGCTAATGCCAGTAATTTCGTAAATTTGCCCTTTGATATCTTCTCGAGCGCGATAGCAGTTCATTAGTGCGTTGGCTAGCATGTCTATCGGCAATATGTCGATACTGCCTTTTAGACCGCCTTTTTCGCTAAAAGCCATCCATTTATCAACCGGAATTAACGTATTGTTGTCGCCTTCTGTCAGCAAACGTTGCAACGCAGGTTGGCTCGCATCGTACACACCGCGAATTCTTAATGCTTTAACAAGTCCATCAATTCTGTCTGACAGAATATCAAGCTCGTTCGCTTGGTCTTGATAAATAACAAAATCAGGCACTGGAATTAAACTGTCGCTGGTAATGGTGCTGTATAACGGTTTAGAACATGGGAAGAATTGATCCAGCTCCAACGGGTCGTCGCGCTCGTCTATTATCGTAGAATGATTTTTTGACAGCCAATAAACTTTTCCGCTTTCTTTGTCCCATAGTTCGCATATTTTTGCCCTAGTTCGTTCTTTCGTGCTTTGGCCGTAAGTCGCCAGAGTTTCCGCGCCGCTGTCCAACGGGATTGACTTGGCCATCTTAGCGCCAAAACGCTCGGTTAAAGCGTCTTTAGTCATATAAACCCATCTCCACACGCAGGTTACTTCCTCCCAAGTGCGCGCAACGCTGTGGCCAAAATCTTTCCAGTGAACGTAATCAGTAGGAGCGCATTCATACTCAATTTCTTCTTGCGGCTCAGTTTCTCCTGCTGTGTAATCTTGACTTTCAGGCTTAACGTCGCCTTTTGGAGTCTGGCCTTCGGCTGATTCATTCTCGACATCTTCAGTTACCTGCAATCCGTCCTCTGGAATGCTCAACTGCCTAACGTGCGGTTCGTATCGCACCCAAGCAGTTCCACGACCACCTAGAAATCTATCTTCAACAGCGTTTTTCATCGTTGATCGAAAATCTGGGTAGTGTTCAATCTCAAAATCCAGTGCGCGTTCAATCAAAGATCCTGCAACCCGACCAACAGGATCATTGTCACCGAAACGGCGTTGCGCGACTGCTTTTGGCAACTTAGCGTAAACCGCAGGAATCAACGTCTGCACGTTTGACCACAAAATATTAAATTTAGCGGTTTCGTTTGTATGCTGGCTGCGGTTGTCGTCTCGATAGCGCTTTACAATTTTTGCGCTGCGAGCTTCCCACTTTTTAAATTCGTTATCGTACTGGCTAATGATGTTTAACCATTTTTCAACGCCTGTGCTGGTTGATTCCATTATTTATTCCTGTTCGATATTGCCGCAGCTTTTGCTTTAGCTTCGGCTTTGCTGCTCGCGCCCCACGCTTTAAGAGCAAGCGCCAAGCGCGTCGGCTTGCCGTTCTTTTCCATCGGTCCAGGCATGTTGCCCATCCGCGCCAAAAAACTGGCGCGTCTAGGGTTATCTCCGGCTTTTACCGGAGGCTTGAGTGTGCCGCCGGTTTCGGCCTTGTAACTCGCTCGGCCTGCGGCATTTAGCCCGCCAGCAGGATTTTTTCCTTCTTTTCTCGTCCACGCGGCGCTCATTTTGTGAATATTACATCCCTGTTAA
>SXGS01416986.1_pt1 | contig 22829 bp, 19 predicted proteins | sample 3174681 | NCBI WGS metagenome assembly SXGS01 (sample SAMN11356861, study PRJNA531348) | freshwater metagenome | isolation source: freshwater sample F1-80 | place: China: Fuxian Lake, Yuxi | collected 2017-12-25
TACGCGGACTACGCGGCTCTGCGTCCCGACCGCTGGGCCGCCGCGCATCCCGAAGCCATCCGAGAATATCGCCGCGAAGAACGCCGCGACCGCTACGCTCGAAAAACCGCCCGCCGAGCCGAACGCCGAACCGCCGCAACCGGCCCAGATTAAGGACTGGTCCTGGTGGGCGCTCACCCATCCGCTGTCGAACAACCTTCAGGGCCAGGGGGCCAAACTGCGACACGGGGGTCAGGCCGTAGGCGTCCTTCAGAACCCGCAGCGCGGACTTGATGAGACTTTGCTCGGACGTGGCCTTGCCGTTCTTCCGGTAGTGCGATTCGACATGCTGCCGCAGGTAGGCGAGCACCAATTCGTTGACCGAGAGTTCGGCATCCTGAGCCTGCGGAAGCGTCCGCCCCCGCGACAGCCACTCGGCAATCAGCGTGTCGTACTTCGCCTGAGCGTCAGGCGTTCCAAAGCGGCCGAGATAGTGGTCTTTGCCACCAAGCCGCACCACAGCTTGCCCGGAAGCGTGCCGACCGAGCTTCGGCACTCGCGCGTTTGTTCGGATCATTTGAGCGGTTTCCTTCGCAATTTCAGTAGGCTACTGAAAATCGAAGCATCAAAACCGCTCGTCCGAACGTCGGACGGTAAGCGTAACTGCTTTCGGCTCAACAGGTCACAAAAGTCGGGATGACAGGATTTGAACCTGCGACCTCTACGTCCCGAATGTCGAATTTCTCCCTCTGATTTTGCATTGATCTTGCAGGACACTTAGGCAAATCAACGGGAGAATAGGCATTCCTTCGTCATGTCTCAATGCAAAGCCCGCATGCCCCAAATTGCATCCAAGTGGGCAATAGTGTGTCAGAAACGTGTCAGATTTCCGCGTCCGAGCAGCCGTGATTCTCCCCTGTCCATCGAAGTCAGATAAATCCGGGCGCAAGGTACTGAAAGGCTCCTATTCCACTTACTGAAAGGGTGCTCTATTCATCTGAGTCGCGAAACTTGGAAATCAATCTGGAAGCGGCGAAGTGACCACTCCCCTCTTCCGTGAAATGGTCGCGAGATCATCCTGGAGCCACTTCCGGAACCTCGCATGGAATGGTCTTTGGAATCGTACCGAAAAGGTTTCTGATCGGCTCGCGTCTGTAGTCGTTTCGGTAGCTCTTCACCCCCTTCCGGAGCCACTCCATACCAACGGTTTGACACCAGTCTGGAAGCCAATCGGAATCGTCATGGCGACGGTCGCGAAGATACCGACGAGTTTCCTTGACGTGAGACATGGAACGTCGTTGGAACCGGTTGCCAACCTCTTTCTCTCTGGTAGGCTGAGCCTTACCACTCCCCTCTCCCACGATGCCCACATTCCTCACTGTCAAAGAAGCGGCGAAAATCACGGGGAAATCGCCGAGTTCAATTCGTCGCGTCATTTATCCAATCATTCAAGATATCAACCACGCCGACCGCCTTCACATCGAGCCGGCCGTGGACAACGTGAAGAAACTGCGGATGAAGGGTGAGAACTTCGCGTGGCGAATCAGTGAGGAACTGCTCCACCGCGAAGTGCCGGTCGAATCGGAGAAACCGAACGACGATGAGAAGCAGGAACCGCAACAACGTGCGGCTGGTGATATCGAATTGCTCGCGATGCTTCGTGGGGAGCTCGACATCAAGAATCAGCAGATCACGCAACAGTCGGAAATGCTTGCAAAACAAATGGAGTTAATTAGCGGACTCAGCGAGCGACTCCGCGAGGGGAACATTCTCATTGGTTCGCTTCAAAAGCAACTCGCACTTCCAGATGGAAGTCATCGCCCTGAGTCGGACGTTGTCGATGCGAGGTCTTCAGTCCCGCCCACTACAGAGAAGGGGAATGAGGCTCTCAAGAAAAAAGCCAAGCCGAAAAAAGGTTTCTTCTCTGGCCTCTTCCGGTGAACGCCACATCGACCATTGCTGGCGGCGGTGCGAAGTCGGCATCAGAAACGAACCGCTATCGCTTGCCCGGCATCGAGCGAGAGGGGATTGCTCAATTGAGTTTGTTGGAGACGGCGTTGTGGCCGCTCAGTGGAAAACTCAAGTCGTCTGTCTTCGGGACGTCGTATTCGTTCGTCACACCGACCGGTAAGAAGACGGCCGAGGTGACAGTTCGCTCGGCACTCGGTCTGAAACCGATCGACGAGTTCATTTTGTGGGGTCTCTTGGGGGCGACGCTGAGCCGACCGAATGCTGAGGGAGTGCTGCTCGCGACACCGTATTGGATGCTCAAGCACTTGGGACTCGACACCGGCGGCTCACAGTACGCGATGCTGCGCGAGTCGCTCGTGCGGCTGACGGCGGTGAGCTACCAGAACACCGGCTTCTACAACCCTGAGACGCAGGAGCACGAGTACGCTGCGTTCCAGTTTCTCAGCATTTTGCTGCCGACCGTTGGGGGAGCGGGCGGCATCGTGGACAACGATCGTTGTTGGCGGATCGAATGGAACCCGGCCTACTTCCGCTTCTGCCGAGCCACCGGCGGCAATCTGCTGTTTGACCTCGACCTGTATCGCCAACTGACTCCGGCCGCTCGCCGGTTGTTCCTGAAGTTGAAGGACCGCTTCTGGCGATGCCGTCTCGTCTTTCTAAACGTCGATGACCTGACCATCGACGGCATGGGATTCTCGGCGGATCGGCCGCTCTACAAGCGGAAGTTCGACCTCACGAACTGCATTCGCGAACTGCTCCAACACCGGATCATTTCGCTCGGCAGGGGACAGACCAATCCGAAAGACCTGTTTCTCAAGCGTGGAAAGGGCACCTACGTCGTCATGTTCTACGCCGGGGACTACTTCCGCCAACCGCTGACAAAACGCACCACAAGTCAAAAGAATGCGATCACGGACGACCCGTTGTTTGAGCCGCTTCAGAAGATCGGTGTCGATGAAGCCGGCATCCGACGCTTGTTCCAGGGCTTCTCGCGGGGCGCGATCAGCCGTTGGGTGAAGATCACCGACGCGGCCATGCACGAGCAGCCGCGCGGCTTCTCCGGCTTCAAGGTGTCGCCAGCCGCATTTCTGATCGACGGCATTCAGAACAATCGGATGCCACCCGATTGGATGTACGCTCACGAAAAGAAGCAGGAACGAGAGCAATGGGAACGCGACAAGGCCGCGTTCGTTCCCACCGAGCAGGCACTGCGAGACGAATTCGATCTCGAACGTGCGAAGGCGTTCGAGGAGTTCCGTCGTTCTGCGGAAGGGACGAGAATCTACGAGAAGACATTTTCGATCTTGTTGGCCTTTCACAAAGTCACTGATCCGCACTGTCACGCTGAGGCTGCTCGGAAGGCGACTTTGTCCCGCATGGAGCGAGAGGACTTCGTGTTTCCGGAGTTCTCTGCGTGGATCGCCAACCGGCCGGGAATCAACGCCGATCAGGCCGCCTGAGCCACTCGGCATTCGCCGGATGTTTTCCCGTGCCAAGTATCGGCATTTGCCGGATGGACTATCGGCATTTGCCGGATGTTTTCCTCTTGAGTCGAGTCCCGTCTCGGCTTTCCCAAGCCCAGATTCAGCACTCGCGACTCGGCCTACAAAGCTTTCTACAAAGCATTTCAGTGAAGCAAAGCCGACAAACTGCTTTTAAGAAACTTTGAACGACAACAGACCGGCCCGGCGGAGCGGGCCGGAAGACAGGCCACTCAGGAGAAATGAGGAGCGGCAGAGAGCCGCTCACACGCCGCCGCGAGATCGCCAATTCGTCGCCTCAATGTCGCCGGCTCCGGCGGAACTCCGGCGAACGGAGTTCGACCGACAATTCGGCTTGAGAAAGCCGAGAACGTGCCACACGAGGAGGGGCACCACGTCGCAGGCAGCGGCCGCGACAGGACGGACTTTCGACACGCTGGCACCTTCGTGACCGACGCGGCTGCATTCCGTCCTGTCGCGGCCGCCTACGCGGCATGCGACGTGGTGCCCGCACAACTCACGCCCGACGGCGTGAGTAACGCCGAGCGTCATCGACTCGCCGACGAGGCGATCGGCGATCACGAGTGCCAGCGCAGGCGACTCGAAAGTTCCACTCAGGACGCGGCCCGGTGTGCTCGTGGCCGAGCCACGACGGGACGCGACTCCACTCAGCATGTGCCTGGAAGGCACGTCGGTGCGAAACGTTCGCGTCACGGCCGAGCAAGCCGAGCAGCGCATCGAAGTCACCGTGACCGACACCGGCTGGACAACTGGAGCCGATCCTTCTCGGCTCGCCGCATTTGTCCTTTCCTTATTTGGGATACAGAACATCGCGCGAGCCACGGCAACGAGGGTAATCTGAACAACCGAAAAACGGTTCGCCCGATTGCCCGTTATGTCGCAGGACCATTTGCTTTCCACACTGCGGGCACGCGGGATAGTCCGACTGCTTGAGGGCGCTGGCATGGGCTCGTTTCTCTGGCAGAGTCATTGAGGATCGTGTGCCCGCTACTGTGGGCTTCGACTCGCCACTGGGAGGTTGTTGCCCGCCGCCCTGCGGTGTTCCGAATTGGAATTTGAGAAGCAGCACAATCACAACCGCTGCGCAGATCGAACCAGCGATGAGAACTTTTTTCCAGACCGGGGCCTTGAAGCGATTCGGCGTTCCTGGCAAGTCACAGGCACCTGCGCAAGCGGGATATCGGACACAACTCAGGAATGGGCCGTACTTGCTGGGCTTCCTCACCATCTCGCCCCCACACAGGGGGCACTTCGGCTTGGGTTCCATGTGGCGATCTCCCGTGACCAACTTGGTATGGTCGTCGAACCACTGCTTGATCTTCTCGGTCAACCGGTCGAGTTGCCATTCGGTTCGGCAGAGATCCTCTGCACGAATCCGCAGGAGCGGAAGCCCGAAGCGATTCGACAACTCATCCTTTTTGGCGTCTCGCTCGGATTGCGGCGAGTGGCCATGTTGTGGACCATCGAACTCCAACGCAAACAACGGCACTTGGTCCCGTCCCGTCACGACGAAGTCGTAATGCGCTTGGAGCGCGAACTCGTAAAACGCCTGGGATAGGCCGGAGCCTTCGATCGGGAGGACATCCGCGAGGCGGACCTTGGCGTGAACCTCTGCAACGTGAAGTTCGCAGACCTCACGCAAACGCGCGTAGGTGATTCGTTCGGGGCTGTTGAGAATCTTCTTCAGCATCTGGCTTCCATCTAACCACCGCGGCGGACCTAGACCACTGCGGCGGGCTGGGTGCGAAGCTCATGAAACACAGGACCGACGTTGCTTCGGAATTAAGGTACTTTCCGATTTAGACCTCCAGCGAATTCTCCTATGCCTTCGGAACCCAGCGAGCCTATTTCGTTCAAAGCCGTCCAACCTCGTTCAAAGTGGCAGTTTCCATTTCGTTCGGAGTTGGCCAACGGTCGCAGGTTCGGGTTGTTGTGTGAGGCACGCCGCTAGAGCGTTTAGTGTGATGCTTTTGTCCTGCTCTCGCTCGCGTCCATATTGGGCGTCCCAAGCCTCCGGATCGGTGACGGACTTACCCACAAATGCCTTCGGCCGCAGATCCCCAGTGAGAATTTCATGCACAGCAATCCTGCGGAAACGTGCAAATACTTCCTTCTTCCAACCGCCCTCTCCTCGCTTTGCCATGACGAAGTAGGCATAGAAAATGACAACACTGACGAGCACGATGGACCGAATCCACAGGTTCCAACCGGAATGCTGCATACTGCCTGTGCCGGATGGAACACCACCTAATACAAGAGTAAGTAACGTGGTGGAAAGACCTAAACAAAGATATGTCAACTTCATTGCTTCACTTGAGGATGTCTTGTCGCGCAGAGGCCTGCCGAACTCTGGATTGCCGAACTCTTGATTGCGTACGTTATGCCTTATGTCTGGGAACTTCGGTCGAATGAAGTCACTGATATAGCATGCTTGGTAATAATCACGAAGCCTTAATCTTCGGATCATCTCCACAAAAGGCAGAAGGAGCACCAACAAAAATGCTTGGACAATGTGCGACTCGCTTTTCAGGCCGGTTGCTGACGACAGGGATGCAACATAAAGCACCGAAAACAGCGTGATCGATCCCTGAAATGCCGTCATTCGCTGGCTTTGCGATTGCAGTGTCTCAGCCCGTAGTGTGTCCCATTCCTTCATCACTTCAGGGCTTTCCTGAGCTGAGATTGCGCTAACATTTTCCGTCTTTGACCAGTCGCCATAGCGAATGGCTTCGCCGTGTGCGAGATAATTTTCGATCTGATGCAGGCATTCCTCCGGAGACCTCGTTGTATCCAGAGCCAAGCCTTTTCCAAAGTATTGAAATCCCTGGACCAGCGAGGCGACTTTCTCGGAGGTAAGATCGACGGCAGGATGTTCGCCATGATTTCGATGATTCACAAAGCGATCAACAGCGACATTTACTGGGACTTTACATTCTATTAGGAAGAGTTGTGCTCCCTGTGCCTGTGCGATTGATTCAATCGCTTTACGATGCTCGATCGGGCCATACGTCGCGTCCACAATCACGGACTTGTCCCGTGTGAGAAACTCATCCGCAATCATGTGCATTGCTGCGTATGCTATCTTCCGATGCTCCGCCTCTTGCTGCGATTCTGGAAATAGGCATTTACGAATTTGGTCCATCTGCCGGTACTCGATTCCCAAACGAGCAGATAGGAGCTGACCGAGCGTTGATTTTCCAGAGCACGGTGGCCCGGCGAAGACAACTAACTTTCTGTCTTGCGTTTTGCTCATAGTGTTTTTCCCTCCGGGTGGCCCAGCTCGCCTCAAACTGGATGTGAAGCACAAGAAACACAGGACCGACGTTGCTCAGCAACTACGGTTGTTTCCTTATTCGACATCCCGCAAACTTTCTTGTGCGTTCGGCACTCAGCTTCTGCGAAGCTGGGTCACCCGCGATTCAACCGCGCCTATCAATTCGTTTTTGGGGAAGCGATCCTCGCGTCGGCTGGATCGCTCCGGTGCATTGTGAACTTGCCAGGAAATTCGACATTGATACTGCCTGCTTTACCGAATATTGCCGAGAGAAACGTCTCGGCTGGGTGGATGTCGGTGTCCTTCGCCTCATCTGCGTTGAACAAGTTACGGGACAGCTTGTTGACAAGTTCGGCCGGAACGTCGGACTTGGTGATGTTCTGCCATTCCATCGCCAGTTCGACGAGCCAATTCGCCCGGTCAAAGTCCAAGTCGAGCCGCTTCAGCTTGAACTCTTCGTCCGCATGTTTCTGAAACCAGCGGTGGTTCCACTGAATGAAAAACGTTGCGATTCCAATGAAGGTCAGGGCAAAGCCAATCTGACTTCCGACAGCGATCCAATTGATTGGCGGTTCGTTATTGATGACGTTTTTGTCGAAGCAGTACCAAAAACCCGTGAAAAATAGTCCCAGGAGAGCGATGGTGAACCAGAAGACGGTTCTTCGTCGATTCTTCGTGCCCGCCGTCAACTCAAACGTTGTGTTCCGCGCTACGAGTTTGGCTTTGAGTTCTTTGTAAATGTCTCGTCTCGCTTGCCGGTTCTCTCTCTCGTCAATCTCGGCACGAATCTTCTTCAGGTCGGCGTCCTTCGCCTCTAACTGATTCAACCGCTCGCCATGCTGCTCTTCCAACTTCGATTGTCTCGCCGCGTACTCCGATTCCAATTGGCGCTGAAACTCCTGCTGCTTCTGCTGCTGATCGAGCGTGAACTCCGTCATACTCTTGAAGAAGTTCTCCTGCATCCTTTCCAGTTTCTGAATGTCTTGTTCTCGCGTTTGATAAAGTTGTTTTGCTCCTTCATCGAGGAAATCAAGGAAGGGCTTTGTATCAATCGCACCGAAGTGCTTCCGCGCAAGCATGACGTACTTCGCCACCGTGGGGACGTTGCACTTTTGGGGCGGCTCAAACGTCAGCGTGTCTTGGTTTCCAGTCAGCGTCTTACTCTGATTGTCCCAGCCTCGCTGGACAGAGACCTTCATCGCCCCCTGTAACTCAAAGATTATCTGTCGCGTGGTGATGGTGTCGCACGCGAGTAGTTCTTGAAGCTTCTCGTCTTTCTGGTCGCCACTGAACTCGGCTAACTCTGGTGAGAATGTGAAATAGTAAGTCGCCTTTTCTAATTGGACGCCGCCCTCTTGAGCCATCGCGAGCAGTTTTTCCACAAGTCCCTTGTCCGAATGTCTTGGAATGACAAAAGTCGTATTGTGAAATTGCTTTACCTTGTCGAGAGACATTGCCTCTACCTCCTGAAGAGTCGTTATTCACATCCACACACGGCCAACGTCGGACCCGCGGATGAATCAGGCGGCTTGGGTTTCGACGTATTCACAAATGGTCGTGGGCGGGGGAACTGGCAGACCGTCTTGACGAAAGCCCTCGATATGAAACTCGATGGCTTCACGAATGAGTGTTTCCACTTCCGCCAGAGTCTCCGCCACCGCCACGCAGCCCGGCAGGTCGAGAACGGTCGCTCCGTAGCTGGTCGGTCCTTTTTCGATCATGGCGGCATATTTCATGGGTGGCCTCACTTCAAACTGCCTGACTTCAACGGAAGATCGTACAGAAACGCGGCGAAGACGCCACTACGTCGCGAGATGCGGTTGCTCGGTGGACCGTCGCCTTGGGAGTTGTGGCCGACGAGCCAGAACTCGTAGGTGACGGCGGTGGCCAGCGGGCCGAGGCCGGTGCCAGCAAGACGGTGCTGGTGGCCGGGGTGCCGGCCAGCTCGGCGGTGCCACCGTCCGGGTCTTCGGGATCGGCACCTTCGCTGGTCTTCACTGCACTATTGCGGGGCTGATGACAACATCCCATTCTTCATGACTCAGGTGCTCCGGCTGGCGTCCTTTGAACGTGCCGCTGTGCATGGACTGAGACCAGCCGAGGCGGACATCGAGTCCTCGTTCCGCGAACAACCAAAGAGCCTCTTTCGCTCCGTCGTCGCCGGTCTGTTCGCAATCGAAGAGGAGCGACACCTTGCCGTTGGCAAGTTGCTTGGCCCATCGAGCGATCTTCTCGATTTGATGCTCGGTGATTCGGTTGGACATGACCGCAACCGCTGGGATGCCGAGGTTGTCGAGACCGATAACGTCGTTGAAGCCTTCCACGACGATGATGCCGTGATGGGCGATCGACTCACGATAGCCGGGTTCCTTGAGGCGGCTCGCTTGTTGTCCGAATAGTTCGAGTCCGCGATGGAAGCCTTTCGGGAACCGATGCTTGATCGGTGCGGTGGCTTCGATCCGCTCGGCCGGTGTGAGGCGGGCGAAGTCACGTTCCTTCTGCTCGTAGGTCGGATCGCGGCCGATCCACGCGAGTACCTGTCCGTCTTCGGAGAGAACCGGATAGATGATGTTGCCTCGCAAGCTGAAGCCGCGTTTGTCATTGCCGCCGTGTAGCGGCAGGATGCCGCTGCGCCACTTCTTCATCGACTCAGGAGAAAGGCAGGGGTGGCGGCGAACGTAGCTCGCGGTGGCCGGCGGCATGGTTGCGACATCGACGATGAACTTCTCGTCGAGCGTGGCCAGATCGCGAACTTTGGCGTCGTCGGATTCGACGAGCGGAATGTTTCGATCCGTCATTGGAGAAGGGGACTCGCTCTTGGTGATCTTCGGCGGTTCGTTGTCTGTTCTCGTCGCCGTCATCGCATTGCTTGCGAGGATATTCTTCACGCGGTGAAACTCGTCTCCCTTGAGCTTCTCACCGGCAGGGCGTGTGCCGGTGAGCCAGCCGTGCATCAGCGTCAGCAGGTTGCCTCGAAAGCCACACTGATACGCATGGCACATGAAGACCTTCTGCGGATTCTCGGTGTTGACGGCAATTTCACGCCGGCCGCAGTGGTCACCTTGGCAACCGAACGAGCAATCGAGACGAACCTCTTGGCCGCTGCCGTGAGCGTCGAGCGTGACACCGCACTTGGCCGCCGCCTCGGTGAGCGAGGTGTCCGCTTGAAGCTGATCGACGTTCACATATCCGGTCCGTGACAAGGTGTGGTGGGGAAGAGGAGGCCCATGCTACGCTGGTTTCCGACTGATGACAAACCGATTGATTCTGTCGGCCAGGGACGAGGCGTTGCTGCGGTTGCTCGACCACACGCCCGCGACCACGACGCTGATTCTCAAGGCGAGCGAGTCGTTTCCCGGCGATGCGTTCCACGACGAACGCCGTGTGCGGGAACGACTGCAATCGCTCGCGGCGGCTCGGTTCGTCCGAGCCTTCCCCACGACACACGGAGTCGGCGGGCCGATCAACTGGTACAAGCTCACGGCCGAAGGCTATCGCGTCTTGCATGGGGCCGAAGTCGATTTGCCTCACCGCTCGCGATTCGAGACGATTGCTCCTTCGCGGTTTCAGCACACTTGGGCACTAGCCGAGGTCATCGTGCAGATCGTCGTCGCGGCGCATCGGAGCCGCACGGCAATGACGGTGTTTCAAGGCGATGGCGAGGCGGCCCTCAACACTGGCCGCCAGAAATACCGGCCCGATTGTTTCTTTCAGTTCACACAGAGCGGCAAGTCGTTCAACGTCTACTTTGAGATCGACCAATCGACTGAGCCGCTCAATTCGCGGGCCGAGCAGAGCATTCGCACGAAGCTCATTCATTACGAAGCGTGCCAGGATGCGTTCATCGCATGGTGGAAGGGACAGAGCCAGCCGGGACCGAGACCATTCTTTCGCGTCGTGTTCCTGACCCGGAGTTGGGAGCGGGCCTATCACATCTTGTGGCTCGCTCGTGAGTGTGCCCGCAATTCCGATCGGCACTTGGCCTACGCCGCGACGCAGGACTCGTTGCTCGCGGAGCCGCGTGCGTTGCACGCTCCGATGTTTCTCGACCATCACGGCCGCTGGCAGTCTCTCGTCAACCTGCACCCGACGTCAGACTTCGTCCGAACGCCTGTGCGACTGTCGCGTCCCGTGACGTCGCCTGTGTTTGTCTGGTAGCGTCGCTCTGCCGACTATCGTCCCGACTTACGCTCGACGCGGGTATCACGCCGCGTCCCTTCTCCCAAACGGATGAGGAAGCCAGCGACCGACCGGAGACGTGGCGGCCACCGCCTCACGCGAGAATGCACACACTCAACTGAGGCGGTTTTTGTTCCGGCATGTTCGACATCTTCACTTTCTCCACGGTCGCGACATCGGGCTTGCGCGCGATTAGGGATCGAGTACGCTGAGGACATGCCGAAGTTTGAATGCGACAGTTGTGGCGCTTGCTGCAAAGGTCATCTTCTCATCGAATGTGATGAGATCGACGTGCTCCGCGAGCCACGGCTAATCAACGCTGATCGTCACCATGCCGGCAAGAGCGTGGATCAAATGGTGCGAGAGATCACCGAGGACTGCATGGCGGTGCTCCTCAATTGTGGTCACAGGTGCCAATTCCTTGGCGAAGACAATCGCTGCGGGATCTATCCGACCCGGCCCAATTGTTGCGTGGGAATGGAGCCGGGTGACGAGCAATGTCAGTATTCACGCAGGGTGGAAGGACTGTCACCGCTTCAGCCCGTTGGACAATTGAGTGATGGCTTAACCGCTGGGGCGATCCATTCAAGCTGAAAAGTCGTGGTACGCTGCGAACGTGCTGAAACTGCTCTCCGCTCCGGCCGCCAACGAACGCGGGCCGCGTTATATGGAGAAGGCGCTCGCGGCAATCCATCAGGCGAATCACCTACGGCGGCCAATCGTCTTGGGATACGAAGCTTTGTGGCAGCGAGTCGGTTTGTTCTTTGAATTTCCTGACGAACTCCAGCAACTCGTCTGTGGACCGATTACGGCGAACTATCCGCAGTGTACGCTCACGCCGCCGGAACCAGAGGCATCGCCGACGGACTCCGCAGGCTACGAGACTTGGTCGTCAGAACTCTCGCTCGTGCCCGAACTGTTTCCCATTCTGCGGCACGGGCAGTTTGAAGATCAGCTCAATCGCAATTTCGCGGACCCGATCAATGGCATCTTGCGAGCGATCAAGTCCGACGAATCGACTCGTTGCCAAGTCGAAATCGTCGTGCGTCCGGCCAGTCATCGGCGAGGCCATGCCGCGATCAAAGCCGTGCATCGGCTCGACCGTCCCTTCTTCCATCGTCATCCCAAGTTGGCCGCATTCTATGCGCGGCGCATCACTCGCTCTGCGACGTGGCCGCTCGCTTGGATCGTGGGCCTCTTGGCCGCACGGTCTGTCGGTCACTTCACCAGCAACACGCTCATGACATCGACCGGCCGCACCCACGAACGAGAAGCCGACCTGCAATCCGCGAGCGACAAGCTGGGCGGGCATTTGTTCGAGACTCACATCCGCTTGAGCGTCATTGTGCGACGTGGCGGAGCCGACCGAGTCAGAGATCGCTTGCATTCGCTGGCTGGTGCTTTCGGAGCGTTCACGAGATCGCGGCTCGCGACGTTTCGGCTTGGTCCGCTGCGACGTGGTCGCTGGCAACCGCTTCAAGGTCGCGGCTTTCTACTGTCGCATGAAGAACTCGCGACACTATGGCATCCGCCGACGGCGACCGTTCTCGCCGAACAGATGCAGACGACCGAGTTCGGAGAACTTGAAGCACCGGGCAAGTTCTACTCAGGAGGAGAGGACGGGGCGGTCATCGTGGGCCGCATTCACTTCCGAGAGGATCGCCGCATCATTGGCATCGCGGAGGAAGATCGTCGTCGGCACCTATATGTCGTCGGCAAAACTGGCATGGGTAAGACGACGTTGCTGCTGAACCAGATTCATGCTGACTTGGCGGCGGGGCATGGCGTCTGTCTCGTTGATCCTCACGGAGACCTCGCGACCAGCATCATTCGCATGATGCCGACGCAGCGGACGAACGACGTGATTCTCTTCGATGCCGGAGATCGAGACTTCGCCGTGGCGTTCAATCCGCTCGCGTGCCGTGATCCGACACTGATCGACCAAGTCACGTCGGGCATCGTGTCCGCGTTCAAGAAGCTCCACGATTCTTGGGGGCCACGATTGGAAGACACGCTTCGCAACGCGGTGTTCGCGACCGTCGAGCAAGGCGGCACGATGCTGGAGCTGATGCGACTGCTCGCCGAGCGAAGCTACCGTGACGTCATTGTCCCGAAGATTCGAGATGACGTGGTCCGCAGCTTCTGGATGCACGAGTTCGCCAATTGGGACGACCGCTATCGCACCGAGGCTGTCGCCGCGATCCAAAATAAGATTCGACCGTTCCTGACCAATCGCACGATGCGAGCGATCGTCAGCCAGCCCGGTCGCTCGCTCAACCTGCGTGAGATCATGGACCAGGGCAAAGTGCTGATCGTCAATCTGAGCAAAGGCCGCGTTGGCGAGGACAACGCCACGTTGCTCGGAGCATTTCTCGTCACGACCATCCAGCAAGCCGCCATGACGCGAGCCGATGTTCCCGAAGATCAACGCCGTGACTTCTTCCTCTACATCGACGAGTTCCAAAACTTCACGACCAGCTCATTCGCGTCCATCTTGAGCGAGGCTCGCAAGTATCGCCTGAGCCTGACCATCGCCCACCAGTACCTGAAGCAATTGGATGATACGACCGCCGATGCCGTCTTTGGCAACGTCGGTTCGATCATCGCCTTCCAAGTCGGGACGGACGACGCGGAAGTCCTGGCCGAACAACTCAGCAAACACCCCGGCCAACTCCATTCCCAAGACCTGACCAATCTTCCCAGGTACACCGCCTATGCCCGTCTGCTGATCGACGGCATGCCCAGCAACCCGTTCTCCATGCAGACCCTGTCACCACCGCCCATCACCGAAGACCGCTTCGCGATCGTCACCGAACGCTCGCGTCGGCAACACGCTCAACCGTTCGAGAAGATCCAGTCCGAGATCGCCGGCCAGTGGCGAGCGTGAATCGCACCGAATGACGCCGCTTGCGCTGGTTCCATCCCTGCGCTACGGTCGATCCGTCTGACTCGCGTTGAGTTAGACGAATCGAGCACACCGCTCTTTGACCGCAAGCAAAGGAGAAGGGCATGGACCCGCAAGCCACTTGGAACGACCTCTTGGAAGCACGTTCGCAACGCGACTGGAATCGAGCCGAAGAACTGGCGAACGCACTCTTGGACTGGTTGCAACGAAGAGGATTCCCGCCTCAAACCGTTGGCGACCAGAAACTCGGCACGCGATGGCATCACGCGGTTGCCTACTTCGTTTGCCACCTCGTGCTGGCCGATGTCCGCCAAGCCCGTAAGCATGCAAAGCGTCAAAGGGCATGATGCTCGCCCCAAGCATGACGCTTGGGGCTTCTTTGGGCGGCAAGGTGTTACCGATCAACCCGTCACATACAGCAATTTGACGGAATGGTTTTTTTGCGGCACGCTGCGTTCCCTCACTGACCGCATGAAGAAATCCGCCATAGCATCGGCCCCGGAATCACAACGCTCGCAATGGCTGGAGCGGCTGACCGATGCCGTGAATCGGCTCGCCGATGAAGTCCGGGTTGTGCGCGATGTTCTGGATGAGACTCGCGAGGACTTGGGATGGCTGACACGAAACGGCATCCCCGGACGCCACGGTGAGCACACGCGGATCGTCCGCATGGCTCGCGATCCGCTTGCGCCGGATGCGAATGAGTTGCTTGAAGTCGTCACGTCCACAGTCGCGTCAGCCAATTCGTCCGAACTCGCACCCGATGTGTTTGACGAACTCGTGTCCGAGATCGCCGAGGCAGTCACGGTCGTTGGGCAAGAGCAGGTCAACCTTCTTCTCTCGGCATTAGACGATGTCCGAGCGAAGCTGCTCGCGGCGATCAAGGCATCGCCCATTCAGCCGAAGGCCGAGAAGCAACCAGCTTCGCAGTCATCGGCTCCGCAATCTGATTCCGTCCCCTCGGCAAAGCCTTCCGAAACGCGGCGTCTGTTTTGATTCTTTCCCTGACCGCCACATGGCGAAGGAGTACTTCCTTCATCCCGAATCGGCTGACCTTCTCAAGACGCTTGATGAGGCCGCTCACCGCAGCGGCCTGAGCCGCGGGCAAGCCTTTGATGATTTCTTGAATATGGTCGTATGCAGTCTCTCCGGCGGACGGATGGAAGAGCGGTACCTTGAGGTTGTGAAGCGGCACTCGCATGGCAAGCCGGGGAAGCGTGGCTGCGATTCTCTTGCCGAGCTTTTCGGTCGAACCGTTGACGCGATGGAGGAAACACGCGACGGGATGAAGGACATCTTGGGCGACGTGTTTCAAGGATCGATCACATACGGGGAGGCTGGGCAATTTTTTACTCCGGAAAATGTCGGACGCATGATGGCTCGGATGATGGTCAGTGATGTGCCCGAAGTAGAGCAACATGAAGTCAAACGAATCTGTGATCCAGCTTGTGGGAGCGGTCGGATGCTGCTCGCCGTCGCGGAGATGCAACCACATTGGCTCTTCGTTGGACGAGACATTGATTTGCGATGCGTCCGCATGACGGCCATCAATCTCGCATTGCGGAACCTGTACGGCTTCGTCATTTGGGGAAACTCACTCGCCGACGAACAGCGGCTTGTCTATCGCACGGGATTCGACTTGCAGGGCTTCATCTCGGAAGTGCCGATTGGCGACTTGCCGGAACCGGTGCAACAGATCGCCGCGAAACCGACACCGCCATTGACCGGAGGCTCGTTGGATTTGGTTCCACTTAACGAACTGCATACCACGCCGGCTGACGACCAAGTCGAACTGTCACCGCGTCGCGTGAACCAGCTTCGGCTCTTCTGAGCAACTGACTTCTCTTGAGTAGATCGCCTTCTGCCGATTGCTCCGCATCGGCCTCTTGCGCGGCGGGGAAAGTTGTGGCATTGTCGCGTTTGCATCAGGCATTTCGCTTGATGCCTCTCTCAGGAGAGTCCAGCGTTCTTTCGCACAGGAGACAGGTCATGTCGCAAGACACGAAGACCCGACCACAGAAATCGCCAGAGAAGAAGATCGGACCGTTCGCCAGTGGAATTGGAGTTGCCATTTGGCTCAATGAAGGGACAGGCGAGGACGGATCGGTTCGACATTTTCGTTCTGTGACGATCAATCCCCGCCGGTATCTGGATTCAAAGTCAGGCCAATGGAAGGACGCCGCGTCCTACCAACCGTCTGACTTACCGGCATTACTCTTTTGTCTCGCGAAGGCTCAGGAGTATTGCTACGAGACGCCAGTTCCCGGCCAGGAAGAAACCGACGCCACGGGATTGGAAGACGAAACCGGTGGCCGGTTCTGACCGCTGGCTCTCCGAGCCGATCCCCAAGCCAATTCGCTTGGGGATCAATTTCGACGTGAGTCTGATGCGATTCTCGGCGTGGCTCATGTCGCCACGAAAGAGAATCGCCCGCGTGAAGGTTTCCACGTCGGAAGTGGCTCCGTATGTTGTGCGATCTTCATTGTCTGCGGTGGCGAATCTACCGCAGATCGTTCGGCGATTCGCGAGAGCAACGAGGTTACTGGTGCAGGCAAGCAAACCACTTCTATTTCCAGAGTCTCTTGGATTCCGCGAGGGCACGACCAGCGTTCACACCAGCCGCACGATGATGTTGGATGAACTGTCGTTGTTGCTGGAGAAGGTCGGATCGCACGCACCCGCGACGAGCTACCTCACGACCATCGTAGAGGATAACGCTCTCGGCAAGCCGACTCAGACGACTCGCCAGCGAACCGCCAAGCGGCTGACCGAACTCTACGCCTTGGACCCAGGTTGCACAGTCTTCCGGTTGTTGCGGCACTTTTGGCCCAGCGATCCAGCCAGCCGTCCGATGCTGGCGTTTCTAGCCGCCGCCGCCCGCGATCCTTTGCTGAGGGAGACCACGCCGTTCATTCAATCCGTCAAGCTGGAGCAAACCGTCACGCCGAATCAGATTGTCGAGCATCTCAATGAAAAGTTCCCAGGCCGGTTCCAGGCATCGACGGCTTTGGCGACCGCTCAACGGCTGGCATCCAGTTGGTCGCAGGCCGGCTATTTGCTCGGTAAGGTGAACAAGAGGCGGTCAAAGCCTCATGTCACGCCTACGGTTGCAGCGTTCGCCTTGGCCTTGGGATTTCTTTGCGGATTGCGGGGACGGCTGCTGTTTGATTCAACGTGGGCTCGCTTGTTGGATCGCTCGCCAACCGAATTAAATGGCCTCCTTACTGAAGCCTCGCGGCAAGGCTGGCTGAATTACAAAGCCGCAGGAAGTGTTTCAGAACTCACGTTCCCCGGATTGATCACGTCGAAGGAAGAGAAGGTTGCGTATGAGCAGGATTGATCTGCTTCGCAAGAACTACCAGCGAATCTGTGGCCTGCCGTGGGATCAGCACATTGCCGGGGCGCAGCGTGTTTGGCTGGCCGTGTACGACAAAGAGGACGAACGGAAGCTGCGGCACCGGTTCGGTGATTTCAAAGAGGCGACGGAACGAGTCGGCCATCACTGGCAGTCCATCGACTTCACCGATGCTTTCGCCAATTGGCTTTGCAGTCCGCCGTATTCCGATTACGCGGAAAGCTATTTTGAATCGCCGTCACGTCTCGGTGCCGCACCGATGGCAGCGTTCAAGAAATCTGTCGCCGGTCAATTGACTCAGGCTCTTCAAGCCGTCGAGTCCGCCGACAACACCGTCGTCGCGATCTACGGAGTGGCCTCGTTGTTCGGCTTTCTGCGCATCTCTGAAATCCTGCCGATGTTCGAGAACGCCATTCGAGGCCGGCTGCTCGTGTTCTTTCCCGGCGTGTATGAACAAGACAACTATCGACTGCTCGATGCGCGCGACGGCTGGAATTATCACGCTGTCCCAATCACAGCCAGCGAAGGGGAAGTTCGCAAATGAAGAATCGTGAGATTTACGACGAAGACCCTCGCACCAACACGTTGCTCAACCAAGGTGTCGCAAAGGTCAACTCCCCGGAGACCGATCCTGACGGCATGGCTCGTTGGCTCGACACGCTTCGCTTCGAGCTGACCAAGTTCGTCTGCGACGGTCAGTATGCCGAAGGCATGACGCGCATCCTGACCACATATCTCGGCAATCTGGACAAGGCCGAGCAGCCCGGTGTTTGGGTCAGCGGCTTCTTTGGCTCTGGCAAGAGCCATCTCGTCAAGATGCTGCAACACATGTGGATCGACTTCGAGTTTCCAGACGGCACGAAGTCCCGCGGACTACCGAAGAATGTGCCGACCAACATCAAGGACGCATTCAAGGAACTCGCGACCCAGGCCAAACGGCATGGCGGGCTACACGCGGCTGCCGGCACATTGGGGGCCGGAGCCGGTGAGAGTGTGCGGCAGGAAATTCTGAGCATCATTTTTCGATCGGTCGGGCTTCCCGAACAATACGCGACGGCCAGCTTCGTGATGTGGCTGCGTCATGAGGGAATCGAAGACGACGTGCGCAAGCACGTTGCAAAGGCCGGTCGTGATTTCGACTTGGAGTTGACCAATCTCTATGTCTCCGACGTGATGGCCAAAGCGATTCTGGCCGCCCGTCCTGAATTCGCGAACAAGCCCGCCGAAGTGAAAATCCTGTTGGAGCGGCAGTTCCCGGAAAAGGCGGATGTCTCCATCGACGAAATGGTGGCGAAGGCCAAGCAAGCCTTGATGCGAAATGGCAAGATGCCCTGCACGCTGATCGTGCTTGACGAAGTGCAGCAATATATCGGAGAAGGGACGGAGCGTGCGCGAGGACGTTCTTACGACATTGACGTGTTCCAACGTCAGTTCACTCCAAAGATGGGGCCGACAGTGATGGTGGTGGCCACGGGGCAGAACGCGCTCAATGGCACGCCATTGCTGCAAAAACTGCAAGGCGACTTCCCCGTCACCATCGAGTTGCAAGATACCGACGTTGAGCAAGTCACCCGCGAAGTCGTGCTCAAGAAAAAGCCCACGGCGGTTCCGGCGGTACAGACACTCTTGGACCATCATCCGGGCGAGATCGAACGCCACCTTGGCAGCACGAAGATCGCCTTCACGACACGCGATCGGCAATTGCTTGTGCAGGATTATCCCATTCTGCCCGTGCGGCGACGGTTCTGGGAAAAAGTGCTGCGTGCCGTGGACACGGCCGGCACTGGTGCCCAGCTTCGCAACCAACTCTGGATTGTTTACGACGCCGTGCAGAAGACTGCCGACTTTGACCTCGGCATCGTGATCAGCGGAGCGTTCATCTACGACTCGTCGATCAAGAGCAAGATGCTTCAGTCCGGCGTGTTGTTGCAAGAAATTTCGGAGACGATTGCTCGCCAGAAGAACGAAGCGGATGGCGAACTGCGATACCAAATGTGTGCGTTGATCTTCCTGATCGGCCAACTGCCGCATCAAGGGGAGCCGCTTGACGCGGGGATTCGAGCCAACGCTGACACACTCGCCGATTTGCTCGTGACGGACTTGAACGTCAGCAGTGACGACCTGCGCAAGAAAGTGCCGGAGTTGCTGGAAAAGTTGGTCGCTTCGGGCGCGGTGATGCCCGTCGAAGACGAATATCGGATGCAGACCCGTGAAGGAGCCGAGTGGAACCAATCGTTTCAGGAGGCTCGCAACAAATTGCTGGCGGACACCGGCAAGCTGGGCGGCGAGCGGTCGCAGCTTTTGCAGACGCATTGCAGCGAGATCCTCAAGAAGTCGAAGCTCACCCACGGAGCCAGCAAGGAGACCCGCAGGTTCGTATTGCACTTCGGCCTGGATGCTCCCGCCACAGACGGTTCTGAAATTCCCGTTTGGATTCGAGACGGTTGGGATGTCGAAGAGTCGATCGTGCTGAACGATGCTCGGACAGCGGGCGATTCAGCGGCCGTCGTGTATGGCTTCATTCCGCGAAACAAAGCCGAAGACATCAAACAGGCGATCGCCACCTACTATGCCGCCGAGAAAACTCTGGAGATCAAAGGGACGCCCAGCACCGACGAAGGCATTGACGCTCGCAAGTCGATGGAAACTCGACTGGCCCAAGCTCTCAAGACTCGTGACGACTTGATCGGTGACTTACTGGATGAAACCGCGATCTATCTGGCAGGTGGCGGCGATCCGGTGAACGGCTTGTTGATCACCGCCAAAGTGGAGGATGCCACCAAGGCGTGTTTGGCTCGTCTCTATCTTCAGTTCGACGTGGCAGATTCACCAGATTGGCACAAGGTCATCGAACGCGCCAAGAAAGGTGCAGGCGATGCCTTGGAGGCGGTCGGCTACAAGGGCGATCCCGAAGCACATCCAGTCTGCAAGGCCGTGCTCGATTTTGTCGGCAGCGGCAAAAAGGGAACCGACGTTCGCAAGAACTTTGGCATTCCGCCGTTTGGGTGGCCGCAAGATGCGATCGACGCCGCGTTGATCGTGTTGCACACCTGCGGACAGTTGCAGGCACGCAGCGGCAGCGAGCTGATCGTCAAAGGCAAACTCGACCAAAAGAACATCGCGAGTGCCGAGTTCCGTTGCGAGACGATCACGTTGTCGAAGACACAACTGATTGCCATTCGTGGTCTCTTCAAGAAGCTCGGTCTCACCACGACGCCCAACAATGAATCGGTTGATGCTCCGAAATTTCTCGACAAGCTGACCAAGCTGGCGGAAGAGGCCGGTGGAGAGGCTCCGCTCCCGAAGCAACCGCAGACGGCACATCTCACCGACCTTGGCAATCGCGTCGCCAATGACCAGTTGAAAGCGATTCACGAACAGAAGGCTCGGTTGGAACAGGACATCGTGGAATGGCAGGCTCAACGCGACGGGATTCAGAAGCGATTACCGAAGTGGAAGCAATTGACTTCATTGTTGGAACACTCCGCCGATTTGACGGTGGCCGCCGAGGTTCAGCCAGAGGTTGATGCCATTCAAGAGAATCGGAGCTTGTTGGCCGACCCCGATCCTGTTCCCGGTTTCATCACGAAGCTGACGACCGCTCTGCGCGAGGCAATCAATCAAAGTCACGCGGCTTGCACCGCGAGCCACGAGCAGGGGCTGACGTCTCTCGATGATTCGCCGGTTTGGAAACAGATCACTCAGCCGCAACGATACGATCTCCTTTCGGCCAACAGTGTCCGCCAAGTGCCGGCAGTCGCGGTGGGAACGACGGAAGAGATTCTCGATACGCTGCGACAGGTCAAACTCAGCGAACTCAAGGCGCTCAGCGATGCGTTGCCGACGCGGTTCGGGAAAGCCTTGAACGCCGCCGCGAAGTTGCTGGAGCCGAAGGCTCAGCACGTTTCTCTGCCGAGCGCAACGATCAAGAATGACGGCGAACTCTCGACTTGGCTGACTTCGGCGGAAGAGGCGATTCGGGCGAAGCTCAAAGTCGGTCCCGTGATCGTGTAGTGGGGAAGTTGCTGGCGACTGGTGGATTGGCTGGGTAGATTGTTTTTGGCTGTCGCGATTGTGTTGTTGAATAAGGAACAAGGCATGAGTCAAACCGTCACACTAGAGCTGCCCGATGAGTTGGCGCAGAAGGTCTTGGTTTTTTCGGTAGCGCATCATCGCCGGTTCGAGGACGCCGCCGTGGATTTGATCGGCCGAGCGGTGACGGAGCCGAGCGTCGAGTCGTTGTCCGATGACGAGTTGCTGGCGCTTTGCGATTCACAGCTCGACGATGTGCAGCAAGCCGAATTCAGTGACTTGCTGGCGAGACAAGGCGAAGGCGAGCTGGTCCCCGGCGATCAACAGCGATTGGACGAACTCTTGATGAACTATCGGAAGGGGTTGGTGACGAAGGCGCGGGCTTGGCGAACGGCCGTGGCTCGTGGCCTCAGACCGCCGTTGAACGAGCATGCCGCGTGAATACATCTCGGTCGAACTTGATCACCGCATTCGTGACGCCGCCGGGCATCGCTGTGGTTATTGCCTCAGCCCCCAGCGGCTCGTGATGGCGCGGCTGGAGATCGAGCACATCAATCCCGTGGCGTTGGGTGGGACCGACGAAGAATCCAATTTGTGGCTCAGTTGCCCGCTGTGCAATCGAGCCAAGGCCCGACGAGTCGCGGCCATCGACCCCGTCTCGCGAATCGTTGTGCCATTGTTCAACCCGCGAACGCAGCGTTGGTCCGAACATTTCTGTTGGTCCGTTGACGGACTTCGCATCGAGGGACTGACGCCATCGGGTCGAGCCACGGTGGCCGCTTTGCATCTCGCGGATGATCCCGATGCGATCGAGGTTCGCAGCTACTGGATCGCGGCTGGATGGCACCCGCCCACGGACATCGACTGACCAATGCGACTGCAACCGGACAAACTATGCCTGCTCTCGATTCCAAACTTCGTTCGCAACTCGACACCGTTTGCCAACAGGCTCGTGAGAAGGCCGAGGAGGCGGCGCGTTTGGCATTGCAGAGGCGAGCCGTTGATGTGGCTGAGCCGCACGCTCACTTCAAGCCGGCGGAGAAGGTGTTGCGGAATCGGCTGCGTGCTCGTGGGCGGCAGGCGGGCGATTCGCGGTTGCCGAATAAGACGCAGACCATCGACCAACTCGCTCAGGAGTTGGCCTATGAGTATTGGCATCGGATGCTATTCGCGAGATTCCTGGCGGAGAATCATTTGCTGATGCACCCGGATGGGGTCGCGGTTAGCTTGGCCGAGTGCGACGAATTGGCGGCGGATGAGGGAGCGCCGAATGGGTTCGTGCTCGCGGCGAGATATGCCAGCAAGATGTTGCCGCAGGTGTTTCGGACGGACGATGTGCTGCTGGAGATCGAGTTCGCGCCGGAGCATCGGCTGGGGCTGGAAAAGCTGCTGGCCAGTTTGCCGCGTGAGACGTTTTTGGCGGATGACAGTCTCGGCTGGGTGTATCAGTTCTGGCAGACGGCTCGAAAGAAGGAGGTCAACGAGAGCGGCAACAAGATTGATAGCCGCACGATTTCGTCGGTGACGCAGCTTTTCACCGAGGACTACATGGTGCAGTTCCTGTTGCACAACACGCTGGGTGCGTGGTGGTGTGCGAAGGCAGGGATCAGCGGTCAGGGAGCGGGCGTCAAA
>SXGS01776016.1_pt1 | contig 22811 bp, 15 predicted proteins | sample 3174681 | NCBI WGS metagenome assembly SXGS01 (sample SAMN11356861, study PRJNA531348) | freshwater metagenome | isolation source: freshwater sample F1-80 | place: China: Fuxian Lake, Yuxi | collected 2017-12-25
GCCAATGGCCAGGGCGTGGTGAAGAATGAGAAGGAGGCGGTGAAATGGTATCGGGAGGCGGCGGAGCAGGGATCTGCGGATGCGCAATTTAATCTGGGCAACTGCTTTGCCCTGGGCCAGGGCGTGGCGAAGGATGAGGTGGAGGCCTACAAGTGGTATCTGATCGCGGGAGCGAGGGGGAATGTGAATGCCCGGAATGGGATGGACTGCCTGGAGAAAGAGCTGGCGCCGGGGGATCGCAGGGCCGGCCAGAACCGGGCCAAGGAGTGGGAGGCGCAGTTTGACCGCAACGTCTACGGAGGGGGAAAGCGCCCCTAGCGCGTCAGTCCCGCACGGTCACCCGCTTGATTTCTAGGCCGCCGTAATCTTCTGACCGTAGATTCGGAATTCCCTGCAGAAGATAGACGTTCAGGGTTTTCCATTCCTGCCTGTCGCCCCGTCGCATCGTCGCAAGGATGGTCACCTGAAAGCACTTCTCGCCATTCCGATCGAAACCAAACCTCAGCAATTGATAGTGGTGGAGCCAGTGAATGCGCGGAGAAGGGAACCTCATGCCGAAGGGCAGACTGCCAAAGCCTCTTTCGGCCTCAAGATAGTCCTTCACCAGCTTGCGCGCCGCCGCTTCAATCTTGGGATCCTTCCGGGCTTCGGCTTCTCCCACCCAGAAGGGAACCATGGTGCGATACTCGGTGCTGCTCCTGGGTTTTTCTTCGGCGCGGCCTGAGGGGGCGGCCTTGGCCTTGGGTTCTGGTTCGTCCAGAAGGTTGGAGAACCCGCGATCGATGAAGTATTGCCGACGCTCGGCTTCGCGCCTGGCTTTTTCATCGGCACCGGCCGGGGGAGCAACGCCGATGGGTATCAGTTGCCCTTTCGCATTCCGGGGACTGGATGCGGCGGCGGCGCCGGGCCTTTCATCGTCTGTCCCCGCGCTCAAGGGCTGCCTCAACACCTCCGGGGTGCTTCGCGCCTGCAAATATCCGCCCTCCTCCATCCAGCCTTCCTGGCGTGAAGCACAGCCAGTCAGTGCCAGGAGCGCGCTGACACAGACGACGCCTGTGAGGATGAGCCGGGCTTTCATGGGGCGCATGGGGGTTCTTAAGGTTCCTCTGCCCTCAATCGTGGCCACCGCGCATGGCGCCATTGTTTTGACACCTTCAAATGCGCTGGTGGGCACGCTTTATCCACCTACTCCACGCAACGGGATCTGTCCAGAGGAGATTCTTTTGAGTTCACATCCGCAGCCCCCCTGCGGTGATCAGACCATGTTGACGCGTGATCAGACCTCTGCGGGGGGCAGTATCCCCCTTATTGCCCGGGGTGCAACCCCTTGCCCGGGGTGCAACCCCTTGCCGGGGCGCAGCCCTATTGCCGAGGCGCAGCCTCTAAGCCAGGAGGGACTTCAGGACATTGCCGTGGACATCGGTAAGGCGGAAGTCGCGGCCCTGAAACCGGGTGGTCAGCCGGAGATGATCGATGCCCAGAAGATGCAGCATCGTGGCGTGCAGGTCGTTGACGTGGACGCGCGAATCCTGCGCGTGATAGCCCAGCTCGTCGGTGGCGCCGTGGCTCACGCCGCCCTTGATGCCGCCACCGGCCAGCCAGATGGAGTAGCCCTTCATGTGGTGGTCGCGCCCGCTGCCCTGCGCCATCGGCGTGCGGCCAAATTCGCCGTTCCAAACCACGAGCGTGTCCTTGAGCATGTCGCGCGCCTTGAGATCCTTGATGAGGGCGGCCATGGCCTGATCCACCTCGGAGGCGGTGCCCTTCACGTGGTCCTTGATGCTGCCGTGATGATCCCAGTCGCGGTGATAAAGCTGGATGAAGCGCACGCCCCGCTCGGCCAGTCGCCGCGCCAGAAGACAGTTGCTGGCAAAGGAACCATCGCCGGGCGTGCAGCCGTAGGATGCGCGCACCGACTCGGGCTCGCCCGTGGTGTCCATGAGGCCGGGCACGCTCGTTTGCATCCGGAAGGCCATCTCATACTGCGCAATGCGCGTGGCAATCTCCGGGTCGCGCACCAGCCCGTCCTGCAGGCGGTTGAGTGATTGCACGCTCTCCACGACGTCGCGCTGGCGCATGGCGTCCACGCCCGGGGGGTTCTTCACGTAGAGCACCGCGTCGCCCTTGGAGCGCAGCTCGATGCCCTGGAAGCGCGTGGGCAGAAAGCCGCTGTGCCACTGGCGCTGCGAGATGGGCTGCGACTGGCCAAAGCGACCGGAGCTGGTCATCACCACAAAGCCGGGGAGATCCTCTGCCGCGCTGCCCAGCCCGTAGGTGACCCACGTTCCCATGCTGGGCCGCCCGCTGATGGTGGTGCCCGTGTTCATGTAGGTGTGGGCGGGGTCGTGGTTGATGGCCTCGGTGTGGAACGAGCGGATGATGCAAAGCTCATCGGCCACCGTGTGCAGATGCGGGAAAATCTCGCTGATCTCATGGCCCGACTGGCCGCACTTCTTAAAATCCCACTGCGGACCAAAACAGTTGAGCTTGGCCCCCTGCAGCTGCGCGATGGGCTGCCCCTGCGTCACGCTCGCGGGCATGGGCTGGCCATGCATGGCCTTGAGCTTGGGCTTGAAGTCGAAGGTCTCCAGGTGCGAAGGCCCGCCCGCCATGTAGAGCTGGATGACGCGCTTGGCTTTGGCCGCGTGGTGCAGCGGGCTCACCACGCCGGGCCACGCGCCGGCCGCGGGCGCCGCGCCAAGCCCATGCCGGGGCGCCAGAAGCTCGGAGAGCGCCACGCCGCCCGCCACCGAGGCGGCACGGCCCAGAAAGCTGCGGCGGCTGAGTTCCAGAAAGGTGGGCTCTTGCATGGTTAGTTGCGGGTGATGGTCTCGTGCAGATTGAGCAGGACGCGCGCGATGGAAGTCCACGCCGCCAGTTCCGCCGGATCCAGTTTGGAGTCGGCCACGCGTTCGCCGGTTTTCAGCAGTGCGCCGGCGGCGCCCGCGTCGGCCCGATACTGCGCCAGATGCTTGTCGGCCAGTGCCGTCAGCAGTTTGGTTTCCTGCGGCGCAGGCTCGCGGTGCAGCACCTGCCGGTAGGCAAAGGCCACGCGGCCCGCGCCTCCCGGCCCGCCTTCGCGCAGGATGCGCTCGGAGAGCACTCGCGCCGCCTCGACATAGCTGGGGTCGTTGAGCAGCACCAAGGCCTGCTGCGGCGTGGTGGACTTGACGCGCTTGACGGTGCATTCCTCGCGGCTGGGTGCGTCAAACGCCAGCGGGCTGGGATGCGGAAAGGTGCGGCACCAGAAGGTGTAGAGGCCGCGCCGGTAGAGCCCCTCGCCCTTGTCCGCCTGCCATTCGCGCGTGGGAAAATTGAGATAGGCCCAGTAGCCCGCAGGCTGGTAGGGATGGGCGCTCTCCCCGCCCAGGGTGCGCACCAGAAGGCCGCTGGCGGCCAGCGCGTTGTCGCGCACCATCTCCGCCTCCATGCGCCAGCGCCCCTGCCGTGCGAGCCACAGGTTGTAGGGGTCGACGCCCGCCGCCTCCGGCGAGGCCACGGAGCTTTGCCGGTAGGCGCCCGACTGTGCCAGAAGCCGCAGCATGGCCTTCACATCCCAGCCGCTGCGGACAAACTCGCGCGCCAGCCAGTCGAGCAGCTCGGGATGCGTGGGCGGCGTGCCTTGCGCGCCAAAGTCGTCGAGCGTGGCCACGAGGCCCTCGCCAAACATGATTCGCCAAAGGCGATTGACCATCACGCGCGCCGTCAGCGGATGGCCCGGGTCCACCAGCCAGTTGGCCAAGTCCAGCCGCGTGGCGCGACGGCCTTCGATGGGCTTGAGTTGCAGCGACACAGGCACCGCCGGCTCGACGATGGCACCTGAGTCGTCGAGCCAATTGCCGCGGGGAAGGATGCGGATGGTGCGCGGCGCCACCGCCATCGAGACCAGCGACATGCTCTGCCCCTTGCCGGCGTCGGCCACTTCGCGCTCCTTGGCCGCGAGCTGCCCACGCAGCACCACCATCTCTGGCGCGATGCCGCGATAGTGGTCGGAGAGAAGTTGTTTTTGGGCGGCCGTGCGAGTGGCCGCTGGCGTCTTGAGCGCGGCTAGCACTGGCACAGGCAGCGTCTTGGCCCCTTCCAATCCGGGCTGCGCGTCGCGCGTCACTGACAGCCGGAACCGGCCAATTTGATGCTTGGCAAACTTGGATTGGTGGCGCAGCACGACCTCAATCGTGGTGCCCGCGCCGCCCGCAATGGGCTTCTCAAAAACAAAGATGGCCTGCTGTTCTTTGGGCGACACGTGGCCGTCCACCGCCCAGCCGGCGCCGCCCGCAATCACCGAATCGACCGGATGCCCCACCTGCGAATGGCTCGCCAGAGCCTTGGCGATTTTCACCGGCACCAACGCGCCCTCGCCGACGCCCGTGCGCACCTCCAGCTTGGTCAGCACAAAGTTGCCATTGGCGCGGGAGAGGCCCTGCGCCGCGAGGCTCGGATGCAGCAGCGCCTCAAGACGCAGCCCCGTGATTTGCGCGAGGTCGGTCTTGAGCGTGAGGGTGTAGTCGGCCTTGTCGGGGTTGGCTCCGCTGGAGAGCAAGGAGGCGTCATCCTGCGGCTGCAGCAGCACGCCGCCGGTGGCTTCGGCTTTCACAGACTTGAGAGAAGCCCACGCTGAGACTTCGGCCGGAGCGGCCAGCACGCGCTGCTCCCACGCCGCCTGCGCCGCCGCCAGGTTTTCGCCCGCCAGCCGTTGTTTGAGCACGGCGATTTCGGCCGCCAGCGCGGTGGCGCGCGCCTGCTCTGCCTCGGTGGGCACCGCCGAGAATACCTGCTTTCCCACGGCGGTTTCATTGAGGTCGGCGAAGAAGGCGCCGAAGGTGTAAAAATCCCGCGACTTGAAGGGATCAAACTTGTGGTCGTGGCACTCGGCGCAGCCCAGCGTGGCGGCCATCCAGACCGACGAGGCGTTGCGCACGCGGTCGGCCATGTACTTGGCCAGATATTCCTTGGCCTGCGCGCCGCCTTCCTCGGTGCACATGTTCATGCGGTTGTAGCCCGAGGCGATGCGCTGCGAGCGCGTGGCGTTGGGGAGCAGGTCGCCCGCCAGTTGTTCGCGGGTGAACTGGTCGAAGGGCAGGTTCACATTAAAGGCGTTGATCACCCAGTCGCGGTAGAGCGGCGCACTCTGCGGGTTGTCGCTGTGATAGCCCTTGGTGTCGGCATAACGCACCATGTCCAACCAGACCACCGCCATGCGCTCGCCAAAATGCGGGCTGGCCAGCAGGCGCGCCACCGCGCGGTCGTACGCGTCGGGCGCCGTGTCTTTGACAAAGGCCTGCACCTCCGTCCACGTGGGCGGCAGGCCGGTCAGGTCGAAGCTCAAACGACGGATCAGCGTGGCGCGGTCGGCTTCCGTGGCAGGCGCGAGGTTCTTCTCATTGAGTTTGGCGAGGACGAACCGGTCGACGTCATTGCGCACGAAGCCCGCGCGGGTGGCCGCCGGCACCGTGACGGCCGCGGGCGCGGTGAACGCCCAGTGTTTGCTAAATTCCGCCCCCTGCTCGATCCAGCGGGTGAGCAGCACCTTTTGCTGCGCCGTCAATTTCTTGTTGGTGGAGGGCGGCGGCATCACATCGTCGGGGTCGGAGGCGTGGATGCGTGCGACGAGCGCACTCTCCGCCGGTTTTCCGGGCACGATGGCCAGCTTGCCCGACTTGGCGGGCTTGAGTGCAAGCTGTGGATCGTCCAACCGCAGGCCAGCCTTCTGCTTCTGCACGTCGGGGCCGTGGCAGGCATAGCAGTTGTCGGAGAGGATGGGGCGGATGTCGCGGTTGTAATCGACCCGCGGGGCGGACGGCGCGGCGACACCGGCCCATGCCAACGCGAATGCAGCGGCCATGAGGGAAAAGACGCGGCTCATGATGTGCCCACGGTAGTCGCAGCGTGAGGCCGCTTCAATCAGGATTTGCGCGCGGGCAGCCCCGCCATGAACGCCGCGTCAAACGAGGGTGTCGCGCCGGGACGGCTGGCAACGTAGGCACCGGCTGCATTGGCCAGATCCAGCGCCCCCTGCCAGTCCATGCCCAGCAGTCTTCCGGCGAGCAGGCCCGCGCTGCAAGCGTCGCCCGCACCCACGGCGTCGGCGCCGGGCTGCGGCGCAAAATGCGCGGGCTTCCCTGTTACACACCCCTCGCGTGTGTAGGCCACGGTGCCGCGAGGGCCGCGGGTGTAAATCACCGCCTCAAGGTCAAACTGCCGCCTCAATGCCTCGGCTTGCATCGCACTGTCCCCGGGTGCGACGCCCAGCAGTTGCGATACCACCGGCAGCTCGTCTTCATTGAGCTTCACCAGTTGCGCCATCCGGCACCCCTGCGCCAGCACGGCGGGGGTGAAAAGCTGCATGCGCAGGTTGACGTCGAAGAGGCGCAGTGCCTGCGGCGCGGCGCACACAAAGGCTTCGATTGACGCGCGCGCCACCGGATGGCGCTGGGCAAGCGTGCCAAAGCACACGGCACCGCAGCGACGCGCCAGTGCCGCCTCGTGTGGCCCGAATGCGATGTGATCCCACGCGCAGTCGAGGACGATTTCAAATCGCGGGGCGCCGTCCTCAAAGCTCACGAGGACGCGCCCGGTGGGGTGCGCGTCATCGCGCTGGATGTGTTTGTCGGAAAGACCGCGCGCCTGAAGCTGGGCGACCAGCCGATGTCCCAGCGCGTCGTTTCCCACGCGGCTCACCAACACGCCGCTGCCGCCATGCGGCGCCAGAAGCTGGTGCGACTGCAGCGCCAGATTGAGCGAGGTGCCTCCCAGCACCTCCTTGTCTGGAAAGATGTCGAAGACCGCCTCGCCCAAGCCGACGATGCAAAGCGGCGCGGCCATGCGCATCCCTAGTGCACGGTGATGCCGCCGTTGACGTGGATGTTCTGGCCGGTGACGAAAGAGGACGCGTCGCTGGCAAGATAGGTGATGGTGCCCGCCAAATCATCGGGCACGCCCCAGCGTTTCATGGGGATGGTGGCAAAGTAGGCGTCCTTGGCCGATTGCGGATCCTTGTCGTGACGCTCCACGGGGATCCAGCCCGGCGCGATCATGTTCACGGTGATGCGCCAGGGTGCGAGCTCATGCGCCAGACTGCGCGTGAAGCCGTTCTGGCCGCCCTTCGCCGCGACGTACGCGGTGAACGGCGCCACACCCAGATGGAACACCTCCGAGCCGATGTTGATGATGCGCCCCCATTTCTGAGCCTTCATGTGCGGCAGCACGGCGCGGGTGATGAGAAACGGGCTCTTGATGAAGAAATCGAGCATGCTCTGGCAGAACGCCCAGTCGTACTCCTCGATGGGTTTGAGCGGCTGGTCGGGCGTGGCGTTGAGCACGGCGATGTCCACCGGCCCGAGCGTGGAGGCCACCTGCCGGCACAGGCCATCCACCTCGCCCTCGTCAATCACGTTGGCGCGAAAGAGCGCGCCCTCGCAACCTTGGGCGCGGAATTCCGCGAGCGTCTTCTCTGCGCGCTCGGCGTTGTTATTGTAATTGAGCGCCACCTTTGCGCCCGCGCGGCCCAGCGCCAGCGCCATGGCCTTGCCCAGCCCCGTGCTGCTGCCGGTCACCAGCGCCACTTTGCCTCGAAGTGAAAAAATATCCCCCGGAGTGCTCATGGGTGCGAACGCTAGCAGAACCCTCCTCGGGGCAACCACCAAATTCACGGATGGCGCGCCCGCACCGGCGCAGGATCAGCGCAGGGTGAGACGGCCCGGGCCGCGCGGCGCGGCAACGAAGTGCAGCGTCCGGCCCGTGGCTTCGTCGGCAAGCCGCCAGAGATGACCGGCAAACGTGCCTACTTCCAAGTGGTCGCCAGGTCGCAGCACGCCGCGCGGGCTGGGCTTGCCCTCAAAGTCCATCCACTCCAATCGCACGGCACGCGCCGACACGTTGTGAAGGTAGAGTTTGGCGGGCTGCCCCGAACGGGGGGAACGCGCGGGGTCGGGCGCGGCCGCAAGCAGCTCGACTTCCACGGCATCACCGGGCGCGAGCGACTCCTTGCCTTCACGGAAGCGGCCAAGCCATTCCCTTTCAGGTTGAGGAAAGGCGAAGCGCGGGGCGCGCCCTGCATCCAAACCCTTCAGATGTTCGGAAGGCGGCTGGCGCACGGCGGGCTTCACGTAGCGCCAGGGGCCCTCGCCAAACACCTCCGCGCACAGTCGGGCCAGTGCCGGGTCGTAATCTCGCAGCTCGGCGCGGGTGTTCACATGGTTGTGCTCGGCGTCATTCTCGCGGTTTGTGTCAAACCATGACTGCGCCCCCTCCGCCCAGTATTCGCTGTGATTGCTCCGGGCGTAGGTGCCCTTCCACAAACCGGCGCGCGCAGACGCGTCAAACGCCGCCGCCAACCGCTTGTCAAATGTGGGATCGAGCCGCGAGAGCGCCATCCCGTGGATGGCATGGGCGAACTCGTGGATGAGGATGTTCTCGCGCGCGTAGGGGTCGCCCGGATAGCCCAGCAGGTTTTCCTCGCCGCAACTGACGGCCGGGCGCTGCCGTGTCGCCCCCAGACCGCGGGCGCGGCCATTCCAGTACAGGCGCGGCTGCAGGTCCCGATGCTCGGGAATGTCGGTCGTGAATTCGGTGGGGGCCATCACCACAAACCGCACCTTGTTGGTGGCCAGCGCGCGCAGCACTTCCGGCCGTAGGGCCGTCATCTGGCCGATGAGATACGCGGCCTCGCGAAGGGCGCCCGCCGACACCTTTGCCGAACCCACCACCGAGAACCCTCCCACATCCACGTGCTGTGTATAAAATGCCGGCAGCGCGAGCGAGAGCCGCACCGCGTCGGGAGGCGCGCTCACGGCCCCGGGCGCAGCCGCCAGCGCACACCATCCGCACCCAGCCATCCATGCAAGAACCCAGCGCATGGGGTGTACTGTGCCCGGCGCCGCGGGGATGGCAAGCCAGTGGACTGCTTTGCGTATCCGCTTGAATGACTCGGGCAGCCGGTTCGTCGGTAAATGGAGTACATCCACAAAAGGCTAAACATGAAGATTCCCCTGACCCTCGCACTCACCCTGGCGCTTGGCAGTGCCCTCGTCGCCGAACCGCAGGCCCCCAAGGTGGAGGTCGGCAAGAGCGCACCGGCCTTCAAGATCAAGGACAGCAACGGCAAGGATATTGATCTGGCCAAGCTGGCGGAGAAGGGGCCGGTGTTGGTGCGGCTGACCTGCGGCTGCCTGGGCTGCGACAAGGAACTCACCTACTTTCAGGAGCTGCACAAGGCCTACAAGGGTCAGGGGCTGACCAGTCTGGCCATCTTCAAGGAACCCGACACCAAGGTGGAGTCGTACGTGAAGACCAAGCAGCTGGACATGCTCTACGCGGTGGACACCAAGGGCGAGAGCTGGAAGGTGTTTCAGACGCAAACCATGCCCAGCAATTTTCTGATCGGCAAGGGCGGCAAGATCATCGCCGTCAGCAAGGGCTGCGACCCCAGTGGATTGATCGCCGCCAAGCTGGGCACTCAAGCCGCCAGTCTGGTGGGCGCCCAGCCCGTGGACATCAAGAAGGCCGTGGACACAAAGCCGGTCGCCAAGCCGCAGAAGTAGTCCGCACCACCTTAATCGCATCTGGCCAGCCAAAGCGCTGGCCATTTTTTTTGACGTGAGTATCCTCAAGCCCATGCACGCCTGCGGAAGGCACCTTCCCCCGCCGGTGACGCGCCGTGAGATGCTCGGGCGCGCCGCCCATGGATTTGGCATGGTGGCGCTCTGGGATTGGCTGGCACGCAACGCCGGCGCCCGGCCCAGCGCGCGACCGCCCCATGCCAGGCCGCAGGCGCAGAGCATCATCTTTCTCTACATGGACGGCGGCCCCTCGCAGGTGGACACGTTCGACCCCAAGCCGCGGCTGGCGAGGGAACACGGCCAGCCCTTCGGCCTCAAGATGGAGGCCACGCAGTTTAACAACCACGGCCGCACGCTCGCCAGTCCGTGGACCTTCACCCGGCACGGCCAAAGTGGGCTGCCCGTGAGCAGCCTCTTCCCGCGGCTGGCAACCTGTGCGGATGAGTTGTGCGTGATCCGCTCGATGACTTCGAGCTTCTCCGAGCACACCAACGCCAATTACTTCCTGCACACGGGCCTTGGCCAGTCGGGGCGGCCCAGCATGGGCGCGTGGGTGACGTACGGGCTGGGCAGCGCCAATCAGAGCCTGCCCGGGTTCATCGTGCTCAACGGAGGACTGGTGCCGCCCGGTGGGCTGGACAATTTTAGCAACGGCTTCCTGCCCGCCACCTTTCAAGGTTCGGTGTTTAAGGGGGGTGCCCAGCCGCTGGCAAACCTCCACCCGCAGGAATCGCGCCCAGCCCTGCAGGAAAACAAACTGCGCCTCTTGCGCCGGCTGGATCGCGCGCAGTCCGAAGGGCAGGGCGCGCCCGACGAAATCGAGTCGGCCATCGCCAATCAGGAGCTGGCCTTTCGAATGCAGTCGGCCGTGCCCGAGCTGCTCGAACTACGCGGCGAATCTGACGCCACCCGCAGTCTCTACGGCTTGAACTCGCCCTTTGCCAACACCGCGTCCTTCGGCCGCAACTGCCTGCTGGCGCGGCGGCTGGTGGAGCGTGGCGTGCGCTTTGTCGAGATCACCTGCCCCTCGGGAAACGGCGACCGCTGGGATCAGCACAGCGCCCTCAAGGACGGACACACCAAGAACGCGCTCTCGGTGGATCAAGGCATGGCCGCCCTTATCATGGACTTGAAGAATCGCGGCCTGCTGGAGAGCACGCTGCTGGTCTGGGCCGGTGAATTTGGCCGCACGCCCTTCGCGCAGGGAGGCGACGGGCGCGACCACAACCCCTTTGGCTTTTCCATCTGGATGGCCGGCGGCGGCGTCAAAGGCGGCCACATCCACGGTGCCACGGACGAATACGGGTACAAGGCTGTGGAAGGGCGCACCCACATTCACGACCTGCACGCAACGATGCTGCACCTGCTGGGGATTGACCACAAGCGGCTGACCCTGCGCATCAGCAGCCGCGACATGCGCCTCACGGACGTTCACGGCGAAGTGCTTCATGAGATTCTGGCCTAGCCTGCTGCTGGTCGCGCTGCTGGTGCCCACCGGCGTGGCGCGGGCGGCCGTGGATTTTAACACCCAGATCGCCCCGCTGCTCGCCCGGCGCTGTCTGGAATGTCACAGCGGCACCGATCCCAAGAGCGGCCTTGATCTCTCGCAAGCCGCCGGCGCGCTCAAGGGCGGCAAGAACGGCCCGGCCCTCGTGCCGGGGAACCTCGCGGCGAGCGGCATGTGGGAGAAGGTTCGCGGCCAGAAGATGCCGCCCAAGAATCCGCTGCCCGCCGGGGAGCAGGAACTGCTTCGCCAGTGGATTCTTGCCGGCGCCGCTTGGGGCGCGCCCATCGACCCCTTCCAGATCACCAGCGAGCGGCGCGCGGGATACGACTGGTGGTCGCTGCAGCCCATCCAACGCCCTGAGCCGCCTGCGATAAAAACTCCCCGGTGGGCGCGCAATCCCATCGACGCCTTCATCCTCTCAAAACTGGAAGCGCAGGACATGACGCCCTCGCCCGAGGCGGATCGGCGCGTGCTCATCCGCCGCCTTGCCAATGACCTGACCGGCCTGCCCCCCACGCCGGAGGAGGTGGCGGCGTTCGAGGCCGACCGCGCCCCCGACGCCTACGAGCGGCTGGTGGATCGCCTGCTGGCCTCGCCGCATTACGGCGAGCGCTGGGCGCGCCACTGGCTGGACATCGCGCGCTTCGGAGAGAGCGACGGCTTCGAGCGCGACCAGCTGCGCGACCATTCCTGGCGCTACCGCGACTGGGTGGTGCGGGCGTTTAATCGCGACCTGCCCTACGATCAGTTTGCCCGGCTGCAGCTGGCCGGCGATGTCCTGCCCGGCGCCGGAACCGATGGCATCATCGCCACGGGTTTCCTCGTGGCTGGCGCCTACGACACCGTCGGCCAGACCCAGCAAAGCGCCCCGATGCGCGCCGTGGTGCGCCAGGACGAGATGGAGGACTACATCAGCACCGTGGGCGAGTCGTTCCTGGGCCTGACGCTGCACTGCGCCCGCTGCCACGACCACAAGTTCGATCCGGTGCGGCAGAAGGAATATTATCAAATCGCCGCGGCGCTGGCCGGCTTAAAACCCGGACTGCGCGCTCTGCCGCCGGATGCGGCTGCTGGCGAGTTCGCGCGAGATCGAATCACCGCCATCCAAAAGGAACTCGACGCCCTCGATGCGCCCATCCGTGCCCAGGTGCTTGCCGAGCGCAAGCCACGCGCCAAGGCCGCGCCACCGCAACCCGTGGCGGCGTGGGAATTCGAGGGCGACCTGCGCGACGCGCGCGGTGCCCTGCATGGAGTGGCCGAGGGCAACGTCACCTTCCGGGACGGCGCGCTGGTGCTTGATGGCCGCGGCTATGTGGCCACGTCACCGGCCACCTTTGCGCTGAAGGAGAAGACGCTGGAAGCTTGGGTGAAGCTGGCCGATCCAGCCCAGCGCGGCGGCGGCGTGATCAGCCTCGAAACCCCCACCGGCTCGCGGTTTGACGCCCTCGTCTATGGCGAGCGCGAACCGCGCCGGTGGATGGCGGGCAGCGACGGTTTTGTGCGCACCCAGTCCTTTGGCGCGCCGGAGGAAACGCAAGCCGACCAGCGGTTCGTCCACGTGGCGATCGTCTACCATGCCAACGGCACCATCACCGGATACCGCGAAGGCCTGCCCTACGGCCGCGGCTACAAGGCGGGCGTGGCGTCCTTTGAAACGAACACGGCGCGGGTGCTGTTCGGGCTGCGCCATTCCCCTCCCGGTGGCAACCGGCATTTCCAAGGCCAGATCAGCCGCGCCCGGCTCTACGACCGCGCGCTTGGCGAGGAGGAAGTCGCCGCCTCCGCGGGCGTGGAGAGCGTGCATGTCAGCGATGCGGACATCGCCGCGCGCCTTTCCGCCGCATCGCAGCAACGCCGCGCCGCACTGAGGAACGAGATGGATCACCTTTCACGGATACGCGCGCGTGCCCAGTCGGCCCAGGTTTACGCCGTGTCGCCGCGGGCCTTGGAACTCACCCACCTGCTTAGCCGCGGCAATCCTGCGCAACCCGGCGAAGTCGTTCGCCCCGCTGGCGTGACGGCCGTGCGCGGTGTTCGCCCCGACTTCGGCCTTGCACCCAACGCACCCGAAGGCGAAGGGCGCGTGGCGCTGGCCCGCTGGGTGGCCCACAAGGACAACCCGCTCTTCGCCCGCGTGATGGTGAACCGACTCTGGCACCATCACTTTGGCGCGGGCCTGGTGGAAACCTCCAGCGACTTGGGATTCAACGGCTCGCGCCCCAGCCATCCGGAGCTCTTGGACTGGCTGGCCGCCGAACTCTCCGCCCGCCAATGGAGCCTCAAGGCGCTGCACCGGCTCATGGTGCAGTCGGCCGCCTACAGGCAATCCTCGCGCAGCCGCCCCGGCCCGCTCATGGCCGACGCGGCCAACCGACTGCACTGGCGGCACACGCCCGCGCGGCTCGATGCAGAAACGCTGCGCGACGGACTGCTGATGCTGGCGGGCAAGCTTGATCTCTCGGTGGGTGGGCCCGGTTTCCACGATTTCCGCACGTTCAACTTCAACGCGCAGTTCTACGAGATGCACGACTACGAGGGCGCCACCTTCCACCGCCGCAGCCTCTACCGCACGTGGGTGCGATCGGGCCGCAGCCCCTTCCTCGACGCGTTTGACTGCCCCGATCCCTCGGCCAAGGCGCCGCAGCGCATGCGCACCACCACACCGCAGCAGTCGCTCTCGCTCTCCAACAACGCCTTCGTGCTGCGGATGGCCGATGGCCTTGCCGCTCGGCTGGCCCAAGACGCCGGCGTAGACTTGGAAGCGCAGATCCGCCGCGCATTCTCCCTGGCCTACCAGCGCGCCCCCACCGGGGCGGAGCAGGCCGAGGTGCTCGCCTTCGTGCGCCTCCATGGCATGAGCGCCTTCGCCCGCGCCCTCTTCAATAGCAACGAGTTTCTTCATGTCGACTGAACCGAACCCAAGCGGTCCGGTTCATCAGGTAAAAACCTGCCTGCCCGCGTGGGGCGTCGCCGATCTGCCCGAACCCGATCCGCCGACGTGGCGCAACTGGAGGGCGTTCATCGGCCCGGGCATCGTGATGATGGGCATCCAGATTGGCGGGGGCGAGTGGCTCGTGGGCCCGGAGGTCACGGCCAAGTACGGCGGAGGGCTGATGTGGATTGCGACCATCGCCATCCTCGTCCAGGTGTTTTACAACATGGAGTGCGGCCGCTACGCGCTCTATTGCGGCGAGCCCATCATGACGGGATTTTTGCGGTCGCCGCCGGGCCCGAGGTTCTGGGTGGGCGTGTTCCTGCTGCTGAGCATCACCGCGCTCATCCCGGGCCTGTCCACGCAGGCGGCGTCCATCTTGGCCTCAATCATCCGCGACCGCCCCGTGGGCGAGGAAGACCGCGCGCTGGTGATGGGTCTGGCGTACGCCTGCTATGCGCTCATCGTGTTGCCGGTGCTGGTCGGTGGCAAGATCTACAACATGCTGCAGGCGGTGATGACCGTGAAGATCGCCATCGTGCTTGGGTTCTGCCTTCTGGCCGGGGTGATGTGGGTGGACGCCCGCCACTGGGGCGACGTGATGCGCGGGTTTGTGTCAGTGGGCAACGTGCCCGTGAGCGACGGCGCGGGCGGCGAGGTGGTGGTCAACGCATTCACCCATTATGCGCGCGAAGGCCACTGGCCTGTCATCGCGCTGGCCAACATCGCCGTGCTGGGTGCCTTTGCCGGATACGCCGGTGGAGGAGGCATCGCCAATTCCACCTACAGCAATTACGTCCGCGACAAAGGCTGGGGGATGGGCGCGCGGGTCGGTGCCATTCCCAGCGCCATTGGCGGCCGGGATGTGAAGTTGAGCCACTTGGGAAAGGTGTTTGCTCTCACACAGGAGAATCTGCGCCGGTGGAAGGGATGGTGGCGCTACATCGTCGTGGATCAGGTGTTCATCTGGGCGCCCGGCTGTTTCGTTGGGATGGCGCTGCCCGCTCTGCTCTCGCTGCAATTCACCCCCCACTCGCCGGTGTTCCAAGACAAGGTGCGCTGGGAACAGAGCCGGGCTGCCGCGGCGCGTCCCACACCGGCAACGCCCACGCCGGCGACAGCCACCAACGCACCGCCCGCCGCCACGGGCGATCCCTTTCGCTGGGCGCAGCCCATGATCATGGCCGATGGCATGCGCCACTCGCCGCAGTTTTCGCCGCGGGCCCAGCAGTGGATGTGGCTTGTGGTGTCGCTCGTGGGACTGGTCGTGCTCCTTCCCAGCCAGATGTCCATTGCCGAGGACATCAGCCGGCGCTGGACCGACGCGGTCTGGTCGGCCAATCCCGGTGTGCGCGACCGATGGCCCGACCACAAGGTGGGCCGCATCTACTACACCATCCTGGGCGTCTACGTGGTGTGGTGCCTCTTTGCGCTGTACCTCTTTTCGCGCATCGGACACCCCAAGATGATGGTGATGATCATCGCCAACATGGGCAACCTCACGCTGGGCATCACGGCCTTTTACATCCTGCGCATCAACACACGCCTGCTGCCGCCGGCGTTGCGCCCGCGCTGGTATCACCGCGCCGGCCTCATCGCTTGTGGCGTCTTCTACCTCGGACTGGCGGTGCTGGTGTTCATCCAAACCCAGTGGCCCTACATCAAAGGATTGTTATTCTGACCGCGACCGCTGTAAATCGCCCCGTGCCGCCCGACCCATCATTGTCCTCGTCCCCGGCCATGGCTGCCGGCGCCGAAGCCGACCTGCGCCTTTACCGCGCGATGCAGCTCATCCGCCGATGCGAAGAGCAGCTGGCGCGCGCGCACCAGCGCGGGCTGGTTCATGGCGCCTGCCACACGTATGTGGGACAGGAAGCCATCGCCGCGGGTGTGTGTGCCCACCTGCGCACGGACGACGTTGTCTTCAGCACGCACCGGGGCCACGGCCACGCGCTGGCCAAGGGGGTCACTCCGCGCGCCCTGACGGCCGAACTCTTTGGGCGCGCCACCGGCTGCTCGCAGGGTCGCGGCGGCAGCATGCACCTCTTCGCGCCCGAGACGGGCATGATGGGCACGAGCGGCATTGTGGGCCCCTGCATCCTGCAGGCGGCCGGTGCTGGCTACAGCTTTAAGCTGCACGGCAACGACCGCGTCGCCATCGCGTTCTTTGGGGACGGCGCCGTCAACAACGGCGCGTTTCACGAAGGCTTGAACATGGCCAGCATCTGGCGCCTGCCCGTGTTGTTCATTTGTGAGAACAATCAGTTCGCCACCGAAGTGCCCTTTAGCTACGCCGCCGGCAATCCCAGCGTCGCGCAACGCAGCGCAGCCTACGGGATGCCGGGTCTGGAGCTGGACGGCAACGATGCCCACGCCGTAAGCCGCGCCGCAGCCGAAGCCATCGCGCGGGCGCGGCAGGGCGGAGGGCCCACGCTTCTGGAGTGCAAGACCTACCGCACTCGTGCGCACGCCGAGGGCATGGGCGACTTCACCTACCGCACACGCGAGGAGGTGGAGGCTTGGAAACGGCGTTGCCCCATCGCCCGCTTGCGCGCGCAGTTGCTGGCCGAAGGCACGCCCGAATCGGTGCTGGCGCAAATTGACCGCGACGTGGAGGCGCAAGCCGACGACGCCATTCAATTTGCCGAGGCCAGCCCGTGGCCGGACGCACGCGCCGCGGCGTCGCACGTTTACTCTGCGGGCACTCCCGCCAACCCACCGGCGCCTCCCGCGCCGGGCGAGCGCCAGCTCACCTTTGCCAAGGCCGCACACGAAGCGCTTTCCCATGCCATGGCGCGCGATCCCTCCATCTATGTCATGGGCGAAGGCATCGGGCCGCGCGGTGGAAATTTTAACACCACCACCGGCCTGCACGCGCTCTACGGCGGCGTGCGCGTGTGCGACACCCCCATCGCCGAGCGCGGATTTGTGGGCATGGCGGCCGGCGCCGCGATGGCGGGTGCGCGCCCGGTGATTGACTTCATGTTCGCCGACTTCATCCTCGACTCGCTGGGCGAGCTTTTTAACCAGATCGCCAAGATGCAGTACATGAGCAGCGGGCGCCTCACCATGCCCGTGCTCTTGCGCGGCTGCATCGGCGTGGGCCACTCGGCGGCGACGCATCACTCGGGCAGCTACTACTCGATCTTCGGACAAATCCCCGGTCTGCGCGTGGTGGTGCCTTCCACGCCATACGACGCCAAAGGGCTGCTCGCGCACGCCCTGCGCGCGACCGACCCCGTGCTCTTCCTCGAACACCGTGAAGTGCTTTCGGTGAAGGGCGCCGTACCGGAAGCCGACTACGAAATCCCCTTTGGCCGCGCGGCGGTGCGGCGGACTGGCAGCGACGTCACCGTTGTCGCCCTGGCGCACATGGTCCACAAATCGCTGGCGGCCGCAGCGGAATTGGAGGCCGAAGGAATCTCGGTGGAGATCATCGACCCTCGCACGGTGCAGCCGCTCGATCTTGCGACCATCGGCCAATCGGTGCGCAAGACGGGCCGACTGCTGATTGTCGATGAGCCGCCCGCGCCGATGGGGTTTGCCGCCGAGATTGCCGCCGCCATGGCCAGCGAGGCATTTGATGATCTTGATGCGCCCATTCGCCGTCTGCACGGCGCGTTTGCGCCCACCCCGTACAGCCCCACGCTGGAGGCAGCTGTGGTTCCCCAAGTAGCCGACATTGTCGCGGCCATCCGCCGGTTGAAAGCCGAGTAGCCATGCCCATCGAAATCGTCGTTCCGCGTCTGGGTTGGTCCATGGAGGAAGGCGTCTTCTCCCAATGGCTCAAGCGCGAGGGCGACCGCGTGCAGGCCGGCGAAATGCTCTATGTGCTCGAAGGAGAAAAGGCCGCCTCGGACATCGAGTCTTTTGACAGCGGCATCCTGCATATCCCCGCCAACGCGCCCGCGCCCGGCGATCGCGTGATCGTGGGCCAACGCCTGGGTTACCTGCTGCAACCTGGGGAAACCCCTCCAGCCGCAGGTTTGCCAACGGCAGATTCGGCAGCCGCAGGTTTGCCCGCCGCACCGCAGTTGGGCACCGATGCTCCCACGGCAGTTGGGGCGGCCGGGCGAGCGGTGGCCATCAGTCCGCGCGCACGCCGTGTGGCGGCTGAACTGGGGATTGAGATTTCCCAAGTGCACGCAACCGGTTCCACCGGGCGCATTCGCGAGAGCGACGTGCGAGCGGCTGCCGCAGCGAAACCAAATCGCCGCGACGCGGGAGAGGAAGGCACTCTCTCAAAGCCCACCGCCATCCGCGCCGCCATCGCCCTGCGACTCCAAGAATCCCTGCGCAACACGGTGCCCGTGACCCTCACCACCCGGGCCGACGCGACGCAATGGATGGCATTGCGCGAGCGCTTGAAAGCCGCGCAGGGCGCCGGGCCTGTGCCCTCCTTCAACGACCTCTTCATCAAGCTGGCGGCGCGCGCGCTCCGTCAGTTCCCGGAACTGGCGACGCAATGGAGGGGCGAGGATCTGTTCATCCCCACGCACGTCCATGTGGCCTTCGCGGTGGACACGCCGTCGGGATTGGTTGCACCGGTGGTGCGCGATGCCGATCGGATGGGCCTGCGCGAAATCGCCGCGCACACGGCCGACTTGATCGCCCGCGCCCGCGCCGGCCGACTGCGCCCGGAGGAAATGACCGGCGCCACCTTCACCCTTTCAAATTTGGGCGCGTTCGGGATCGACGCATTCACCCCCGTGATTGACTGGCCACAGTGTGCCATCCTTGGCATTGGCCGGATCTCCGCAGAGCCGGCGGTGGTTGACGGCCTCGTGGTTGTCCGACAACAGATGACCTTGAGCCTTACGGTGGATCATCGGCGCATTGACGGCGCACCGGCAGCACGATTCCTCGCGCGGATTCGCGATACGATTGCGGCGGCGCCTGCGGATCTAGAAACCTGATCAACTCAGAAGCAAAAATGAAATCTGACCTCAACGGCACGGTGAGCCTGGTGACGGGCGCGGCCCGCGGCATCGGCCGGGCGATTGCCGACAAGCTTGCCGCGAATGGCTCGCGAGTGGTGTACACCGACCTCGACGCCGCGGCCGCCGGCGCGGGCGTGTCGCCGCCGTCCTTTGGCCTCGAGCTTGATGTGACCTGTCCCAAAGGGATCGCGCGGGTGATGGACGAAGTCGCCGCGCGATGCGGCCGGCTGGATCTGGTGGTCAACAACGCGGGCATCAACACCATGGCGCATCGAGTCACGGTGGACGAATTCCCGCGCGAGGAATGGGACCGGATTCTGGAGGTGGATTTGAATGGCGTTTTTGAAGTCAGCCGTGCCGCGGCCCGGGTGATGAAACGTCAGGGTTCCGGGCGCATCATCAACATCGCTTCCATCGCGGGGCTCGTGCCGTTGCGCTTGCAGTGCGCGTACGTTGCGGCGAAGGCCGGAGTGGTGAACCTGACGCGCGCGATGGCGCTGGAACTGGGCCCGCAGGGCATCTTGGTCAATGCCATTGCACCAGGCTCCACGCTCACGGCGGGCACCCGCCAGCTCTTTTATGATGCGACGGGATCCTTCCACGAAAAGGCGCAGCGCATGATTGATCACGTGCCGCTGGGCCGGCCGGGCACGCCCGAGGAAATGGCCGTGGCCGCGCTGTTCCTCGCGGATCCTGAAAACTCCTACATGACCGGACACGTCTTGACGGTGGATGGAGGCTGGACAGCCGGCTACACGCGCGACTTTTAACGGATATGAAACCGAACCTGTCGGCCTTGCGCACGGGCCTTGCGTTGTTGGTGCTGCAAAGTCTGCTCAAGCTGGCGGCCGGTGAAGCCCCCCCTGTCCCCGCTGCGCCAACGCGATTCGTGGACCTTTCACTGCTGGTCGCTCCGGGCTATCCCTGCACATGGCCCACGGGTTTCCCGCGCTTTCAAATCACGCCGCTGCAGCGCATCGGGCCGGAGAGCGCATACAACATCGAGCTTCTGCAGATCGACGGCAACACCGGCACGCAGCTTGATGTGCCGCCCCACTCGGTGCCGCGGCCTTCCTCCAAGCTGCCCAACGCCGGGCCGCTGGGACTGGAGACGACCGACAAGACGCCCGCGTGGAAATTCGCGGGCGAAGCCTGTGTCGTGGATGTCAGCGAACTCCTCGAAGCCGCGCCCCTCGGACAAAGCCCGTTGGTGCAAGTCTCGCACCTCAAGTCGTGGGAAAAGAAACACCGCGCTTTCCGGCCGGGCGACGTGGTGCTGCTACGCAGCGGCTACAGCGATAAATTTTACCAGCCGCTACCGGCGGGTCGCAGGTTTCTTGCGGCACCGCTGGAAAAGAAGACGCCCGGCTGGCCCGATCCGCATCCCGACGCCATGGCTTATCTGGCCGATCGCAATGTCACGGGCGTGGGCACCGACAGCCCCAGCATCGGCCCCATTGGCGAGATGGCCGAGCCCACCCATCTGGCGGGACTGCGACACGGACTGGTATTCACCGAGGGTGCGACCGGACTGGGCCAGCTTCCCCCCACGGGAGCATTTTACTGCTTTCTGGGCCCGCGCCACGCAGACGGCCCCTACTCCGAAGGCCGCGCGATGGGCATCGTGGGCGGCGCGGCCAAGCGACTCATCGAATCGGCGCGCGCGCGGCGTGTACTAGATCTCTCGGTCGTCAATGCGATGAACTGGCCCCTCACATGGCCGGGTGTGGGAGTGGACGACCATCGCCCACCTTACTCGCGCGTCGATTTTTTCCACGCTCCCAACCTCGACCTCTTTCACCACACGCACCTCATGGACAGCCACACGGGCACCCATCTGGTGCCGCCGGGCTACGCGTTGCCCGCGCCGGGCTTTGACAATTCCCAATACGCCCCCGCCGTGCGGCAGTGGCTCAAGGAGTACGAAGCGCATTATGGCCCGCGTGGGCAGAGCACGCTCACCGCCGAAAAGGTGCCCATTGAACAGGGCTGCGGCCCTACGCGCGTGATTGACGTGCGCTACCTCGTGGGCACGCTGCCCGCGAAACAGTGGCCGGGTTCGCCCGCCATCACGCTTGCCGACATCGACAAGGCCGAGGCGCGCGAGGGCCGGCTTGCACCCGGCGATGTCGTGGTGTTTTACACCGGTCATGTAGATCGCCACTTCAAGCCACTACCCGAGGGCCGCGCGTGCATGGAAGATCCCCTCAACGGAAAATCCGAGGGCTGGCCCGCGCCTGGGCCGGAGGTGGTGATGCATCTGGCCTCACGCGGCGTCCGCTGTCTGGCCACCGACGCGCCCACGCTGGGCGGTGTGGATCCCAAGCGCGCACTCATGACCTATTGGGCGCTCGGCAGTAAGGGCATGGTGGGCGTGGAGTTTCTGACGCGCGTGGGGGAGATTCCCAAGGGAGCCTACTTCCTCTTCGCTGCCGTGAAGATTCGCGGCTGCCACGGCGGGCCGGGCCGCGCCCTCGCCTTCCACTAGGGATTGCATCCAGCAATGATGCCGTCCGCAGGAGTTTACCCGAATCCCTCTGGGATTGACCCGGCGAAACCCCGGTTGCTGCTGGACAAACGATGTCAAAGAAATAGCCTGCTGCGAACCCAAAGAAGATGCGCCCATGGGGGACGTGTATCTGAACGCTAACCATCACTGAGCCATGACGCGCTACCACGTCTCCGACAAACCGAACGGTAGTTGGTATGGAACTTTCACCCTTGAGGAACTGGCTGAGGCGGTTGCGACTGGGAGGATCGGGGAGGACTGGGTTGCCACAGAGGACAAAAGAACGTTTTGGATTTTTACACCATGGGAGGAGGACTCAAAATGGGTGAAGATTTCGGAGCTTCTTAAAAGCCATGGCATCACCCTGCCGGAGCCCGTGGCGGCGCCAGCCCCCACGCCGACGCCAACATCAGTAACAGTAACACCCAGCCAGCTTCCGGTTCAGACGCCTAGCGAGGCCCCTGTTGCCAGCGGAGCTCATCAAGAATCGACCAGTTGGGTGTACATCATCGAAGGCCAGCAAACAAAAGGGCCGTTCACCATGGGGCAACTTCGTTCGATGTGGAGCATCGGCAGCATCACCGTCATGACGATGCACTGCCGGGCGGACGACCCACAGTGGAAACCACTCAGCAGCATTTTACACCTGCTTGAGCCATCTCCATCGGCCATCAATGCGGCAGGAGGTGGGCCGATTGCCGCTCCACAAGCGGTGGCGCAGCCCGCAGGCCCGAGTGGCGTGGGCGGTTGGCTCACCTTCTTTTGTGTCGGCCTTACCATACTTGCCCCGTTGTGTAATTTCTCCGAGATGTTCCTCAATTGGTCAAAGGCCAAACCGGTATTCACCGCGTATCCCAGCATCGAAGGTGCCGTGTTTTTTGAAAGCATCGCAATAAGTGCCCTCTTGATTTATGGTTTCATTGTCGGCTGCCGCATCTGGAGAGGCGACTCGCAGGGTCGTAGTCTTGCACAAAGATACCTCCTGATAGGGCTCTTTGGCGGGGTTCTCTTAATGATCATCACGCTGCTCCTATCGGTCGACCTTCCCAAGGATTTCAGGGCCGAATTCAACAAGGGGGCACTCTTTGGTCTCATTGCTAAAGGGGTCTGGTTCACAGTCTGGTGGGCTTACTTCAAGAAATCGAACCGGGTTAGAAACACCTATGGCGAGGAACGCACCTAACTGCCGGGGGGCTTGATGGGAGGCCGAAGGTCGGATTTACTTCCCCCATGCTCGCGCACGGCCCGGTGTCCCCGCAGGAGAATCCACTCCCGCGCCGCGATTTCCTTTCCTTCGCCGTCAACGGCATCGGCGCCGTGGCGGCGGCAGGCTTGCTGGGCGGGGGGCACTCCGCCGGTGCTGCGC
>SXGS01617863.1_pt1 | contig 22808 bp, 17 predicted proteins | sample 3174681 | NCBI WGS metagenome assembly SXGS01 (sample SAMN11356861, study PRJNA531348) | freshwater metagenome | isolation source: freshwater sample F1-80 | place: China: Fuxian Lake, Yuxi | collected 2017-12-25
CAGATCCCACGGGATACAGGGAGCTGGGCCGGACGCAGGCCTGCGGATCGAACTGGTGCAATCCGGCCTATGCCGACGGACGCCTCTATCTGCGCGATGCGAAAGAACTGTCATGCCTTCAGCTGACGCCCTGAAAAAAGGAGCGGGTCCGTACTGATTCTCAATATCTCTGAAAGGGAATCTCAAGCCACGACTCCTTCGCTCAGCGTCAAAGCAATCTACCAACAACTCAAACATCCCCGACGATTATGAACCCGCCTCTCACCCGACAGGACTATTGCTGGTTGGCACTCATTGGAGTTTTCATGCTTTCCCTGCCATCTGCATCCAGGGCGCAAAGCGACAATACCCCGGGGTTGGTCGATCTTCCCCAAGTACCCGATGGTTTTGGTGTCTCCCTCTTCGCCCGCAATCCGCTGGTCCGAAACCCATGCTCCATGGCCTTCGATGCCCGAGGACGTCTCTGCGTTGGCATGGGACCGCAGTATCGAAGTCCAAAACCCGAGACTCCTGGAGACAGTGTGGTGCTGGTTCTGGACACCGATGGAGATGGTGTCGCCGAAAAGACTCACGTCTTCGCCTCGGGGTTTAATGCGATTCAAGGAATGGCATGGCACGGCCGCGATCTGTGGGTGGCAAACGCCCCAGACCTAACCGTCGTGCGCGATCTCGACGGGGATGACACCGCCGACGAGTACGTCCGGATCTACACGGACCTCGGAAACATCGAGCACGGTCTGCACGGGTTGAATTGGGGACCCGACGGCAAGCTTTACATGTCGAAGGGCAATTCCAAGGGGTTGAACCTGTCAGATCGCTTTGCGCCCAAACCGTTCCGTGATTTGTGGGGAATCCCGACCCCGCCCGAGGCGAAGGATTATCCAGAACCCAAAACCTTCACGCGCTCGGAATACAAAAATACTTATCAAGATCCTAATGACGACTGGGGACGCCAAGGTGGCGTGTTGCGATGCGATGACATGGGGCGAAACCTTGAAATCGTTTCGCGCGGCATGCGCAATCCGTGGGACATCGCGTTCGATGACAGCTTCAATTGGCTGGGTACCGACAATGACCAGAGCGATGGTGATCGAGTTTTCTCGCCGTTCTTCGGGTCGGATTTTGGTTGGAGCCATGCGTGGAGCACCAGTTGGACGGGGGATGGGCACTTGCCGACAACGCCCGTCAGCGGCCCCGTCTTTGCTGGTTCTGGAACCGGTGTGACTTACTGCGATACACCCCAGTTTCCAGAATCGTTCCGTGGCGTCTTCCTGATCAACGATTGGTTGCTCAAACGCACTTACCTTTACCGCCCGCGTTGGGAAGGCGCCTTGATGCAAGCGGCCAACGGCCGATACGAGAACTTCGTCCTCGGGGAACACGCGTTGTATCGTCCAACCGATCTCGAAATAGGACCCGATGGTGCGGTGTACTGCCTCGGCTGGGGACGAGGCTACGGCGTCGAATGGGATGAAACGCATCAAATGACCAACGAAGGTCGAGTCTTCCGAATCTTTTGGAAAACCAGTCCAGCGCTGCGGTGGCAATCCCCGCATCGCAACCAAGCCCACAGCCGATGGAATCTTCAGGAACTGGTCGATGATCTGGCTTCCCATGTGTCCACTTGGAGAGTCAATGCCCAGGAAGAACTCGTCCGTCGAGGACCAGTTTCCGCGCCGGTCCTCATGAAGCGACTGGAACAAACAAATCTCAGCACTCGTGAAATGACTTGGTACGCTTGGACACTAGGTCGACTCCAGCCCGATAACTTGGAACAAAGCCAATGGTTCGCCAAGGCGGCAACCTCCCCCAACCGCCCCGAGAACCTCCGCATCCAATCCATTCGCATCCTTGCACATCGCGTTCGTCAGAACTCGTCCCAGCGCACCCTTCCCCCACCCATTCTGGATCTGCTCGAAAGTCCCGAACCCAGGATCCGCTTTGAAGCCGTCCAGGCCGTCGGCCAGGCACGCCAAACCAATGCCATTCCAAAGCTTCAGGAGGCTGCTGCCACCGAGAATGATCGGATCACTTTCTACGCCATTTGGAACGTCCTGGCCCAATTGGCTTCCCCAAGTGAACTTCGCTCCCTCCTCAGCCATTCACAGGCTGGCGTCCGAAGATCGGGTCTCCTAGCCCTAGCACATCTCGGAGAATTGACCGAGGGACAAGCCCACCCGCTTCTCGAGGATCCAGACGGTAAGACCGCGTCCATCGCCAGTCTTTGGCTGAGCTCTCGCCACGCTAATCCACTCCTATTGATGGAACCGCCTCCAGGCGCCTTTGCGTCGGAGGTGCTCCTCGTTATTCGACCGACCATCAAACCCGGCGAGGTTCGCTATACTCTGGACCGCACTGAACCCACCATCAACTCCACGAGCGGAGGGAGGGTTAGGATAAAACAAACCACGACGATTAAGGCCAGATTGTTTCTTCGAGGGGAACCCATTGGCACCACAACGGAAGTGACTTACGAAATCGGCCCTCCTCAAAAGCCCCTCGCCAACGCACTTGTTCCCCGGACCACCCCGACGTCACTGGATTCGGCTCTCGCGGCAATTCCCGCCGCCGATGCGACGCGCGGTTCAGAATTGTTTTTTGCACCCAATGGCGCCGGATGCAGTCAATGCCATCGGGTCGGCAATCGTGGAAACCCCTTCGGCCCCGACCTCACCGGTATTGGCTCACGGGCTGAGGCTCGCCACCTCGCCCAATCCATCCTGGATCCAAATGCCGTCATTACTGAAGGGTTCAATGCCCACGTCGTCGAAACTTCTGACGCGCAGTATTCGGGAATGCTGCTCGAGGAAACCGGCACAGTACTCAAGCTCGCCCTGGCTACAGGCCAACGCCTCAACATCGAGAAGCGCGGCATCACACGACACGAAAGACTCAAAGTCTCCGCCATGCCTGGCTTCTCCGACATTCTCTCTCCAGAGCAGGTCGCAGATCTGACGACTTGGTTGCGTTCGCAAAAGTCAACCACTTCAGCTTCAGCACCGGCATCCCCAAACGCGCAGTCCTCCAACCCTCAGTTTCATGCGGAAACCAAATCCGATCGGGTCACCATCACCCACGGGAATGCACCGGTCGCCGATTTCGTGTTCAGCGATCAAAAAATTTTCCGACCTTATTTCGCCTCCGTGCAATCCTCTGATGGAATTCAAGTCACACGAAACCATCCACCGATTGCGGGCAAGGACGCCACCGATCACGAGACCATGCATCCCGGAATCTGGCTGGGCTTCGGGGATATCAACGGATCCGATTTCTGGCGCAACCGAGGCCGCATCGAACATCTTGAATTTGTTCAACCTCCAGTCACCAAAACCGACCGTGTCCAATTCTCAACCCGTTCCAGACTTTGGACCACCAATGGAAGTCCTTTGTGCCTGCTCACAAACCAAATTCTGATCCTCCATCAACCGACGCATCGCCTCATCCTTTGGGATGCAACCTTTCACGCGGATACGGTAGACGTCGTGTTTGGCGATCAAGAGGAAATGGGATTCGGGGCGCGCGTGGCATCCCCCATCACGGAGAAGCAGGGTGGTCAATTGACCTCAAGCGACGGACGTCTCGGAGCCAAGTCCACTTGGGGACAGGCGTTTGACTGGTGCGACTACGCTGGAATCAGTGGGCAACATCGGGTTGGAATAACGCTAATGGCGTCCCCTCAGAACTTCCGTGCCAGTTGGTGGCACAACCGAGACTATGGTGTTTTTGTAGCCAATCCCTTTGGACGCGAAGCGATGCGGCAAGGCTCCAAGAGCCGTGTCACCATCCAACGTGGAGACTCTCTTCGCTTGATATTTGGTGCTGCAATACATTCAGGTCCGATTGGCACCACACCGGATTCAAAGGGACTTTATCGGGAATTCATCGAGGCCGCCCAAACTATTCGAGCTAGTCCCTGAGATCTCGCAAGGGTTTAGCGCAGTCACCTATAGAGCGCGGCGTGCGCTCAATTCCCACATCAGCACAGCTGCGGCAACGGAAACGTTGAGCGACTCCACGCCTCCGCTCCCCGGAATCGTTACTAACCTGGAGCACGCCGCCGCAACCGCGGGGTCAAGCCCGTGCTCCTCATTCCCCATCAGCAGCGCCACCGGTTTTTCCTTGTTTCCTCGGGCTTCAGGCCTACCGCCCCGAGCCGCCGCGCCTACGACCTCGTAACCGGCAGTCGCGAGTTCTCGCACAAAAGGCGCTAGGCTATTCGTCTGCCAGACCTCCACGTGTTCAAAACCGCCTTCGGCCACGCGATGCGCCGCATCCGTCGGTTTCGCCGCTCCCGCATGGTCGGGAATCACAATTCGCGGCAACCCAAAAAACGCCGCCGTCCGAACAATCGCCCCGAGATTATGCGCATTCCCAATCCGATCGAGCACCAGCACGGGCTCCTTGCGAGCAGCCCACTCGCCGAGATCGCGCGATGTCGGCTGGCGTAACGCCGCTGGGGCAACCACCGCCACGATACCACCGTGGTGAAGGGATCCGGAGATTCTCTCCAATTCAGCTGGCTCGACTTGCCGGTAAACCTTCCTAGCCGCCGCGAGTGTCTGGCACATCAGCCCTACCTTAGGCCCGGTAGGTCGATCAAAGAACAGCCGTTGAATCGAGGCCGGATCGCGGGCAAATCGTGCCTGCACCGCCGCGAGTCCGCAGAGTTTTAACTCCTTTGCGTCCTCGCGTCCGGCGGCCTTTGGCGCAAGCGTAGCCGCGGCCCTAGCCGCCTCGCGCGCTGCGGCCCGCGCCGCCGCCTGTGCTGCCCGCGAAGGTCGAAAACCCAATCGTGCGTTGTGACCCATCGCCAAACGCTGACTCACCACCCACCGGGAAACCAACCAAAAAACGTCGCCAATCCTGCTCTTTATCGACGCGCGCCGGAAAAACCCCTGACATCGAATCAAGACATCGCTCGAAATGGAAGGTCATCGATGCTAGACTACCTCCTAGCACAGCCATCAGGGAGTCTAGGCAGACGTTTCTGGACGCTCTGGGGAGGTGATATTTTCTCATCGCAACAAGGTAGTGATGACTCCATGAACACTATTTTTCGCACACTGTGCTGCAAACGTCGCGCTGAAAGGGACCAACGCCACCGTCACTATCCTAAACGACGATCCACTGCCGCGGCTTGTAGTCGATGTTCAGATCATCCGGGAAGGGAATGCCGGCAGCACCACGGTAGTGATCCCAATCCAACTTTTAGGCCCCAACGAAGATCCAGTCACCGTGGAATTCGCCACCGCCAGAGGTACCGCCCTTAGTCCGACCGACTGCGTGGAATCCGTTGGCACGCTCACCTTCGCTCCCATGGCAACCAGAAAGACCGTGGAGGTGCAAGTCAACGGCGACACAGTAGTGGAACCAAACGAGAGCTTCCTACTCAACCTCACCAATCCAGCGAACGCCGAGCTGGAAATGACCCACCCGAAATGGAAAGCCACCGCCCTGGACCACGGCGTGCAGTCCTATGTGAGCGAACGCTACGTGCCAAAAGTCGCCGAGCGCATCCGCATCCTCGGTGGGGCGGGAAAAGCATCTCAGTTGGCTTCCGTTACCCTTCCCTCATGATCCCGGGGAGCAGCACAAAGTCGGTGGTGGCGATGGCAATGACATGCCCAGGAACTGTCGTGTGGTGAAGACCTTCCAAATAACTCAAATGCAGAACGTTACAAATCAGCGGCTTATGGATCGAGCATTTTGGTCGATTGTGAGCCCGTTTGGAACTAGTTATTATGACGCCAGCGATCGGCTGGCGGGTTGAGTTGCTTATCATGAAAGTGCCACGTTGGATTGCGAATGCCCAATAATATTATGGAACGGCAGCAGCACGATGACCGGCCCGCCGGAGCGGCGATTGGGACTTTTCCGACCACGCACTGGAGTTTGCTGGCGGCGGCGGGCGCGGCCGATTCTCTGCAGGCCCGCGCAGCCCTCGCGCAATTGTGCGGCAGCTACTGGTATCCGGTATATGCCTACGTCCGGCGCGCGGGCCACGATCCGCATAACGCGCAGGATTTAACGCAGGAGTTTTTCGCGCGCCTGATTGAAAAGAATTTCGTCGCCAGCACCGTGCAAGAGAAGGGGCGGTTCCGCTCCTTCCTACTCATCGCCGTAAAGCGGTTTCTCGTGAACGAATTGGAACGGGTCCAGGCGCAGAAGCGCGGGGGTGGTACGCAGCTTTTGTCGCTGAACGCTGAGGATGCTGAGGCGCGGTACCAGATCGAACCCGTTGATGAGATGTCGGCGGACCGCATCTACGAGCGGCGCTGGGCGTTCGCGCTGCTCGATGAAGTGATGAACGCGCTGCGGCGCGAGTACACAGAAGACGGCAAAGACGAGTTGTTCGACCTGCTGAAAGCTTTTCTTTATGGAGAGAAAAGCGCGGTGTCACAGGCGGAAATCGGGATACGGTTCGGACTCAGCGAGTCGGCGGTGAAATCGACGGTGCATCGGCTGCGCCACCGCTATCGTGAATTGCTGCACGAGGCAGTGGCTCAAACCGTTGTTAATCGCGTAGATGTAGAGGATGAACTGCGACATTTGCTGAGTGTACTGAGCGGGTGAATGCGATTGCATAGGGAGCCCAAGTGCCCTCGCGGAACACTGAAGGGCGTTCGCACGGACCGGTTGTTTGAATGGTGGGAGTGAGCGTCACCCCGACCGGCGAGGGCGCCGATCGGAACACGCGAGGGTGCGTGTGCTCCCAGAAAACAAATGGCCTAGTTACGAATTGAAGATGAAAACGCAACCTGCCCCGAGATTTCCTGAAGTAAGAAGTGCAGAGACGTCGCTGAAACTGAACAATCGCCATGCCTGAAGCCCTTTATTGCGGCCGTTGCGGCTCCCGCTTGCCGGCGGAGACGCCAGTCGGCTCTTGTTCGACATGCCTCCTGGAGTTCGGCATTCACGGCTATTCGGAGGAAGCCAGCAGGGCCAACGATGCAGCGAACGCATCGCCTTTCCAACTGCTCGGTGACTACGGGGACTATGAGTTGATCGAAGAAATTGCTCGTGGCGGAATGGGTGTCGTCTGCCGCGCCCGCCAAAAAAGCCTGAATCGTACCGTGGCCGTGAAGCTCATCCTCATTGGCCAGTGGGCTGGGCCAGAGCACATCGAACGATTCAAAGCGGAAGCGGAAGCCGCTGGCAGGCTCGACCATCCCAACATCGTCCCCATTTACGAAATCGGTGAACACAATGGGCAGCACTACTTCAGCATGAAGCTGATCGAAGGGCAAAGCCTGGCCTCCGTAGCGGCGTCTCAAAAGAGCGCGCCACTTTTACATACTAAGTCGGCGGCACTTTTCCGAGACGCGGCGACGGTCGTGATGAAAATCGCCCGCGCCGTCCACTACGCGCATCAACGGCGCGTGCTGCACCGCGATCTCAAGCCCACGAACATTCTCATCGACTCGCAGGGAGAGCCCCATCTCACCGACTTCGGTCTGGCCAAGGTCATCGAGCGCGGCAGCAGCCTCACGCACACGGCGGCCGTGCTGGGCACGCCGAGTTACATGGCGCCCGAACAAGCCAGCGGAAAGGCCAAGCACGTGACGACAGCCGCGGACATTTACAGCCTGGGCGCAATTCTTTACGAGTTGCTTACAGGCCGTCCGCCGTTTGTTGGTGAAAGCCCGCTGGAGACGCTCGATCTTGTTCGCGAGGCCGAGCCAGCACCGCCCCGCTCTATCCGACCAACGGTGGACTGCGACCTGGAAACCATCTGCCTCAAATGCCTGCGCAAGGAACCGGAAGGCCGCTACGGTTCCGCTGAGGCGCTTGCCGAAGACCTGAGATGTTGGCTGGAAGGTAAACCCGTTCTCGCTCGTCCCGTCACGTCCTTTGAACGGCTTTGGCTTTGGTCTCGTCGCAAGCCCGTTGTCGCGACGCTCGCAGCAACCGTCGCATTGCTCATCATCGCGACGGCGATCGGTGCCACCATGGTGTCATTCCGTATCGCGGCGGCACGGGATGAAGCCCAGCGGCAGGCCGAAGCAAACCGTCAGCAACTGGTCCGACTCAATGTTGCGACCGGTGTGCAACTCCTTGGGGCCGGCGAACACTTCACTGCTTTGCCCTGGTTGGGTGAGGCTCTGCGTCTCGAAAGTGGTGACTCGACGCGCGAAACTTCTCACCGCATGCGCATTCATGCGGCTCTGCGTGAGTGCCCGCAACTGACGCAACTCTGGACTCACGACAATTTCGCCAACTTTGCCAGCTTCAGTCACGATGCAAGCCGCGTTGTCACCTGCGGCTTCGATGGGGTGGCGCGGATTTGGAACGTACGGACTGGGGAAGCGGTGACGTCGCCGCTCTGGCACACGAACCTGACGTTCGCGCACGGGCAGAATTATCCCGTCCTGCGTCTCCGGCACGCCGACTGGAGCGCGGACGGCACGCGCTTGCTGACGGTCTGCAATTATGCCGCGCGTGTCTGGGACGCCGGAACCGGGCGGGAGCTCGCGCACGTGGAGCACAAGTCCGAAATACGCAGCGCCTTCTTTAGCCCGAACGGCCGCCTCTTTCTAACGGCTGGCGATGACGGCACCGCGCGATTTTGGGACGCGAAGAGCGGACCGCCGGATGGTGAACCGTTGCGCCACGCGAGCGATGTGAACTGGGCGGTCTTCAGTCCAGATGGATGGCGTGTGGCGACCGCGTGCCAGAAGGACGGGGGGCAGGTGTGGGACACGAAAACTCGACTCCCGATAGGCAAGCTGCTGAGTCATCGCGCGGGCGTGCGCCGTGTGGCGTTCAGTCTCGACGGCACTCGTGTGGTCACAAGTGGCGACGAAGGCGTGGCACAAGTTTGGGACGCGGAAACCGGAAATTCCGTCGGCGCGCCGCTGAAACATCAGTCAGAAGTTCGTTTCGCCGTGTTCAGTCCCGATGGCCAGCGCGTGGCCACAGCCTCTGGAGATCGGAGTGCGAAAGTTTGGGACGCGACCACCGGCAAACCGATCACACCGTCGATGGTTCACAAAGCGCTGGTCGATATTGTCCGGTTCAGTCCCGATGGCCGCAACGTGGTTTCGGCTGGATTCGACAACACGGCCCGCGTCTGGGATGCCCAGACTGGTGAGCCATTGACGCCGCCGCTGCCACACAATCATATCGTTCCCTCGGTGGCCTTTCATCCGGATGGCCGACGGTTGCTCACAGCAAGCCATGACGGGGCCGTTCGGCTCTGGATGCTGCCGACACGTATTTCCTCACCGGAAATCACCAGCCAAGTATGTGATTTCCAAATCCCTTTCAGTGCCGATGGCCAACTCTCGCTGTTTCCAAAAGACCAGACCGAACCGCGGTTGTGGCACCTGCCTTCGGGCAGGGAATTGTCCAGGCCGCTGCCTATCCATGAGCGCACGCTCTACGCGGCTTTCACATCGGACGGACGCCGCCTGCTGACGGTGGACTCGAACTCTGTGCATCGGGTATTGGACGTGCCCGCCGGGCGCCTGGCTTTGCCGGAATGGAAACGCCCCGTCGGTTCCATCCAGTCGCTTTTTCCAGCGCCAATTTTTTCACAGAACGGTGCCTATTTGGCCGCCGTCGTTGAGAGCGGAACGGTGGGCATCCATTCACTTGCCGAAGGCGGGCGAACGGTCTTGACCATCACCGGCGAAGTGGGCGTGGTAGCGCTGGCGTTTAGCCTCGACGGAAAAATGCTCGCGACGGGAAATCAGAAATTGCAGGTGCGCCTTTGGAATGCTGAAACCGGCCAACCTCTCAGTCACCACTTGTCGCATGAAGCGGAATTGCGCGCTCTGAGTTTCAGTGCCGACGCCGGTTGGCTGGCCAGCGCGAGCCAGGATGGCGTGGTGAAAGTTTGGAATACAAAAACCGGAACCCTGGCGACACGCACGCTGTTGCATCCTCGTGCCGTGGTGTTCGCTCGCTTCAGTCTCGATGGCCGCCAACTGGTCACGGTGAGCGACGACAAGCAGGTGCGCGTGTGGGATTGGCGCGCGGGGAAACTGCTGACGGCGCCGCTCGTGCATGACACCTATGTGAAGCACGCCGCGTTCAATCCCGACTCCACTCGCCTGGTGACGATTGACGATCTGTTCCGAGCGCAGATTTGGGATTTGGTCACCGGACAACAAATCAACCTTCCGGGACGCAAGCCGGAGATTCCAACGCGTGAAATTTTTTCTGCCTCCGGCGAGTGGCCGTGGGAGCCGGCGAAAGATGACCGCCCCACTGCCGATCTCCTCGCGCTCACGCAACTCTTGTCGGGCCGCCGCATTGATGGCGAAAGCGGACTGGTGCCTTTAGACCGCCATCAATTGCGCGAATTGTGGCGGGCAAGGCAGGCACTGCCACATTGAGCCACGAGGCTATGTCGTGCGCCAGTCCAAGACACTGGCGCTTATTTAGCGGGAACGATTCAATTCAGTTGATTCCGGGGAGCGCGTGGCTCTCGCCCGCAATTTTCGGCGTGCCGCCGAAAACATTCTCGCGACGCACGAATCCACCGATTGTGTGCGGTCTGCCGCACGCCCAAACCAATCGTCGGGGTGCCGGCTGGAGCGGCCGGGACGCTCGCGCTGCCCTTTCCAATTGGATAGTTACAATCCAGAACCCCTCGAAAATTTCCACGCAACCTCCCGCCTGATTTTCTGAAGTAAGGAGTGTCAGCCCGATTAGGTCAGGTCTGAACGAGGTTGTCATAAGTCAACCGGACAGCCGGGATACCTTGCCCAATGGGGTCGCGCCGTCCCGGACAGTTTAGCTCGGAATATAATTTCTGATATTGCGTATATGAAATTTTCATTGGACATCCCATGGTGTCTCCTCCTCGGGCGGATCGTTTTGTCGGCCGCGTTGATGGTCATCCTCGTGGTGCAGACATCGGCCCAAACGACGGATCTTCCCCGTCTTGATCTGCGCCGGAACGATAACGGCCGTCTCATCCTCTCCACCAAAGGCGACACCGGCCGGGCGGTGCTTGAGCAGTCGGATTCGCTGACGCCGCCCATCAACTGGGGGCCGGCAAGAACGACGGGCGGAGGCGCCATTGAGGGAGCCATAAATGATCGTGCTCAGCTGCGCGTCTATCGGCTGCGACTCGTGCCGGTGCCTCCAGCTCCGGCCAGCAGTGCGCATCTGGGAGTTCTCGGTTTCAAAGAAGCGCCGCCGCGCGTCCATTCCGGTGAAACGGTGCAATTCATCGTCACGGGTGAGGCGGGCACGGAAGTCGACACCAGATGGAGCGTGAACGGGCAGCTCGGCGGCTCGGCAAGCGATGGCTTCATCAGTGTTCTGGGCCGCTTCACGGGGCCGCCCACCCCCACCAACCACACTGTGGAAATTCTTGCGGAAGTAACTGCCGCCAACGGCGATCGCACCCTGGCGCAAACACTGGTTGAAGTCCTCTCTCCGCTCCCACCGCACGAAGCGGCGCTGATCCCGGCGTCGACCGGAGGCGAACTCCTCGCCGCCGATGAGCGCGCTCGAATCGAAATTCCGCGGGGAGCGATGCTGAAGGATGCGTTCATCGAAATTCGCCCGGTTCGCCCAGACCAACTCGCGCTGCTCAACGCGGACGCGACTCAAACCCATGACGTGATCGCGCGCGTCGAATTTCTTCCAGACGGCACGACTTTCGATCCGCCCGCCACGGTGCGGATGAAGCTGGATCGCTACTTCGAGCCGGGCACGCGGCTGCCCTTGGAGATTCAGCGCGTCACCCCCGCCGGTGAGGAGGTGTGGGAACTCGCGGGAATTGAAGGCGAGGTGGAACTGGACGGAGTGACGTTGATGTTTCGCACGCCGCATTTCTCGACCTTGCAGGCGATTGCGCCGCGGCAACTGCCCACCCCAGTTCCATTGGTGCCCACGGTCAACGAGGTTATTCCGGCGCGGCTGGCGGAAGGTGAATTGCGTCCCATCTTGCTGCGTGGATTAAGATTCAGCCGCTCGCTTCGGGTCACGGCTCATGTCGCGGGAAGCGCTGCGCTCGCACCGAATCTGCAGGTGATACAGACGGCCTACGACCCGGCTGCTCCGGTTGAATTTGGCGTGCTGCTGAAGTCACTTCCAGATAGCACGCTGGCCGCGGGCGCGTCGCGCGCCTATACCTTGCGTCTGACTCCCACCATCGCTGGGATTCCAAGCGGCGCGGCGGGCACGGTCGATATCCCGGTGGACGGTTTGGATGAATTTATTCTCGGCACAGGCCAGACCAGAGTTGAGTCGACACCCACGGACGTCCACGTAAGCCGGAGAGTTTTCTCGCAAATCTCAATTCGTGAGGGTGCCGTCCTCGACATCATGTCTCAGATTGGCATCCTGGCGTGGCAGGCGACCGATCGAATGGAAATCCTCGGCAGTGTGCGCGCCATCGGTAATGAAGGGGAGTCGGCTGTTCGGCATCAGGCCGGTGCCATCGCACCGGCGGGACCGGCGGGGGGCAGTGGGGGTGGCATCTCCTATCTTGCGGATGGGGTTTCCTTTGAGATCTATGAGGCCACCGCGGGTTCGCCTGTGCTCACGCCCGACCTCATGCAGTATCTTCCCTTCGCGCTGCGCAGAATCTTCGGCCAACCCGGCGCGAACGGACATGATCCCGGCCCGGGCCGCGATAGAGACCCGCTCCGGGCCCACAACGAGGATATGTATGCCCTTTACGCTGACGAACTGCGTGCCCGGCTCCCCAGTCGAGATCCATTCGACTTCAATTTCTGGCGTGTCCTCTCGGAAGACCTCACACGGTTGCATCCCGTAGGCCGCAAGGGGCAGCAGGGAGTGCCGGGAGGACGTTCCGGGTTTCAAATCGGCCAACGCGCTATCGAACCCGGGGGCAGCGGCGGCGGCGGCGGATTGTCGTTTCGATTCAACGGCTTTAATCTTGGCTTGGGAGGCGGGCAAGGTGGCGGTGGCGCTGTCAGCTTGGTGGCCGGCGGGAAATTGATTCTGGGATCGGGCGCGCTGATCGACACGAGCGGCGGTCGCGGAGGTAACGGCGCACATTCCGCTTTTGGAGGAGGAGGAGGAGGAGGCTCCGGCGGTGCGGGGACCATTCACCTGTTGGCGGGAGAACGACTCTCACGCCCAAGCGGCTCCGGTGGGTTGCCATATATTCACTCCCCCTCGTTCAACGGCGCAGGTGGTTTCGAGATGACCGTGAACAGCCACCGGCAGGCCGACCCGCGCTCCTGGCTGGAACCGGAGCCTGAGTCAGAGGCTCGTTCCCAGGCCGAACTATCGGGCCCCGACTTCTCGACGGCTGATCGCGGCCTGCGCACGGGCATCCAGACTGGACGGGCCGTGGAGGCGGTTGCGCTCAATCCCTTATCGCAGGGCTCGACCGTGCGAGTTTCCAACAGTCGTGGCGTTACCGCCTTTCGTCTGCGCGGTCTCAACGTCAACAACCGAACCGTTCGATTGCTGCTGGCACCGGGCATCAATCAGGTCGCACTCAGCGGTCTGGCGGATCACGCCGTGCTCAATCGCGTAGTGCTCGTGCTCAACACGCCGGACCGGGATGGCGATGGCTTCAGCGACGCCGAGGAACCGGCGCTCGGCTACGACCCCAACCTCGCGGATTCAGATGGTGACGGATTGTCCGACACCGCCGAATGGCTGGCAGGTGGCCAGGGTGTGCCCTTCGACGTGGACGGCGATGGCTATCCCGACGCGGTGGAAGTAGCGTTCGGTTCCAACCCGAGCGACAACGCTGGCACGCCGCTGAATACCAACCTCGGTTCCGGCGCTAACCGTGGACTCATCAGGGCTGCACCGCTTGGCTTGCAGGTGATTCGCCCGGCGTTCGGTTCAGCACACGGCGTCCCACCCAGCAGGGTGGTCGCGACGCCGTCTGAATTGCGCGTCGTCCGTCCAGCCCTCGGCGCTGCCAATGGCGTGCCCTACAGCCGGACGGTGGCTCAACCGCAATCCGTGCGCGTCGAGCGCCGATAAACTTTTCCAACCATGCTTACACCCAAATTGCTTCATCCAATAACTCACTCTTAAAACCATGAAAACCATTCGCCAACTCGCCGGACTTCTCGCCCTGAACCTCGCGCTCGCCTCCACTCACGCGCAGACCGCGCTACCGCCGGGAGATTCCTTCACCGCCCCCAGCGGTAACACAACCTACACGCTGCCTCCGGACGGGCAGGTAAACTACAGGACGTTCACGGTTCCGTCCGGCGCCATCATCAAGTTCACTCGCAACGCCGCCAACACCCCTGTCTACATCATTGCCACGGGTGATGTGAGCATCCAGGGAATTGTCGACGTGTCTGGCAGTGTTGGATCAGCCACGGGCGCTGGAATCAGCGGACCCGGCGGCTTCGATGGCGGCGCCCCGGCGATCGGCGTGAGCCCACCCGGCGACGGCTTGGGGCCGGGAGCTGGGGGCGGTTTCAGGCCCGCGACTTCAGCCACTCCTTCCGTTGCCGTCGGCCACGCTGCCTTCGGCACTCGCCCCACGGCTAGCTCGACACAGAATGGGGAGGAGTACGGCACTAAGTTGCTCATGCCATTGGTGGGCGGCTCGGGTGGAGGCGGTTCTGCCGCCGTCGGTGGTGGCGGTGGCGGTGGCGCCCTCCTGATCAAGTCGGACACGGTCATCAACATCTCGGGCGCCATCAAAGCCCAGGGTGCGGGTGTCGCTGCGGTTGGGGGAGGCATCGGGTCCGGTGGAGCCATCCGTCTGGTGGCCCCGGTCATCAGGGGCAACGGCGTGCTCGATGTGGCCGGCAGCCCGAGTGGTAATGGCGGCTCCGGCCGCATCCGCTGCGATCTGACCGACCGTAGCAACTTCGCGGGGCTGAGGTTCATTCCGGCCCTCGGTGCAGCTAGAGCTCCGGTCACCACAGACCAATTCATGCCGCTGGCTTTCCCACCGAGTCCGGTGCCCGTCTTGCGCATCGTGAGCGTCGGCGGAATGGCGGTGCCAGCCAACGCGCCTTTCACCGTGATCTTGCCATTGAACGGCCCGACAGATCAGCCCGTCGAGATTCAAGCCTCGGGCTTTGGCACGACGGTGCCCGTCACCCTCAAGCGCACCCCGGTCAGCGGCGCCGCCCTGCCTGACATTGACTTAGAAATCCCCATCACTGGCAGGTTAACTCAAACCGTCCCGTTCCCCGCGAACGTCCCCATTACTTTGAACCTTTGGACACGCTGAGGCTCTTACCCCTCTCGACAAAGAACTCCCAAGGCGTGTCCGAAGGCTAGGCGGCCGCGATCCGGTTCATGGGAAGGAATTTGTGAATCTTCAAATAGCTCAAATTTTGAACTCTACAAACCAGCGACTTATGGATTGAGCATTTTGGTCGATTGTGATCCAGTTTTTGAACCAGTTACTGTGAGGCCAACAAGCGGCATGCCGGTTGAGTTGCTTATCAATAGCTCGCAAAAAGCGTACGAAATGCCCGGGTTGATGGTTTCCAGCGTCCATTGGCATACGGTCAGGCTCGACATCGCGCCATTCCATCAATAATGGGATCAAAACAGTCTTGACCCAGGCAGAACCCAGCCAAACGGTGGGCAAAAATCACGATCACACTAAAAACCAAATCTCGACCTTCGCGGAGCGTCAAAGCCATTGATAATAAATTCAAACCACGACTCCGCGACGCCTGATATGGACACCACCAAACCCTCCGGATCACCCCTTCTCCGCGTCCTGCGCCAACTCGTCATCGCCGGCCTCGTGCTCCTGACCCCCGCTGCGCTGTTCCATGTCGTGGAAAATTTCCGAGGCAAACGTGCCTGGAACCAATACCGCAAGGATGCCGAGGCGCGCGGCCTCAAACTCAACTTCGCCGATCACATTCCGAAGCCCATTCCCGATTCCGAGAACGGCGCCAACACGCCTTTCATCCAATCGTGGTTCCCCCTGCCCAGGCTGGAGGGTACCAACCAATGGCCGGACTTGTTTGGTAAAGCCAACGGGGAGCTCGCCACGCGCAAGGACGCATTGAAAGGGCCGGGCGCCAAGGACGCCCGCGCGTTCACCGATCTGGTGGACTGGCAACAGGCTTTTTCCTATGTCGAATCATCGGGTGATGAGAAGACCCCCAAGCCGGATCGTCCGACCCGCGCCATCGAGCTTGATCCCAAGGAGCAGGCCGCTGCAGCCGCTGTCGTGCTCGACAAGCTGAAACCTTATCAGCCCGCACTCGCCGAGTTGCATGCCATGAAAGGCCGCGACCAGGTGCGCTATCCCATCGCCTACAACCTGGACGAGCCCTTCTCCATTCTCCTGCCGCATCTTGCCAAGATTAAGGGCATCATTCAGGAGTCCAGCCTCCAGGCCAGCGCGAATCTTGCCGCCGGGCAAACCAACCAGGCCTTCGAAACCGTCCGGCTCATGCTCTGGTTCTGTGACTCGCTGGACGAGGAAATGTTTCTAATCTCCCAACTCGTCCGCATCGCCGGGCAACAGATCACCACCCAGCCGATTTGGGAGGGCCTGGCCCGGCACCAATGGTCGGAGGCGCAATTGAAGGAAATGCAGGAGCGGCTGCTACGCGCAAATTTCATCAGCGCGCTGGACAGTTCCATGGCGGTCGAGCGGGCCGGGGGCATGACGGCGATTGAATGGGTGCGGAAACAAAGGCGTCGCGAGAATGCCTTGTCGATCTTCGAGTTCGTGAATCCCCAAGGAGGCTCACCGATTCCCAGCGGCCTCGCGACCAAGAGCCTTTTGGGCTGGCTCATCCCGAACGGTTGGTTTCATTTTGAGATGGCCAACTTTGGCCGGCTTATGGACCAGGCGAGGCAGGATGCCTGGGATACCCAAACCAGATTGCTGCATGCCCGGACCCTGGATCATAACAACCAGCAGCTCGCCAAGCAGTTCGCGCGCGGGCCGGTTGACATCATCTGGAATCACTATCTCTTCGCTCGGCTGCTCCTGCCTGCACTTGAAAATGCTTCCAAGAAATTTGCCCTTGCCCAGGCCACCGCCCACCAGGCCGCGCTGGCCTGCGCCATGGAGCGCTACTATCTCGCGCAGGGCAAATACCCCGACGCGCTCACCGAGCTCGTGCCGAAGTTCATCGCGAAGATTCCCAACGAAGTCGTCTCGACCAACGCCATGCGCTACCAACCGACCGCCCAGGGCTACGCGCTCTACTCGGTGGGCTGGGACGGCAAGGACGACGGCGGGGAATTCCTCCTCGCGGCCAAGAGCGGAGAACCTGAGAAGGGCGATTGGGTCTGGCGCAACGCTCCGTAAGCTGGGCGAGCGCCGCTTGGACTGCACCTCTTTTACTTCCTTGGCCTCGGCTGCTCGAACCTCCGCTAAAGTCGCCGCAGGCCTTCAGAAGGGCGGAGCGCCGGTCTCTTTCAAGAGCTCGGTGTAGAGTTGTGGTTCTGGAACAATAGTGCACTTCACATCGGAAATCCAAGCCTGACCAGTCCCATGGACGAGTCGCGCGGCGGAAACCGCTTTGGCTCGGTTGGACACATACAGTACGATCTCATACTGTGCCCAATCTCTAGTTCCTTTGATTGGTCGGTCTTGCATGCTGTCGATTGCGAATATTTCGCCGTTGGGACCGTCCACTCGCATCCATAAAACAGCCGCACTCTCAATACTTTCGGCCTTGATCTTCGCTGACAACCGAATTCCTTTTCCCACAAAATCTTTCGACTTGAACGCTTGCTCGAAAGTCCCAAATCCGCCAATCAGCAGCTCTTTAGATTTGATGAAAGCGACGGTCTGGCCGTCGAGCGTAGTCGAATCGTCTAAACGAATCGTGTAATCATTCGGTCGGCTCACGGTTCGGCCCCAGTCTTTAAGAGCCAGCGGATGATCCGACAAAATTCTGGAAGCTCGATTTTTTGGGGATTCGGGGGCGGCTTGTTTTTTCAGGAAGTCATAGTCATCCAGTCTCCGTTGCCACTTGGCGGCTTGAGTCGTGTCGCCTTTGGCCTCGGAAACCGTTAGAATCCTGTCCTCGCGGTGAGTTAATTCCTCGTGGTCCGAGCGCAGGGGCGCCCCGGTTGTCTTAATCGCCTCCCAACTGGCCGCACGCCAAAAGTGGTAAGTTCCATCCACCGTTTCAGTGGCTAGATAATTGCCTTCGCGGGAGAAAGCAACCGAGGCGACGGGAAAGTCGTGAGTCAAGGTCAACATGTCGCGTTGGGTATCGACGTGCCAAAGTTTCAGCGTGCGATCTCCACTCGCCGTGGCCAGCGTCATGCCGTCCGGGGAAAACGCGCAGTCAATTACTCCCTCTTTGTGCCCGTTAAGGACTGCAAGCTGCCGTCCGCTGGATGCATCCCATAGCCGCGCGGTGTTGTCAAAGCTTGCGGTCGCCAGAAGACCTTGAGTTGGCGAAAAAGCAAGGCTGCGTGTTGGTTCATCAGCATTACTGGTTGGTTCCCGCCCCCAACCGCCACGAGTTCGTTCACCTGCGCTGGAACTGGAAATGATGCCGGTGGAGTTTTAAACCCTGCCTGCCGTTCTGTCCGGTTAAGAGCTCCGAATTTGAACAATGCCCCGGCGGCGCTGTCTCCCCCGGTTTTGTCGCTTATACCGGAACCCGCGAACAAGAGCATTTCTGACGGATGAAACTTCGCATATCCGCCTGAGTTCGTGAGTGTTTCCATCAGTTTTGCGCCGGGCCATTGCCATAACTTGATGACACCATCCCCGCTTCCGGTGGCCAGGATCTTTCCGTCTGGTGAGAAACTGATATTATTGATCGAACTGTTATGGGCTTTCCAGGAATTCATCTTCCGGCCAGTGCCGGCGTCCCACACAACAACCGTGTGGTCAGCGCTGCCGGAGAGGAGGTATTTGCCATCCGGAGAGAAGACAACGCACACTACCGTGTCGAGGTGGGTTCTGAGGGTCTCCAGTTGGTCACCCCGGCTCTGCTGCCACAGCAACCTCCATTCAAAGCCGCGAGGGTCTTTTTCTTCATCCCGCGGTTGATGCCGCTCGAGCAACTGGCGGGCCTTGCCGTAATTGAAGCTTTCGAGAGCGATCTGGGTGGCCAGCATATCGGCCGCGTAAAGGTTCAATCGGTTCCCCTCTCCCTGCCCGTCGGCCCATTTGGCTTCCTGCTGAGCAAGCGTCGTGGCGGTCACGGCGGCCTCGCGCAACTTCACCTGATCGCGCTCCGCCCGCGTTGCACGCACCGCCTGCCAGGTACTCATTACGATCCCAATCAAAAGGGCGGCGGCGACCGTAGCGGTCGCGGTGAACGCAAGCCGGTGCCGCCGAAACGCTTTTTGCAACCGATAGGCTGTGGTGGGGCGTCGGGCCACAACGGGTTCGTTGTCGAGATGCCGCTTCAAGTCGGCGGCGAGTCCGTTGGCCGTGTCGTAGCGACGCGTGCGATCCTTCTCCAAGCACTTCATCACAATCCAGTCCAGATCGCCCTGGAGCAGGTGGAACAACTTAGAGGTTTCGGCGGAACGGCGCTTGGCCGTGGTCGTGAGTTCGTCGACTCCGAGCGTCGCCACGCGCGTGCTGGGTCGCAACGGCTCCTTTTCGCGGATCGTCTTGCGCATCGCGTCGAGGCCGGAATTGATCAGTTCTTTGGCGTCAAACGGCGTGCTGCCTGCCAGCAGTTCGTAAAGCAACACGCCCAGGCTGTAGATGTCACTGCGCGTATCAACGTCCAACCCGCTCATCTCAGCCTGCTCCGGACTCATGTAGGCCGGTGTGCCGATGAACTGGTGCAACTGCGTGTAAACCGTGGCGTTCGTCAGCCGGCCTTCCGTCGCCTTGGCGATGTCGAAATCAATTACTTTCGGTACCGGCACGCCGTCGTGGAGCGTCACGAGGAAATTTGACGGCTTGATGTCGCGATGGATGATCCCCTACTGATGCGCGTGCTGGATGGCCTGGCAAACCTTGATGAACAGATCGAGCCGTTCCCTGATGGAGAGATTGGACTGGTCGCAGTAATCAGTGATGCGGATGCCCCGCACCAGTTCCATCACGAAGAACGGACGGCCCACGTCCGTCGTGCCCGCGTCGAGCACCTTGGCGATGTTGGGATGATCCATCATCGCCAGCGCCTGTCGCTCCGCCTCGAAGCGGGCGACAACCTGCTTTGTGTCCATCCCCAGCTTGATGACTTTGAGCGCGACGCGGCGACGCACCGACTCGATCTGCTCCGCGACATAGACCACGCCGCACCCGCCTTCACCGACTCGCTCCAGCAATTTGTAGCGGCCGAGCGTCTGGCCAAAGGCTTCATCGGGCACATCGGCCAGATCGAGCTTGAGGTTTTTGGCCGATCCGTTGTCTGACGTTCGATCTTCCGAATCGTCCTCCGGTAAGTCGGTAATGAACGCTTCCGCTCCTACATGCGTAGTCGGTGACCGAAAACGATCATCTCGGAGAAAAAATCATTTGGGCGCACTCATGGTTTATCCAGGGTTTCCGGTGAGACGGACCGCAGACCAACCAATTCGAACAGCCTGACGCGGGCCACGGCCCAATGCCGACGGATGGTGGGTTCGCTGACGCCGAGCGCGTCGGCGATCTCCTGATGTTTGAGTCCCACGAAATAGCGCAGCTTCACCACTTCCGCCTTCAGGGGATCTTCTCTGGCCAGCGCATCGAGCGCCTCATTCACCAGCAGGAGCTTGTCGTCCTCGATCGGCGCGGCGATCCGGGTTTCCTCCAATTCCACCCGTTCCCGGTCGCCGCCGCGTTTGAGTTGGGCGTGGCGGCGGGCGCTGTCCACGAGGATCCGGCGCATGGCTTCGCACCACTCCAACTCCTTGGCGTGTCACCGTCATGGCCGCCACCGACTTTGTGCCGCTCTCTCTTCACTGCACCGTCAAACTGGACCACCCCATCAAGAGACGTGCGACTGAATGGCGTTTACTTCGGTAACCGGACAGCCACCGACGACCCAGGAACGCCCACTTTGACAATATGGCCATACTCCCGTACATATGGCCATTATGAAGACGACGATCGATTTACCTGAGGAATTGCTTCATCGGGCCAAAGTGGCTGCGGCACAACGCAAGACCACGCTCAAGGAACTTGTGCAGGCTGGACTGGACTGGGTTCTCAGGTCTGAAGCTGAGACTCCCGACCGCTCCGCTGCGTTGGCACGTCTGCAGAAGGGGCTTCATCTGAGTGGTCAAACTCTGACTCGCGACCAAGTCCATGAACGCCAGTAAGTTTCTCGACACCAACATCCTGCTTTACGCTTACGACCTGGATGAACCGGCCAAACGCACAGCCGCATTGCAGTGGGTGGAGCGAGGTTGGACGGCTCCCGGGGATATCGCCATCAGCGTCCAGGTGCTCCAAGAACTGCACGTCAATCTGGTCAAACGCGGCGTTTCCCGAACTGAAGCCACCCGCATCGTTCGCGATTTCGCCAACTGGCCGATCGTTGACAATACATGGGAACTTCTGGAGGCGGCATTGAGCGAACAGGCCCGCTGGCAGCTCTCCCTTTGGGACTCGCTAATCTTGGCCGCCGCGCGTGCCTCGGGCGCGTCCGAACTGATCACCGAAGACCTCAGTCACGGCCAAAACTATGGCGGCGTGAAAGCCGTGAACCCCTTTCTGTGAGCGTTCGTAAATCTAAATACGGCACTAAGAATTCGACCCTTCAAGTCATGTATCGCTCAGGATGCCCTGGATCAGCTCTCCATGGACGTCGGTCAATCGGAAGTCTCGGCCATCGTGTCGAAACGTGAGACGCTCGTGGTCCAGCCCCATCAGATGGAGGATCGTGGCGTGGAGGTCATGCATGTGGACGGGATCTTTGACGGCCCGATGTCCGAAGTCGTCCGTTGCTCCGTGGGCATGGCCTGCCCGGACACCGCCGCCTGCAAGCCAGACGGTAAATCCACCGGGGTTGTGGTCCCTGCCTGTCCCATTTTTTTCGGCGTAAGGTGTCCTTCCAAACTCGGCGCCCCACCATACCAAGGTATCCTCCAACAATCCGCGCGCCTTTAAGTCAGCGAGCAACCCGGCAATCGGTCGATCGACAGCCCGCGCGTGGTCCGCATGTTTGGGCAGGTTCGAATGTTGATCCCAACGAGGGTTTGCCGTGTTATCACCGTAGGTTACCTGGACAAACCGCACCCCGGCTTCGGCCAATCGTCGTGCCATGAGGCATTGCCGTCCAAAGTCGTCTGTCTCGGGATTCCCAATTCCGTATAGAGCCTGCGTCGCCTTGGTTTCCTGCGATAAATCCAACACCTGCGGGGCATTCATTTGTAGACGCCACGCCAACTCATACGAACGCACCATAGCCTCCAATTCGGAACCGTTGCCAGTGGATCCCAACATGTCGAGTTGTGATTGGTTGACCGCTTGGATCAGATCCAACTGGCGGCGTTGCTTGCCGACATCGCGCGTGGGTGATCCCAGATTTCGTATCCCCATCGATGCCGCCGGTTGACCAGCAGACCCTATAGCGGTTCCCTGGTGAAAGGCGGGGAGAAAGGCGTTGCCAAAGTTCCGGACGCCGCCATTTCCCATGGAGGGAGCTAACGTTACAAAGGCAGGAAGGTTTTCATTCTCGGTGCCAAGGCCATAACTCACCCAGGCCCCCATGCTCGGTCGAATTGATTGTGTCGCTCCGCAATGGAGAAACAGTGTGGCCGGTCCGTGTGCGACCCCCTCCGTTTTCATGGAATGGATGAAACAGAGTTCGTCCACGTGTTGCCCGCCAAAGCGGGCGAAATTCTCCTGGAACTCATCTAGCACTACAGCGACAGTTCACTTAAAGTTTGGAAGATGAAGGGGAAAAGCGCCGTTCTTGGCGCGACGGTTGGAAAGCTGTCGATCGCACCCGACGACATTTTTAGCTTGCGCGGAACTGGCCCGCCCGTTAATCTGC
>SXGS01060549.1_pt1 | contig 22807 bp, 23 predicted proteins | sample 3174681 | NCBI WGS metagenome assembly SXGS01 (sample SAMN11356861, study PRJNA531348) | freshwater metagenome | isolation source: freshwater sample F1-80 | place: China: Fuxian Lake, Yuxi | collected 2017-12-25
CTGCATGGTCGGTCTGATCCGGCCCGCATCCGGGCAGGTCCTTCTCGGCGCGGATGACATCACGGACTTGCCCATGTTCCGCCGCGCCCGCCGCGGGATTTCGTACCTTCCGCAGGAAGCGTCGGTGTTCCGGGGCCTCACGGTCGAGGACAACGTCCGCGGCGTGCTGGAGACCCTGCCCCTCTCGCGCGAAGTGCGCGAGGCGCGCTTGCGGGCCCTGCTCGAGGAACTCTCGATCGCCCATCTCGCCCGGTCCCGGGCCACCGCACTCTCGGGCGGCGAGCGGCGACGGCTCGAAATCACGCGAGCGTTGGTGCTGCAGCCGTCCTATATCCTGCTCGACGAGCCCTTCGCGGGGATTGATCCGATCGCGGTGATCGATATTCAAGGAATCATCTCACAGCTCAAGCAGCGGGGGATCGGCGTGCTGGTCACCGACCACAACGTTCGCGAGACCCTCGGGATATGCGATCGGGCCTATATCCTGAGCGAGGGCGTGATCCTCGAGGAAGGTTCCCCCGAGAGTATTGCGGCGAGCCCGCGGGCGCGCGAGATTTATCTGGGCGAGCGTTTCACGCTCTGAGTCGATCTGAATATGGCGTTCGAACACCGCATCGGTCTGCAACAGAAGCTCAAGCAGACCCTCGTCATCACGCCCCAGCTCAAGGCCGCGATCAAGATCCTCCAGCTCTCGCGCACCGACCTCGACCAACTCGTCAACGAAGAACTCGAACAGAACCCGGCCCTCGACGAACTCGGTCTCGGTCAGGAGGAGATCGAGATCGAGCCCGATGCTCCCGCCGAGGAGCGGATGCCCGATCTGGTCGACCCGACCATCGATTCAGGCCTCGGTCCCACCGAGAGCGAGCCGAGCGAGGTCGCGCCCGAGGAGTCCCGGCTCGGTGAAATCGACTGGGCCGAGTATCTGGCCAATTACGCGGCCAACGAGACCCACGGCGCACTCTCTTCGGCCGCCGGCACCGGTGCGGATTTCGACGAGGACAGCCGGCCGACTCTCGAGAACACGCTCGCGCGTGCGTTCTCGCTGACCGACCATCTGACGTGGCAGCTCCGCATGGGCGGTTTCGATCCGGAGGAGACCGCGGTCGGCGACGTGTTGATCGGCAACGTCGATGAAAACGGCTACCTCAGGATCACGGTCGAGGAGGTGGCGCTGGAGGCCGGCGTCGATCCCGCCGTGGTCGAACGGACGCTGGCGCGGATGCAGCGCTTCGACCCGCCAGGCGTGCTGGCGCGCGACGTCGCCGAGTGCCTGCGGGTGCAGCTCGATCAGCTCGAGGACGTCGATAAAACAGTGCGTGACCACGCGCGTCGGATCGTCTGCGGCCATCTCGATCTGGTCGAATCGCGCCGCTACGAGAAGCTCGCCCGGGACAGCGGCCTCACCAAGCGCGAGATCACGGCCGCCGTGCAACTCATCTCGTCGCTGGAGCCCAAGCCGGGCCGTAGCTGGGTGGCCGAGGAGCCGCGCTACGTCATGCCGGATGTCTTCGTCTACAAGATGGACGGGCAGTGGACGGTCTCGCTCAACGACGACGGGATGCCGCGCCTGCGGGTCTCGGACGCCTACCGGAGGCTGCTCACCAGCGAGGACGGTCCCGAAGAGGCCAAGGCGTATATCCGTGACAAGCTGGCCTCGGCGCAGTGGCTGATCCGCAGCATCCATCAGCGCCAGAGCACGCTGATGAAGGTCACCAACTCGATCGTGCGCTTCCAGGAGGCCTTCCTCGACCGTGGCGTGCCGGCTCTGCGGCCGCTCGTCCTCAAGGACGTCGCCAACGACATCGGCATGCACGAGTCCACCGTCAGTCGAGCGACCGCCAACAAATGGGTTCACACGCCGCAGGGGACGCTCGACCTCAAGTATTTTTTCACGACCAGCATCCGCTCGGCGGACGGGGAGGGGGTGTCGGCCGAGTCCGTGAAGGAAAAGATCCGAACGATGATCACCGTGGAGGACACGCGCCGGCCCTTCAGCGATCAGCACCTCGCCGAGGCGCTGGCGCACGACGGGATCGAGATCGCGCGGCGTACTGTGGCCAAATATCGTGAGACGATGGGGATATTACCCTCGTCGAGGAGGAAGCGGCTGTCATGAACGAGCAGCAACTGCCCATTGAGTTCACCTTCCGGCACATCACGGCGAGCGACGCGGTGCGTGATCATATCCGCAAACGACTCGAGCAGGTGCTGCCGCATCTGAGCAACGTCTCGTCGGTGCACGTCGTGCTCAGCGCGACGTCACACCATCACCAGCAGGAGGCCGAGATCGTCGTGCAATCGTCGACCGGGCCTCTCACGGCACGAGCCGAGACACACGACCTCTACGAAGCGATCGATCAGGCGGTGGCCCGGCTCGACGCTCAGGGCCGCCGCACCAAGGGCCGCGTGGTCGATTCCCACCGGCAGCCCGCCCGAGGGGATGGTTCGGGGACGCCCCGCGGATGATGATCGCCGAACTCCTCGTGCCCGAGCGGGTGCAGGCGAACCTGCTCGGGCGCACCAAGGACGAGGTCCTTGACGAGCTGGCCCAATTGCTGGCCGATCCGCAGGCGGGTCGATCGAAGGAGAAGGTCGCTGCGGTGCTGCGGGAACGCGAACGCCTGAACAGCACGGCGATCGGCGGCGGTGTCGCGATCCCGCACGGGCGCATGGCGGGAGTCTCGACGATCACGCTCGGCTTCGCGCGCAGCGCGGCCGGGGTGGACTTCGATTCGGTGGACCAGGCACCGACCCATATCTTCTTTGCCTTGCTCGCTCCCGACGACGCCGCAGCCCAGCACCTCAAGGCGCTGGCACGGATCTCCCGCGTGCTGAAGGACGAGCATTTCCGCGAACGGCTGAAACATCTCGAAACCCACCAGGAGCTGTGTGACGCGATCCTGGAGGAGGATGCCCGGGTCTGAACCGGTTCGCCGGTCCCTGGGGTATCGCCGCTGATGGAGGTCCGGCCGGCGAGCGTTCCACGCCCCGTGCTCGTGCGCGAACTCGGCCGGGTCAGTGGTGTATTACGACTGCGGCTCGCCGCCGGCTCGGCCGGTCTCGGTCGCGAAATCCTCGGCCCGCGCATCCAGAAACCGGCGCTGGCGCTGGCGGGCTATCTCGAACAGCTCCACCCCGGTCGGGTGCAGGTTCTCGGAAATTCCGAGGTCGGCTACCTGCGCCGCCTCGACGCGGCCGTTCTCAAGGCGACGGTACGCGCCCTGTGCGCGGCACCGGTCGCCGCCGTGGTGGTTGCCGGGGGCAACACCGTGCCGGTGGCGCTCCGGCAGGCCTGTGCAGCGGCTGAGGTTCCGCTCTTCCTGAACGAGCAAAAGACGGCCGCGGTGATTCGTGGCTTGAATCGCTGGCTCGAGGAGCGCTTCGCGCCCGAGACGACGGTGCACGGCGTGCTGCTGCGTCTCTTCGGGCACGGCGTGCTGCTGCTCGGCCGCAGCGGGACCGGCAAGAGCGAAACCGCGCTCGCTCTGCTGAATCGCGGCCACGTCCTGGTCGCGGACGACGTTGTCAAGCTGAGGGAATCACCGGCGGGCACCCTGCGTGGGCGCTGTGCCGAGGACCTCGGCCATCATATCGAGATCCGTGGCCTTGGCGTGCTCGATGTCGCCGAGCTTTTCGGGCGCCTGGCCACGCTCGACGAGACCGTCGTCGAGCTCGCGATCGAGTTGATCGAGGAGGGGCGGGAGGTCGAACTCGACCGGCTCGGCATCGACGAACACCGCTTGCCCCTGCTCGGGGTCGACGTGCCGCACGTGCAGCTTCAGTTGCGGCCCGGGCGTGATCTCGCGACGCTGGTCGAGGTGGCGGCTCGGAACCAACTCCTCAAGGCGAGAGGGGTCCACGGCGCACGGCGTTTCGTGGCGGCGATGGATCGCAACCTGCGGCGAGTCATGGAGAAGGGCGCGTCGTGAAGTCGGGCCCCTTGCGGCTGGTCGTGGTCACCGGGCTCTCGGGGTCGGGCAAGAGCACGGCGATTCACGCTCTCGAGGATCTGGGCTGGTACTGCATTGACAACCTGCCGCCACCGCTGCTCGGGCGCTTCGTCGAGCTGTGCGAGGGCGGGGCCGAGACCAACCGTCTGGCCCTCGGCATCGATTCGCGCGTGCGGGAAACGCTCGACGCCCTGCCGGTGTTGCTCGACGATTTGCGTGCCCGCGGCCACGGTGTCGAGGTGGTTTTTCTGGATGCTGCCGACGACGTGCTGGTGCGACGTTTCGCCGAGACGCGCAGGCCGCACCCGCTCGCGCCCGACGGCGATGTCGCGGCCGGCATCATGCGCGAGCGCCAGCGCCTGGCGCCGCTGCGCCAGCATGCCGATCGCGTGATCGACACCAGTATGCTCACCGGCCACGAGCTGCGCAGCGCCATTCGCGAGAGCTTCCTGCGCGAGAGCGGAGCCCCGGGCCTCGATGTCGCACTGGTGTCGTTCGGCTTCAAGCATGGTATACCGGCGGATGCCGATGTGGTGTGGGATGCGCGTTTTCTGCCCAACCCCTTCTACGTGCAGGATCTGCGTGCCCGGACCGGGCTCGATCCGGAGGTCGAGGCGTGGGTTCTGGCGCGGCCCGAGGCCACGCGCTTCCTCGAACTCGCCGCGGAGATGTTGAGCTTCACGCTGCCGCTCTACGAGCGCGAGGGCCGGAGCTTCGTCACGGTGGCGGTTGGCTGCACGGGGGGCCGTCATCGCTCGGTGGTGCTGGCCGAACGCATGGCCGACATGATAAGGCCTCATGGAGTGCGGGTTCGGGTCCGACACCGGGATGTGGAGCGATGAGCGGAATGTCGGCAGGAGCGGCGCGGCAGCGCACGCAGGTGGGCGTGGTGGTGGTGGGCCACGGCAACTTCGCGGCCGAGATGGTCGAGACGCTCATAACGGTCGTGGGAAACCTCGACGCCGTCGAGGGCGTTGCCTGTCGGCTCGACGCGCCTCGTTGTGCGATCGACGCAGCACTGCGCGAGGCGATCGCCCGGGTTGATCGCGGTGGTGGCGTCATCATCCTGACCGACATGCTCGGCGACACCGCCAGCAACGCGAGCGTCGAATTCGCCCGCGATCGCGACGATGTCGAGGTCGTCTGCGGCGTGAACATGCCGATGCTGATGAAGCTGGTGACGGCGCGCTCGGGGACCACGGCGGCCGAGCTGGCCGGCTTCATCCGGCGCTACGGCCAGGAGCACATCCGCTGGCCCACGGGCGATGCCTGCCGATGAAGGCAAGCGCGCAGTTCGAGATCCTGAACAAACTCGGTCTCCACGCACGGGCCGCAGCACAACTGGTGCAGATCGCCTCGACCTTCAACGCCGACTTGACGGTGTCGGTGGACGGTCAAACGGTCAACGGCAAGAGCATCATGGGCCTGATGCTGCTCGGCGCCGCGCGTGGCGCACGGGTCGAGGTCGAGGCGGCGGGCGACGACGCCGAAGCCCTGCTCGCGGCAGTCTCCACCCTGATCGAGGGCCGCTTCAACGAGGAGTAGCGGCTCGGCCAGCGCGAGCGGGCGTGGGCTTGCCTCCGGCCCGGCGCGGGAGACCGCTTCCCCGAGGTGGCGCGCCTCGAAGAGTGGCGGCTGGAGTTCCAGTTCCAACGCTTCGTTGCAACTGCGGATCTCGCGCGGGCCGCAGGCAGCGGCCGCCCTCCCGCCGGATCTGCAAGGCCACTTGCGGAACAGGACACCGGGCTCGTCTAGATCAGAAAACGCGCGAACACGGCATCGGCGACGAGCAGGCCTCGCCGCGTGAGCGCCCAGCCTGTGGCGGTCGCTTCGAGCAAGCCGCCGTCGAGCAGTTCGTCGAGCACGGGATAGACAGCCGCCGGCTCCTCGCCGAAGCGATCGACGAAGATCGAGCGCTCGAGCCCGCGGGTTTGCCGCAGGCCGAGCCAGCAGGTCTCGCCCATGGCCTGGGCGCGGGTCAGCTCCTCGACTTCGGAAGCGTCGATCGCGTGGCCGTGGGTGGACACGGCCTCGAGCCAGACGCCTGGATCCAGCAGGTCGCGCCAGCGCTGGCCCCAACCATGGCCCGTTGCGTCGGGAGCAGTGAAGGGCACGTGCTGCTGTTCCCGCTCCAAGGCACTGCAGATCCCGCCGTCGCCGGTCGAGTTGGGGGCGATGACGCGCTCGCGCGGTGTTCCCCACGCAGGGGCGAACGACCAGGCCCCGGCGCCCAGACCGATGTAGGCGGCACCCTGCCAGTAGGCCTGGTTGTGGCGCGAAGCGAAGCCCGGGCGGGCGGGGTTGGAGATCTCGTAGGCCGGGTAGCCACGGGTCGCGAGATGGTCGCGCACGGTTTCGAAGAGTTCGGCTTCGACCTCCTCGCTGGCGCGTTGCACGCGGCCGGCCTTGAGCTCGCGCGTTAGCGGTGTCCCTGGTTCGAAGGTGAGGGAATAGGCCGAGATGTGCGTGGGTTCGAACGCTACCGCCTCGTCGAGGTCGGCCAGCAGATCGGGCCGCGTCTGGCCCGGGACCGCGTGAATCAGGTCGAGCGAGAAATTATCGAAGCCGGCCCGTCGCGCAGCAACCAGGGTCGCGCGGGAGGCGTCGGCATCGTGGGCCCGGCCGAGCCACCTGAGGCGTGCGTCATCGAACGATTGCACGCCGATCGAAAGGCGATTGACGCCGGCGCTGTGAAAACCCGCGAGCCGTTCGGCATCGACCGTCCCGGGGTTGGCCTCCAGCGTGATCTCGGCATCCGTCTTGAGCCCGGCCCGCGCCGCGACGCCGTCGATCAGGCGGGCGATCGTCGTGGGCGAGAAGAGCGAGGGCGTACCGCCGCCAAAATAGAGGGTTGTCACCCGGGCTCCCGCGAAGCGAGGCTGGGCCAGGTGGGTTTCGAGTTCGCGCAGCAGCCCGTCCGCGTAGCTCTGCTCGGGCCAGGTGCGCGCGGCGAAGGTGTTGAAGTCGCAGTAGGGGCAGCGCGACAGACACCACGGGATGTGGACGTAGATGTGCACGTTCACGCAGCCAGCTTGGCGCACCGGCGCGTCGGCGCAAGGGCGGCGCGCCGGTCGGCCCGAGGTCAGGTGCAGAGGGGGGGCGAACTCGGCGGTGTCGCCGACGGTCTCGGTGTCTCTGGCGACGGCTGTAGTTCCCCTGCAGAGCGGGAGGGCGAGTGGCGCCGTGGTTCGAGTCGTGTCGCGGCCCCACGCCTCTCCCCGCATGGCGCGGGAGCGAGCCGTCCGGGATCAGTACTCGCGCAGCAGGCCGATCACGACTCCGCGGATCGCGAGATCGCTGGCGCGACAGCGGATCGGCTTCATCTCGGCGTTGGCCGGCTGCAAGCGGACGGCGTCGCCGCGTTCGCGGTAGAAGCGCTTGATCGTGGCGGCGCCGTCGAGCACCGCGACCACCGTCTGGCCGTTGTCGGCGGTCTCGCGGTGCGCCACGACGATGATATCGCCATCGAGGATGCCGTCGTCGCGCATCGACTCCCCCTCGACGCGCAGAGCGTAGGTGCCGCTGCGCCGGACCATCGAGTCGGGCACGGTCACGGTCTCGTGCTCGAGCACGCCCTCGATCGGCTGCCCGGCGGCGGCCAACCCGAGCAGTGGGATCTCGACGGCTTCGTGGCGCGCCTCGGGGGGGGTGAGCTCGAGGGCACGGCTCTGACCGGGGCGGCGGCGGATTCGGCCCTTGGCCTCGAGGTTGGTCAGATGCTTGTGGACGGTCGCGAGCGAGCTCAGGCCGAAATGTTTGCCCATCTCATCGAGACTCGGCGCGAAGCCGTTGTCACGGATGTAGCCCTCGATGAAATCCAGCAGATGGCGCTGCCGGCGCGTCAGAGTCGTGGGTTGTCGCACGGGCGAAGAATAAGCGAATCCATCCCGCGGCACAAGTCCGGTCGTGCGCTGGCCGCACACGCCTGTTGCGCTCGCCCTGTCGCCGGCCCGCCCCGAGCAGCGCGAGCCGGTGGTTCGCGCGTGAGGTCGAGCCCAGACCGAGAGGGTCCGCCGGGGACGCGGAGCTCGGCGCGGGGCCGGCTCATTGGGCGCAGCGGACTACGGGCGGCGTTGCTGCAAGGTGGTGTCGGAAGACGAGGACAGAGGCAGGGATCAGGATACCGGGCAGTACGATCCAGTGATTGAGCGAGAGGGGGTTGGCGCGCAGCGGTTCGAGGAGAGCGGTCGAGCCGAAGAAGAGCAGGAAGAAGAGCCAGGGCAGATCGCCCTCGCGGTAGAGCCGGCAGCGTTCGTAGACCAGCAGTGCGGCGAGTGTGCCGAGCGAGGCGAGGAGCAAGTAGAGCTGCAGCGGGTGGACGGGCAGCGGGTGGGGGCTCGTGGCGGGCAGGCCGGCGCGTTCCACCTGAAAGAGGAAGACCCAGCTCTCCCTCGGGAAGGTGAGTGCCCAGGGCAGATCGGCGGCGTAGCCGAAACAGCAGCCGTTCAGGAAGCAGCCGACACGGACGAAGGCGATGGCCACGGGCACGATCGGGATGAAGCGGTCGGCGTAGGCCGGAGGCAGGCCGAAGAGGCGGACGACGAGCGGCAGGGCGAGAGCGAGGGCAGCGACGCCACCGGGGATGCGGAAGCCGTGCAGCGGGCCGCGCATCGCTTCCGGGACGTAGTCGTCTTCGGGGAACCAGGCAGCTTCGGCGAAGAATAGCAATTTTGCACCAACGAAGACGATGCTGAACAGGAGGCAGCCAGCGACGATACCGCGCCCGATCGGGCCGGCATTGCCGTGGCGGATTCGGGCGAGACCGAGCGGCACGGTTGCGAGCGGGGAGAGGGCCCACATCAGGAAATAGGAGGGCAGACCGACAATCGATGGGTACACGATATCTCCCTGGCCAATGTTCTGTGCAGGATCCTCGGCGGAATCGGTGGCGGACTCCTCTCAGAACCGACGGTCTCGTGTCAACTCGAGAGAGACCGGTGAGAGAGGTCCGTCGAGAGTTTTTTTTGGGGGGGGGGGACTTGACGGCCGTTTCGAGATCGTGATAGCCGCCCTTCAAGTCAGAAGCCGGGCGATGTGCACAAACTCAGGCACGGGAGGTCGGAAATGATCAGATTCGGGAAGGGTCGCTGGTCGCTGGCCCTTGCGTCGGTGGCCACCCTCCTGATCCTTCCGGCCGTCGCGATGGAGCCCGAGGCGCCGATCCGAGCTGCCGGCGAGTGGCAGGGTATTCGGTGGGAGGGGAGCTTCTACGTCGGAGAGGGCAACCGCCTCTTCGGCCGCATCCACCTGCCCGACCAGCCCGAATTGGGCGATCTCGACGCGGCCGGCGAGTTGCGCGGCACTCAGGTAAAGATGGGAATCTTCCTCGGAGCCAAGCACCTCATGGATCTCGAGGGCCATTGGAGTCGGCGGCAATTCGAGGCGGATTACAGGCTGAACGAGAAACGGCCCGAGGACACGCCCCTCTTGCGCTCGGCACCGCTTGCCGGACGCATGGCCACGCGGTTCGAGGTCGATCCGGCATCTCTGGGCAAGAAGCCACTCGAACATCCGCCCGCGGGGCTGCTCCCCCTACCCGCAGATGCTCCGATTGCGGGGGCGGGCATTCCGGCCAACATGAGCGGGACTCACATCGAGCCGGCCGTTGGAGTAGACGGGGCTCAGCCGGAGGTGGTGCCATGAAGTGCGGTCGGGCCCCGCGGGGGGTTTTCGCGGCGATCGTCCTCGCGGCGCTGACCGTGGCCGTGGCGGCGCGTGCCGTGAGCCTGCTCAGCGACAGCAACGGGCCCAAATTCCAGGGCTGGGGAGTGGGCTACAAGTTCTGGGCGGGCCTGCCAACGTATCAGGGCGTGACACCGCACGAATTTGGCCCGGATCCGTCGAACCATACCGGTCCCTGGATCTTCTACCCGGCCAACCAGCTCGTGGGCCTCGCGCCATCGACCTACGTGTACGCCCCAAGCACCAGCAGCTTTTCGGTGCAGGCTCCAGAGCCAGCCCAGACCCCGGATCCCTTCCGCTACGCAGTGGGAATGGCGCCCGGTCCGACAGCGGGAATCTATACGCAGGCGTGGTTCGTGACCGATCAAAGGGACTCAGGGCTCGGACCGGAGGTCGTTTCTCCCAACGGGAAGTGCAAGGCCGTGGACGAGGACGATGAAACGAAGATATGCCACGGCGACGCATGTGAGGCCGACCTGAATTTCCAGCCGACGTTCTGGCACTACCGGGTCGCCAACTCTATGCAGCAGCCTTTGAAGATGCCCGCATACCAGCGGTGGCCCTACTGTCTGAATGGTTCGGCTTGCGGCAACGGCGATCCGCCCAACGCACTGCCGGAGAACTTTCTTCCCTGGGAGGATGCGCCAAGGCTCTCCGACCTCGAGAGTCTGACGCTGACGGTGACCTCGCAGGTGTTGAGCTGGAGCACAGGCAACCGCTGCCCGCTCAATGGGGAGCGCAATTTCCCCGCAGTGGTTTACGGTCTCGTCTTCGAGACCGAGGCCGGCATCAATGGGCCCGACGGGCAGCCGATCAATGGATCGAACCCGCAGAAGCTCTTCTACCAGGTCGTGGTCTTTGACCCTCGTGCGGACGGTCCTGCTCCGGCGCCGACACCCATCGGGGTGCCGTTCTTCATGGCGGTGACCGTGGACAAGGAGAACAAGCGAGCGGGTGAGAACATTGGGGCCATAATCAACCGCAACACGGGCGGGCCCCCCTTCCTCGAGAATCCCCACAACTGGCCCATCCGCAACGCGTTTGGGGTGAGCGACTGGATCTCGCTTTGGGGCGAACTGGAACTACACGAGAATGCGAGTCCCATCTCCGCGGCGACAGTAGTTCCGACCGCAGGTGACGAACATACCTATCAGATCGACGTGCTGCCTCGCGTGAAGTGGCATCTGCAACAGAATCCGCTTCGCCCCACGCCCCGACCGACCACGGGGGCCGTCCCCGTTCCCATTCTCGAGCCCGATCTCACCAAGTGGCGGCCCAAGGACATGTACATCAGCACTGCGGTGCATGGTCAGGCGACCATCAAGGCGCGCCACCGCGGCATCTCGTTCGTCGGGTGTTAGCGATGCGGCGCTGGATGACGAGTCGGGACGACGAGGATCTTGTGTTTTCATCCTATCGGCTGGTGGGAAGATTCCTCGGTTGGGCGGGCCTCGTTGCGATCGTGGCCTGTAGCGACAGATCGGACCGTCTGGCGCCTGATCGCCGGGCCTGTTCGCTCTGGCTGCCGGGACTGCAGAGCAACGCCACCCACGACGGGCCAGGATCGGGGGTTGTCTATCGAACCCGCGATGGCGGTCGGACGTGGGCACCGAAAACAAGGAGTATCCCGCCACTGTGCTGTAGCAGTGGGATCGAGAGCTTCCAATTCTCCGATCCGGACCGCGGCTGGTTCGGCGCCAGCATGGCACTTTACCGCACGCTCGACGGCGGCGAATCGTGGCAGCGACACCTCCCGCTATGGGACGTTCCGATCGAGGGGATCGGTGACGTCTTTTCTGAGGTCACAATCGACGAGATCGAATTCTTTGACAATCAGCGTGGTCTGGTGTTCGTCGAAGGGCGGCTCAATCGTCAAACCCCAGGACCGAGTACGGGGCATGTGTTGATGACCACCGACGGCGGTGCCACGTGGCGGGGGGAAGGGAGTGCTCTACTTCTCGGTGTTGCGGCGGATCCCTCTCGTCCCGGATCGGGCCGAGTGCCTACCGCCTGCACGACCCCGACGGGTCACGCACTTGCGAAGGTCCAGGCGAGTGTCGTGCCGGGAGATGACTTTTCGTTCTCAGTGACGAGTGACTACGGTCAAAGCTGGCGTCCTCTGCCCAGGCTGCCGACAGTCGATTACAGCTACAACGTTTATGCGTATCTCGAGACTTGGTGCACAGGGGATGACGAACTCTGGATCACCGACAACGGATCGATCCTCCTCCGTTCGAGAGACGCGGGTCGGACCTGGGAGGATCTCAGGCACCGAATCCCGAAGCTCGCACGCTACTTCACGTTGCAGGTCGCCGCGAGCCGCATTTTGATTGCCGAAGGCTGGCGCGAGGATGGCTTCTGGACAACGCTGCGCACTCTCGACGCCGGACGGACATGGCGGGAAATCTACAGCAGCAACCCGCTTGACGCGGACAGGCGGCGCACCCGTCTGGTTACCGGAGCTTCGGACGAGGGCACGGTCTTCGTCGAGTCCGACGTTGTTCTGGAGTTGGAGGAAATACACCACGGGGCAATCCTCCATCCCTACAGTAACAACGTTCGGGCCCTGGTCGTTCCCTTCGACAGCGAGGAGCCACGGAGGTTTCCGTTTCCGTCGGGCGCCTGGCTCTCCGACCGTTACCCCAATCCCGTAACCATGTTTGCCCTGATGGAATCGGTCGCGCCCGGGGGGGCGGGTTGTGATGGAGGATAGGGGATCCTTTCCGGGTTGTTGGGCGCCAGTGGACCTTGGTCACTTTGTAGACGTCACACGGCGCTCGAGTCGGGGCATTGCGAGTCGTTTCCTGACCATGGTCCTGGTCATCGGCTTGAGCGGGGCCTGCGTAAAATCGGTGATTGAAGAAGGGGTACCTAGGTCGGAGGTGGTGCCGTGAAGCGCGGCCGGGCCCCGCAGGGGGTCTTCGCGGCGACCGTCCTCATCGCGCTGACAGTGACAGTTGCGGCGCGTGCCGTGCGCTTGCTCGGCGACAGCGGCGGACCCAAGTTCCAGGGAAAGAGTATCGGTTACAAGTTCTGGGCGGCCCTTCCCGCATATCAGGGCGTGGTGACGCAGGAATTCGGCCCGGCTTCGTCGGACCGTACGGGGCCGTGGATCTTCAACCCCGTCAATCAGCTCGCGTCCCTCGACCCCGCGACCTACGTGTACGCTCCAGGCACCCGCAGCTTTTCGGTGCAGGCTCCAGCTCCAGCCCAGACTCCCGACCCCTTCCGCTACGAAGTGGAGATGGTTCCAGGCCCCACGGCAGGGATCTACACGCAGGTGTGGTTTGTGACCGATCAGCGGGACTCGGGGCTCGGACCCGGTGTGGCTGGCCCCAACGGGATGTGCGGGAGCGGGAGCTCGTACGGGAACGCATGCGCGGGCGCAGCATGTGAAGCCGGCCTGACTCTTCAGCCCATGTTCTGGCACTACCGAGTCGCCAACTCGACACAGCAGCCCTTGAAGATGCCGGCGTACCAGCGATCGCCCTACTGCCTGAACGGTTCAGACTGCGGCAGCGAAAATCCTCCCAATGCGCTGCCCGCAAACTTCCTTCCCTGGGAGGATGCTCCGCGGCTCTCCGACCTCGAGAGTCTGACGCTGACGGTGACCTCCCAGGTGCTGAGCTGGAGCACGGGCAGCCGCTGCCCGCTCCATGGAAGGAGCAACTTCCCTACAGTGATCTACGGCCTCGTCTTCGAGACCGACGCTGGTACCAATGGGCCCGACGGACAGCCGAACAACGGCTCGAACCCGCAGAAGCTCCTCTATCAGGTAATAGTATTTGACCCGCGTTCTGATGGGAGTGCTCCCGGACCGAATGCGACCGGGGTGCCATTCTACATGGCCGTCGTCGAGGATGGTCAGGGCAATCGGCTCGGCGAGAACATCGGCGCCATGATCAACGCCCACTCCGGCGGCGGCTCCACCGAGGATCCGCGCAACTGGCCGATCCGCAACATATTTGGTGTGAGCGATTGGATATCACTCTGGGGCGAGCCAGAGTTGCACGGGAATGCAAGCCCCATCTCCATACCGACGTCGGTTCCGATCGCAGGCGCCGAGCGTACTTACAGAATCGACGTGTTGCCTCGCGTGCTGTGGCATCTATCCCACAATAGAGACAGGCCGGAGGCCCTGGTCTCGGACCCCGCCAAGTGGCGGCCGAAAGACATGTACATCAGCAGCGCGGTGCACGGTCAGGCGACGATCAAAGCCCGTCACCGTGGCATCTCGTTCGTGGGGTGTTGATGAGGATATATGCTTGTACGTCTGATTGACGCAGCACGACGATCGGGCCGGAGGACCGCCAGAGGCCTCCTGGTGTCGGTCTTGGCCACGGGGTGCGGGAGTTCGCCGGCCGCGCCTGATCCCGAGGCTCGTGCCTGTTCGATCTGGGTTTATGGGGTCCGCAACTCACCGTCCGGTCAAGACGAGTCGCGGCTCCTCCGCAGCCGTGACGCGGGTCGTTCCTGGGTGGTGAGTCGCAATCCTGTCCCGAGGCCGATCGTCCGCGGACTCGGCGCCTTTTATTTCTCGAGTCCCGACAATGGTTGGATCACTACAAATATGGCACTCTACCGCACATTCGATGGTGGCGACTCGTGGGCGCGAGTTCTCTCTCTCGGCGACCAGGCAGTGCCGGGCATTGATGACACCTTTTCTTGATGGCTATCGGGACCTGCGAGTGCTGACCGATCGCACGATCGTGACGGCGGGCTACACCCCCCGAACCCTCCTCGGGCCTAGACGTTTATCGAAGTCATGATTTGATGCGCTCGTGGCACCGGCTCGAGGGAGTCCACGGCGGCCCAGCGGAAACGCTCGGGGCCATGGGCGACTTCTACCTCGCGATGACGCCCGGTCCCGCGAATTGGCGCGGTTTCGTGGATGAAGAGTACGATCTTCGCGCACGCATTTTCCGACAGGGTGAGTCCATCGCAGAAGAGGTTCCCCTGCCGGCGGGTGCCGTGTGGACCAATTATATATTCGGGGACAAGATCTTTGCCCTCCTCGAACAGCCCGAGCCGGGCGAGGAGGGTTGTCCCGCGCCCCGATGGGAGCCTGATCCTCGAACCCCGGCCCGGGATGAGAGGATCGCCCGAACGTCGCGGCTCGCTCGGGCTCCCAGCGCAGCAACGGCTCGCGGTCGGCACGGCGACGGCGCCCGGACTTGCATCCGGGCGCAACGGGCGCCAACCACGCGCATGCCCCAGCCGCCGCCGCTCTCGATCCGCGTCTCGCCTTATTTCATGGCATGGCTCGCCGATGCGGATTTGAGCCTCGCCTTCACCACCTACCAGACGCATCGCCTCTTCCTTGTCGGGCGCAAGGCCGACGGGCAGCTCTCGGCCTTCGAGCGTCTCTTCGACCGGCCGATGGGGCTTTTCGCCACGTCCGAGAGCCTCTACCTCTCGACCCGCGCGCAGATGTGGCGTTTCGAGAATGCGCTGCCCGCGGGCGTGGAGCACGAGGGCTTCGACCGGCTCTACGTGCCGCGGGTGGCGCACACGACCGGGGATCTCGATGCCCATGACGTGGCCGTGGATTCCGCGGGCAGTGTCGTCTTTGCCAGCACTGCCTACAGTTGTCTCGCGACTCTGAGCGAGCGCTACAGTTTTCAGCCACTCTGGCAGCCCTCCTTCATCTCGCGGCTCGCACCCGAGGACCGCTGCCATCTGAACGGCCTGGCGATGGCGGACGGCGCGCCGGCATTCGTGACCACGGTCAGCCGCTCGGACGTCGCCGGCGGCTGGCGCGAGCGGCGCGGTAGCGGCGGTTGTGTGATCGACGTGCGCTCCGACGAGATCGTCTGCGACACGCTCTCGATGCCGCACTCGCCCCGCTGGTATCGCGACCAGCTCTGGGTCCTGAACGCGGGTAGCGGGGAGTTCGGCTACGTCGACGGGATCGGTCGTGCCGCCGGGAGGGCGCACTTCGTCCCGGTTGCTTTCTGTCCCGGCTTTCTCCGCGGGCTGGCCTTCCACGGGGACTATGCGATTGTCGGGCTCTCGAAGCAGCGCCGGGAAAAGATCTTCGCGGGACTCCCGCTCGACGACCAGCTGCGCGCCAAGGATACCGATGCGCGCTGCGGCCTGTGGGTGATCGACCTGCGCAGCGGTGTCGTCGCACACTGGCTCGAGCTCGAGGGTGTGGTGACCGAGCTCTACGACGTGCAGACGCTGCCCGGCGTGCGCCGGCCGACGGCGCTCGGCTGGAAGAGCGACGAGATCCAGCGCACGATCACCATCGACAGCGCCGCGGGGCCCGTCTTCCAGCCGCTCGCCCGCTCGCCCGACGCGACTTCGCGCTGAGCGGCGGTCGCGTTGCCCGGATCCGTACGCGAGGGAGTTCACATGCGGACGCTCACGGTGCGTCGCACCGAGCGGTGGCTGCGGCGCACGGATTCATTGCTGGCGGGAGCGCAGGCCGTGGCGGTCTGCGGCGGTGGCGGATGGTGGCGCGACAGAATCAGATGCCGTCGTCCCGACGATGGGCTCGCCGCCAGCCAATGGCGGTGACACATGGGAGCGCGGCAGAACTGGCTTCGGATCCTGGTCGGACGGTTTCCTTGTGCAGCCCTCAGCGCTGCCAGCGCTGCACCGCGCGATTGTGCTGGGCGAGGGTCTCGCTGAAAACATGTGAGCCGTCGTCGCGGGCGACGAAGTAGAGCGCGCGTACCGCCGGGTCGGGCGCGACCGCGGCGGCGAGTGCTTTGCTGCCAGGGTTGGCGATCGGTCCCGGCGGCAGACCGCGGATCACGTAGGTATTGTAGGGCGTGGCGCGCTCCAGATCACTGCGCCGGATGCGGCGGTCCGGGCGGGCCTCGACGCCGTAGAGCACGGTCGGATCGGATTGCAGGGGCATCCCGCGCCCGAGGCGGTTGTGAAATACCGCCGAGATGGTCCGCCGCTCGCGGTCGAGCACGGCTTCCTCCTCGATGATGGACGCGAGCGTGACGGCCTGGTGCAAGTCGAGTTGGTGCCGACGTGCGCTCGTGGCCGCACCCGCACGCCAGATCTCGAAGAAGCGCGCCACCATGCGGCGCAGCACGGCGTCAGGTTCTGGGGCAGGGCCCAGTGCGTAGGTGTCGGGGAAAAGATAGCCCTCGAGCCGGGGCGCGGGCACACCGAGTTCGGCGGCGAAATCTGGATCGTTCATCAGGGCGAGGAGATCTGCGGCCGGTCCGACGCCGGCGTTCTCGAGCAGGAGAGCGATCTCCCGCGCCTGCAGTCCTTCGGGGATGGTGACGAAATCGATCCGCACTGAACCGCTGACCAGGCGCTCCAGAACTTCCGCTGCAGTGAGACCCCCGGGCAGTCGATGCGAGCCACCCTGGAGGCGCGTCGCGTCATGTCGCAGCCGGGCCAGCACCTCGAAGGCGAGTGCCGATCGGATGACGCCCGCCGCCGCCAGGTCGTCGGCGACTCGTTCAAGCGTTGCGCCGCGAGAAACCAGAACGATCGCCGGTGTTGTGCGAGTCGGTGCAACGCGGCGGAGTTCCCAACGGAGAATCAGGGTAATCCCGCATAGAACCAGCAATATGGCGAATGAAATGGCCGTTGAGACTCGGCGGAATACGGATTGCGACTGCGGCATCTCTCCGACTCTCACGTCCTGCTCGCGCGCTCGCGAGCGACGCGCGACCCGGACGATGTGGCCGGAAAGGTTGACATCCCAGAGGGAGCCTGACAACGAATCCGACCGAGGGGAGAACGGAACTGCGCGCTGAGAGCACCATCGGCGCAGCGGCTCCGAGGCGCAGCATTGTTGCATCTCGTGGGTGGCTGCTGGTCGGATTGTCGATTGCGATCGCGGTCGCTCGTCCGGCTCTTGCTGTCGACCTGCTGCGGCCCCTGCCGGGGTTGGTGAATCCGCTCGGTGAGCCCGGTTTGACGCGGGTCGTCGGTGGGGTGCCGACAGGCGATGCGCCGTGCTCCTTCAAGCCCGAGTCGACCCTGCTGGTCGAGCACGCGCCCACGCTCGACGAGGTTGCCCGTTCGCTCCTGCCGCAGGACGAGTGGACGGCCCAGGGCGTCCTGACCGCCAACGAGAAGAAGGTTGTCGTCGAGTCCGGGGACACACTGATCTCGGCGCTGGCCCGCGGTGGCGTCTCTCGCGCCGAGGCGATGCGCTGGTACAGCGGCGCGCGGCCAACCTACGATCTCGCCCGGCTCAAGATCGGACAGGTGTTCACGCTGCACGTCGATCCCGACACGGGTCAGCTCGAGCAGTTGATGCTCGAACTCGACAAGCTCGCGGGTGTGCTCGTCGAGGACCGTGCCACCGAGAGCGGGCGCGGGCACATCGTGGCGCGTCGCATCGATCTGCCCTCGCGCAGCGAAGTGCGCGGCGCCGCCGGTTCGATCCGCTCGACGATGGCCGCGGCGTGTCGCGAGGCCCAGGTTCCGCCCCGGATCGTCGCCGCGGTGGCCACGGCCTTCGGCGGCGAGATTGATTTCAACCGACTGCGGCGTGGCGACAGCTTCCGCATCCTCTGGGAAGTGCGCACCAGTCTCGACGGTTCCTATGCCGAGAACGGCCGTCTCATCGCTGTCGAGATCGAGGCGCGCGGCAAGAAGCGCAGCAGTTATCGTTACGAGGACGACCGGGGCCAGGCAGGCTATTTTGACGCTGACGGCCGTTCGCTGGGCGGTTCGGGCTTCGGGCGTCCGCTCGAGAGGGCGCGCGTGACCTCGCTCTTCAGCTATTCGCGTCAGCACCCGGTGCTTGGGCGTCGGCGGCCACATTATGGCGTTGACTTCGCCGCTCGTACCGGAACGCCGGTGCGGGCGATCGCCAGCGGTGTCGTCCGGACGGCGCGCTGGGACGGTCAGCTCGGGCGCGCCATTCGCCTCGAACACGGCGGCCGCAGCGGAATCACCTCCGTCTACGGCCATCTCTCGGGCTTTGCCCGTGACGTCCGCGCCGGCGAGCGGGTCGTCAAGGGCCAGATCATCGGCTTCGTCGGCAGCACGGGTCTGTCCACGGGTCCGCACCTCCACCTCGCAATTCTGGATGGACGACGCTACGTCGATCCCCTCCAGGCGATGCGGCGGCAGGTCGCTGCTGATCCGGTGCTCGACGACGAGGGCTTCGAGCGGCGACGGGACGAACTTGCAGCCCTCCTCGGCGAGATCGAACCCGAAGCTCCGGTCCGGCTCGTCGCACGCAGCGGAACTTGAGTCGCCTGCGGGTGGCCGTAGACGGCTCGGCCCCGCGCGAGCGAGTGATCACGAAGCCTGGGGTGCGCCGCGCGTCTCCCTGCCGCAGCCAGCCGACGGGACCCGCTTTCCGGTGCGCCGCGCGACGGGTGGTCGAAGACACCCAGCGCCGGGGCAGCCATCCGACGGGACGCGCTCTCCGCTGCGCCGCGCGACCGCTCAGCCGTCCTCGAGCGGGTTGAAGACGAGCCCGGTCGGCACCTTCGGGTAGAAGTAGGTCGATTTTTGCGGCATCGTCAGGTGCGCGTGCGAGATGTCGAGCACGTCGTTCACGCGCGGCGGCGGCAAGAGCAGGACGAGTCCTCCCGCCGCGGCGGCGGCGATCGCGCTCGCGGCGTCATGCGTGTAGTCGAAACCCTCGGGCGGCACGTCGGGCAGCACGACTTCGTGCAGGAAAGCCACGTCGAGTCGGGCGAGTTCGGGCGCGAGGCGGGCGAGCAGGGCTACGGCTTCCACGCCCGGCTCGAGCAGCAGAGGCGGTCCGTCCGGCGTGAGCAGACCGAGCCGTGGTCCGCGCGTGGTGTCGTCCGCCGCGCAGACGGCCGACCACAGCGCGGCCGGGCTCGCCATCGGGGTTTGGCGGCAGGTGCGTGCCACGTGCGCGGCGAAGTCGGCCGGCGGTACCCCGCGCAGGAGCCGGTGCGTCGGCAGCACGGCGAGGCCCTCGTCGCGGGTTGAAGCCAGGTAGGTGAGCACGAAATCGAAGGCCTGCTGCGTGCCGTTGGCGGTGGGGTCGGCGGCACGGCGCTCGTTGCGGTAGGCGAGCGAGATCTCGTAGCGATGGTGACCGTCGGCGATGAACACCGGTTCGCCCGCGACCTTGTCCGCCAGCGCGCGTGCGGCCGGACCGGGACCAAGGCGCCACAGGCGGATCCGGACGCCTGCGTCGTCATGAAAGTCAGCAATTGCTTCGGCGTCGGGATCGCGTGACAGTTCGGCGAGGCCGAGCGGCGTATCGACCAGCGTGAAGATCGGGCTCAGATTGGTGGCGCACGCGCGGATCAGGCGGAGGCGATCCTCCTTCGGTCCCGAGAGTGTGCGCTCGTGCGGCAGCACGATGTTCTCGTCGAATCCCCGCAACTCCAGCCCGGCCAGCAAACCCCAGCGCTCCCAGGAACGGCCCTCGATTTCGAAGGCCTGCGCCACCACGAAGAACGCCGGCTCGGTGTCGCGCTCGAGCCAGCGCCGCTCGCGCCAGTCGCGCAGCAGGTGCGCCGCGGCCCGGTAGGGCTCATCACCCTGCGGCAGGATCAGGTGGATGGCCCCGGCGGGACGCTTGGCCGCCAGGCGCGCACGCTCGGCCGGCGAAATCACGTCGTAGGGCGGGGCCACCAATTCGGCCAGCGGGCCTGCGGCCTCGGTGTAGCGCAGCGCGTGCAAGGGTCGGATGAGAGCCAACGGATCGTACCTCCGAGCTGGCGCGTAGCGCACGGCACCTCGGGGTTCATGGATCTCGGCCCTGTCTGGCCGAAATTGCGTTGGATAATACGCTGAACCGAGCCGGTTTATCATGATAATCCGGCTTGGATGCTCGAGCGGTTCCTGCAACTCCGGGCCTGCCCGCAAACCCCGCTCCTCCCTCTGGGGACCGCGCCAGACGGGCCAGAGCAGCCTCCATCGGCGACCTGATCCGGCTGTCGCGCCGGTTCGCTCCTCCGGTAGAGGCGGGCGGGTACTTCAGCAGCCGCCCGTCGCGCGCGTCAGGTCGGCCTCCGGGATCACCCCGGGGCGGATGATCCGCAGCGGCGGGCCGGCGTCGACCACCGTGGAGGGAAGGCCGTCCAGGCGGCCGCCGTCGAGCCAGGCCGCGACCCGACCATCGAAGAAACGATGCGCTTCGGCGAGGTCACGCGCCGGCGGGTGGCCGGCCGGGTTCGCGCTCGGCGCGACCAAGGGGCACCCGCAGGCACGGAGCAGCTCGCGCACGAGGCCGTCGGGCGGCATCCGAATCCCGATCTTGCCGTCCTCGACGAGGCACCGATGGACGCCGGGGCGCGCCGGGAGCAGCAACGTCAGCGGTCCCGGCCAGAAGATGCTGGCCAGCTTCTCTGCCGTGGCTGGCCACGACGCGACCAGCCCATCGGCCATGGCGCGATCGCTGATCAGGACCAGGAAGGGCTTGTCGTGTTGTCTCTCCTTGACGAGGAGCAGGCGCTCGATTGCGGCGGCGTCCAGCGCGTTGCAGCCGACGGCGTAGAGGGTCTCGGTCGGGAAGACAGCAAGCTGGCCCTGGACCAGGGCGCGCGCCGTGGCGGCGAGTGGTTCGGGCGCTGACGTCGTTGGATGCGCGGCCATTTCGCTGCAGCATCCGTTCGGCTCCGCAACGGCGCAACTCGCCCCGCACCCGTCCCCCACCGCCGCACCGTGCGGGCCACGCCGTCGACGAGAGGTCGGGCGTGGTCGCAAGCGGATCGGGCTGTTCGTGCGGGGGTTGATCGGATCCTCCGTGGCGTCTCGTGAGAAGATGCGCCCTCCCTGGGCTCGAGGATATCCCTTGGCGCACGACGGTCATTCGTGTAGATGTTGTTCATGAAAACGATCGCATCACGGGTGCTGGCGGCGAACCCGGGCAAGGTCTGGGAAGATCTCGAACGAGAGGGCGCTGTCGTGATCACGAAGGACGGTGTCCCACGCAGTATCCTGGTTCCCACCAGCGATGCGACGTTGCTCGAGGATGTTCAGGATCTCGTCTTCGCGCGGGCGCGGAGGGCTGTCCGCGCGATCCGCCTTCGCGCCTCGGCGGCCGGGCAAGAACCCTTGACCGGTTCCGGGATCGACCAGGAGATCCGGGCGGCGCGACGTGCTCTCAAGCGGAAAGTTAAGCGTGACTGATATCCCCGTCTGGGTGCTGGACACGAATGTCGTGGTCTCGGGTCTGCTGTCACCCTGGGGACCGCCCGGCCGTCTCGTCGACGCCTTGGTGAGCCGACATCTGAGGCTCGCGTTCGATGACCGGATGGAACTGGAGTATCGGGAGGTTCTGTCGAGATCACGGCTCGGAATAGCCCCGGTCCGGCGTGAAGCCTTCCTGGCGATCTTGCAATTCCAGGAGCACATGACGGCCTCGTCCTGGCCCTATTCGCTCCCGCCGGACAGAGACGACCTCGTCTTTCTCGAGGTCGCCCTCGAGACAACCGCGCGCACGGTTGTCACGGGAAACCTCAAGCACTTCCCCCCCCGTTGTCGCGGGCCGGTGACGATCTTGGCGCCGCGTGCGGGGTGGGAACGCCTCGCGGATTTCCGGGGTGCGTGAGCGGTTGCGCGAATCGGCGCGACAACCGTCACGCCCCGATCGGGGCTGCGGCGCTCATCGTCCGGCGGCGCGTGCGGCGCGGTGGCCGATGTCGCGGCGCCACTGGGCGCCATCGAAGGAGAGGTCGGAGATCGCGGCGTAGGCGCGGCGCACGGCGCTGCCGATGGTCTCGTCGAGTGCGGTCACGCCCAGCACGCGACCGCCGCTCGTCAGCACCTGGCCCTCGGCCGTGCGGCGCGTGCCGGCGTGGAACACCACCGTGTCGTGGCGCTGTGCGGCGCGTTCCAGGCCGAAGATCGGAACACCCTTCTCGGGGTTTTCGGGGTAACCGCGTGCCGCGAGGACGACGCAGGCCGCGGCGCGCTCGTCCCATTCGATCTCGACCTCGTGCAAGCGCTCCTCGATCACGGCGAGACAGAGATCGACCAGATCGCCGCGCAGTCGCATCATCAGGGGCTGACACTCGGGGTCGCCGTAGCGCACGTTGAACTCGAGCACCCGGGCCCTGCCCTCGTGGATCATGAGGCCCGCGTAAAGCACGCCCCGATAGACGATGCCGCGCTCGCGCAGCGCCGCCACGACCGGTTCGAGAACACCGCGCCGTATCGGGTGCCGCATCTGGTGTATGCACCGTTTCCGTTTGATGCGGAGGATCGCCACTGGCAAGCCACGTTCGTCGTCGATATTTCATCGA
>SXGS01062094.1_pt1 | contig 22803 bp, 19 predicted proteins | sample 3174681 | NCBI WGS metagenome assembly SXGS01 (sample SAMN11356861, study PRJNA531348) | freshwater metagenome | isolation source: freshwater sample F1-80 | place: China: Fuxian Lake, Yuxi | collected 2017-12-25
GCGGCTCGGACGGCAACTTCACCGCGGGGCTCGGGATTCCGACGCTCGACGGATTGGGCGGCGTGGGCGAAGGCGCGCACGCCGTGCACGAGAGCATTCTGGTGGATCGCGTGGCCGACCGCGTGGCGCTTTTGGCGAAGCTGCTCGCCTCGCCGCTGTAGCCGCGGCGAGGACCTCCTGTCAGATGACGATCCCGTCGATCCGGAACACCTTCTTCGTGGGCGTGAACGGCGGCGCGGGTCTCGGCTCCAGCAGCGGCTGGCCGCTCCGCCAGAATTCGGAGAAGCCCCGCTGCTCTCCGGTCCGATAGTAGTGCGCCAGATAAGCCATGTCGCAAGCGGTGAAATCGGCCAGCCACTGGCCGCAATCGCTGACGCCCGCGTCAAGCAGCAGCCCGTATCCGTAGCACGCCGCCTCCCGCTCGTATTCGATCAACGGGCCGACCAGCGGCTCCTCCACCGGGGGCGTTCTCGGCTGCCCCAATGCGAACGCAAGCGGACTCACGTTCCACTGCACCGTGTGTCCGAACAAGTGCGACAGCAGGAACAGACGCAACTCGGCGCCGGCCAGATAATCGATATGGATCTCCGCTCCGTTCAAGTCGCCGGGAGAGGGATCGGGCACGTCGTGGATCACGACGCGGATGCCGTGTTTGCGGCGGATGCGCGACTCCACCCTGCCGCAGTGCCCGCTGAAATCGATGTTCGCGCTCAGGCCGCCTCCTCCATCATCGCCTTCACCACCGCTTCCACTTCCTCGGCTACCGGCGCCAGTTCCGGAGATCCGAACATTCCCATGATGGCTGTCGGCAGGATCGTCGCCAGCTTGTAGCCGCCGGGTACGCCATAAACGGAAATGCGGCACGGCAGCGCCGTGGAGACCGCGCCGTTGGCCTCGAGCACCCTTTTGGCCTGCATCGGATTGCAGACTTCGAACACGCGGACTTCGGAGTCGAAGGGGACTCCCTTGTTCCGCATCGCCGCTTGCAAGTCGTGCACCGCGATCACGCCGAACGCGTGCCGCGCCGCCGCCTGATGGAGGGCGGCTTCAATCTCGCTCATGGTCTTGGTGGATCCGATTTCGTGCAGCATATCAGCTACTCAGACTCACCGCGAGCCGTGACGGTGACATTGCCACAGTGTCTCACGGCGGAGCGTCCTACCATATAGGGATGAGTCACGCAGGGTTGGCCGCTGCCCTCGCTGGAGCGCTCGCGGTGTCGCTGGCCGCGGCGGCGCCCTCCGCCGAGCGGATTCGCGCGCGTCCCGGCGCGGCTTCGAGCGCCAGCCGCCCGTTCCAGGCCATCGGACTCTACTGGACCGGCGATGCCGCTCCCCGGGCACGCGCCTCGGCGGATGGCTCGTCATGGAGCCCCTGGTTCGAAGCGCACGCCGAGGCCGCGGTCGACGGACGGCACGCATCCGCGCTGATCCACTTTGGCGCCGGCCAGCGGCTCCTGGAAATCGCCGGCGCCGCCGCCGAAGTTCTGCTGATCGATCCCGGAGACGCGCCCTCGCCGGCAAAGCCGCGATTCGCGGCCGCGCGCCCCGATATCGTCGCGCGTGAGCAGTGGGGCTGCACTCCCGCGACATGCCCGGTCCGGGAAGCGCCGGTGTACACCACGCCCTCGCACCTGATCGTGCACCATTCGGCGGGCGGCAATTCGGCGTCCGACTGGGCGGCCGTGGTGCGTTCGATTTGGGTCCTACACACGCGGGGCAACGGCTGGAACGACATCGGCTACAACTATCTGATCGATCCGGTGGGAACGGTCTACGAAGGCCGCGCCGGCGGCGACGGCGTGCTCGGCGCGCACTTCTCCGCGGTCAACACGGGTACCGCCGGCGTTTGCGTGCTGGGCACGTATTCCGGCACGGCTCCCCCGGAAGCCGGCATGCTCGTGCTGCGCGACACTCTCGCGTGGCTCGCCGGCAAGTGGAACATCGACCCGCTCGGACGCAGCGTCCACGTGGCAAGCGGCCTCGAGTTGAATCATGTCTCCGGACACCGCGACGCCGGACTGTCGCCGCGCGCCAGTGGAGCGACCGAGTGTCCTGGCAACGGCGTCTACGCCAGGCTCGCCGCCTTGCGGCGCGATACGGCGGAACTGCTCGACGGCGATTGTTCGCTCCGGCTGGCGCCCGTATCGCGATGCGCGAGCCCGGAAGCGGCCTGGGTTTCCATCGGCGTGGACGCGCCCGCCGCCTGTGAGTGGACCGTGTCGAGCCGCGCGAACTGGATCTCCATCGACCGCGTGGGCGCGTCGGCCACCGTGCGATTCCAAGCCAACGGCGGAGCGGAGCGTATCGGAACCGTCCGCATCGGCGCGCGGTCCTGGACCTTTACTCAGGCCGCCGCCGGCGCGTGGCCCGCCGCATGCGGAGAAACGCTCGTGTCCGCGGCGTCGCTCGACGATCGTCCGGTGACGCCCGGCTCCGCGGTGTCGATCTTCGGCGCCGGACTCGACGGCGCCGCCGTCTCCATTAACGGCCGTGCGGCCGCGGTTCTCTACGCGGGTTCGTCGCAGATCAACGCGATCGTGCCGCCGGCCACGCCCATTGGAACGGCGCGCGTCTCCATCGGCGCCGGGCCGCCTCTCCTGTTCTCCGTCAGCGAAAACGTACCCGCCATTTTCTCCGGCGCCGATGGCCGCGCCTTGATGAATGAGCCGCCGGCGCCGGGGGAGCCCGCATCGCTGTTCGCCACGGGCATCACGGCCGCCACGGCCACCGTGATCCTGGACGACGCCGCGCTTTCCGCGTCCGTGAGCGCGATCGCGGAGTTGCCAGGGCTACGGCTGGTGACATGGACTGTCCCAGCGGACGCCGCGCCGGGAGATCGCTGGGTTACCATCCGAGCGGGCGGCGTCGACAGCGCTCCGGCGCGGATGCCGGTGCGATAGCGAGTGCGCTGGCACGCTTGGATCGCCCCGGTTGCCTGCGCCGTCATCTATTGGCCCTCGCTCGGCGCCTGGTTTCAGAAGGACGACTTCGCGTGGCTGCAACTTCGGTTCCACGTGCACGATCTCCCGAGCCTCTGCTGGGCGATGTTTTCGCCCATGGCGCAGGGAACGGTGCGCGTGTGGAGCGAGCGCGCCTTCTTTCTCGGACTCTCCTCGCTGTTCGGACTGGACGCGCTGCCGTATCATCTCTCGGCGATGGCCACGATGATCGCGAGCGTCGTACTGCTTCGATCGATCCTGGCGCGCCTTGGCGGCTCCGAGGCGCTGGGCGTGTTGGCCCCGCTGCTGTGGATCGCCAACAACGCCGTCGCGCCGGCGATGACATGGGCGTCCGGCTACAACCAGATCCTCTGCTCGTTCGCGCTGTTGCTCTGCTTCCGCCTGCGGCTGGCCGGAAGGCCCGTGGCCGAGGCCGCCGTGTTGGCGATGAGCTTCGGCGCGTTGGAAACGGCAATCGTGTATCCCGCCATCGCGCTCGCGTACGAGCTTCCGCGGGGAAGGAAGCGGGCGGCTTCCACCATTCCGCTCTGGGCGCTATCGGCGGCGTTCGCGGTGGCTCACTTCGCCGCGGCGGCGCTCCCGGAAAGCGGACCATACAGGCTTTATTGGGGCTCCGCGCCCGCCACCTTTTGGACATATTGGAAGATGGCTCTCGGTCCGTCGCGGTTGGGGCTGCTCGGCATCCCGGCGTCGGCGGCGCGATCGTGGCTGGCGGCGGCGTTCACTGTCGCGCTGGTGGGATACGCGATCCGGGCGATCCGTTTGAAACAAGGGAACGCGATCGTGTTCGTGGCGTGGTTTCTGGCCACATTGGCGCCGGTGCTCCCGTTGCGCGATCACGTGATCGACGCCTACCTTACCGTTCCCGCGATCGGCCTCGCGTCGCTGGCGGCGATCGCGGCGGTGGATGCGTGGCGGAGCGGGCCCTTCGCGCGGATCGCGGCGGCGAGCCTGGTGGCGGCCTACTTCGCCGTGTCCTTGCCGGTGGGCCGTGTACTGGCCGCCGACATCCGGGATCGCTCCCTGCGCCTGCGCGCGGATCTCGACACCATTGCCGCCGCCACGCGAGGCCGCGCCGTGGGAGCGCTGTATCTGAAGGGCGCGAGTCCCGAGTTCGCCGGCGCCGCCCTGGCGCACCGTCCGATGGTGTTGTCCGGACTCCCCGAGCCCGTGCTCCTCGATTCCGGCGCGACCGTGAAGGATCCTGGCGCGATCGTCGTGGATCTGTCCGGCGGCCGCGCGAAGTAGGCTACGCTCGAAGGCATGCGGCGCCGGGATTTCCTGCTGGGAACGGCGGCCGTATCCATTGCCGGCGCGCGCGAGGGTGGTCCGGGAATCGTGTTGGTGGTGGCGCCCACGTGGCGGGCGCAGGCTTTGCCATCGGAAAGCCATGCCGCCGTGGACGCACCGAATCTGGCGCGGCTTGCCAAGGAAGGCGCGATCTTCGAGCGATGCTACGCGGCTAACCCCGAACGGGCGCCCTCGCTCGCCTCGCTATTCACGGGCATGTGGCCCCACGCGGTGAACGTGCCGCGGAATGGAGCGGCTCTGCCAACCGGCCTGCCGGCGCTGGCGCCGATGCTGTCAGGCGCCGGATATCGCACGGGATTCTTCGGGGACTGGAGCCTCGGCAAAAGTGCTCGCGACCACGGTTTCCACGAAGCCGGCGACGCGGCGGCGGCCGGCCCGGCGGTGGAATTTCTGCGCGCGAACAAGGCGAGGCCGTTCCTGGTGTGCTGGAGTCCGCCGATGGCCGCGAGCGGCCCCGGCGCGGATGCGGAACGTCTCGAGGCGCCCCCCAACGTTCCCTCGGCGCGCGGGGCGGAGGCCCGCGCCGGGATGGCAGGCCACTATGCGCGGTACGCGGCGATCGACCGCGGATTGGGCCAACTGCTGCGCGCCCTGGACGAGGAGGGGATCGCCAACCAGACCCTCGTGCTGTTCACGTCGGATCACGGCGGCATGATGGGCTCGCAGGGACTCGAGGGCGCGGGGCAGCCGTTCGAGGAATCCGCGCGGACGCCGCTGGTGATTCGCTATCCTCCGCTGCCGCGGGCCGGAACCCGCCGCGACATGTTGCTATCGAACGCCGATCTGGCGCCCACCTTGCTGGGCTTGGCCGGTGTGGAGGTTCCTCCGGAGATGCAGGGCCGCGACCTCGGCAATGCCGTATTCCGCGATGGTGAGCCGCCGGACTCGGTCTATTGTCAGGGGCGATTGGGGCAACCGGACGAGTGGCGGATGGTGGTGCGCGGTCTCGAGAAGCTGGTGGTGAACGCCAAGGGCGAGCCGGTGTACCACTTCAACCTCGGGCAGGACCCTCATGAGCAACTGAACCGGATCGAGGAGTCCGCTCTGAAGAGGAATCGCGACGAGCTGCGCGCCCGGCTGCGGCATTGGGCGGGGCGGCTGGGGGATCGTACGGACGGTTCGGGCTTTCGGCGGCGATGACGGCTGGGGTTGCGCGCCGGGCTGCGCCTCCCTAGGCCTTGATTCCCTCGAGTTGCTTCGTCGCGATGCCGACCGGCCGGTCGATCGGAATGCCGGCGCATACGAGCAGGGTGGTGAGCAGATCCCCCTGATTCCCCTTCACATCCGGCAGGTAGCGTCCTGTCTTGATCGATCCGCCGCCTTTGCCGGCGATCACGAAGGGGAGGTTCTCGCGGGTGTGCTTGTTGCCATCCTCGAGGCCGGATCCCCACATCATGATGCAGTTGTCGAGCAACGTACCGCCGCCTTCCCGCAGGCCGTGCATCTTCTTCACCATGTAGGCGAACTGCGCGATGTTGAAGTCGGTGATGCGGGCGATTTTGCCAACCTTCTCCGGATCGTTGTTGTGATGGGTGTTCGAGTGGTGCTGGTCGTTGAAGCCCAACTCCGGATACGATGCCCCGTTCGGGGTCGAGCCAATGTAGGTGCTGACCCGGGTGGTGTCGGTCTGAAACGCCAGGACGTTCAGGTCGCACATCACCTGCATGTACTCGCTGCGCTTCTCGCCTTCCGGAATCCGGATCTCGATCGGCGGGGAATCGGAGGCGTCGTGCTTGCTCGCGCGGACGCCGGCCTTCTCGAGCGCCGCGTCCTTCTGGCGAGCCTCGATGGCCGCGATGCGCCGCTCCACCGAGCGCACGCTGTCCAGATACTCATCGAGCTTCCGTTGATCGGAGACGGGCAACGTCCGCCGCAGGTCCCGGGCGCCGCCCAGCACGATGTCCAACAGGCTCCGGTCCAGCGCGCTCAGCGGCGATGCTTCCCGCGCTCCGCCGGCTTGGTCCTGCTTGTTGAAGAGGCGATGGAGCACGTTGCGCGGATTCACCTCGGCCGGCACCGCCTGCGTCGGAGAGCTGAAGCTGCAGTGCGAGTAGTAGCCCTCGTTCAACCCCTCCTGGTTCTCCTTCCAGGTTTGCGGCATGGTGGCCAACTCGAGCGACGGCAGCGAGGTGAAGGCCCCCACGTGGTTGGCGGCAATCTGATCGGCGGAGATGGCGATGTTGATCTCGTTCCGCTTGGCGGCGGCCGGCAGAGTGGCGGTGAGCCAGGTGGAGAGTTCGAGCGCGTGCGGCGCTCCGTTGAACGGAGCGATGGGGACGCCGGAGATGCCTTTGATCATCAGGCACTGGTCGAGCACCGGACGCAACGATGCGAGCGCCGGCGGCGGCGAGGTGAGATAGCTCTCCGCCGTGGCTGGCCAGAACTGATCCATGATCACGCCGTGGGGCATGTACATGAAGCCGAGACGCACGGGCGGCTTGGCCTTGGCGTTGCCGGCCCAACCCTCGGAATCCAGCAGCGGCAGGGCGAGGGAGACCCCCAACCCCTTCAGGCAAGCTCGCCGGTCAATCATTGCGCGTCTGGGCATTGCTGCCTCCTTTGTCTGCTACTCGCCCTTCCACTCGACGGTGCGTAAAGGGATAACTCGTCACGACCTCGTGGATCAACGACCGCATGCGATAGCCATCGCGAGCGATCTCCTCCATCAGGTCATCCACCACGATTTCATCATAACCTTCCAGCTTGCGCCCCAGGGCGTAGGCCAGCAGTCTCTCCAAAAGGTTGCGGGAAACGTCGCCGGCTCGGGAGCCGAGGATGGCTTTCAAATCCCGGGGACCCGCGAAACGGTGTCCACCGGGGAGCTCGCCGGTGGAATCGATCGGCTGGCCGTTGCTGTCCTGGTCGCGCCATCGCCCGATGGCATCGAACTTTTCCAAACCGAACCCGATCGGGTCGAGGATCTGATGGCAGTTGGCGCAGACCGCATTCGTGCGGTGCAACTCGGTGCGCTGGCGGACCGTCAGCTTCGCGATGGCCTCCGGGTCCTGCTTGTCCAAGGCCGGAACGTCCGGCGTAGCGGCGGGCACATGCTCGCCGAGCACCTGTTCCAGCACCCAAATGCCGCGCTTCACGGCGCTGGTGCGATTGGGGAAAGAGGTGGCGGCGAGAATCCCCGGCATCCCGAGCACGCCGCCACGATTGCCATCGCTCAGCCGGACCCGCCGCATCCCGGGGCCCTTGACGCTGTTCCGCAAGCCGTAAATCGGAGCCAGGGTCTCGTTGAGATACGTGTAATCGCTGTCGACGAAACGGATGACGCTTTGGTCCTCGCGGACGATGCTCTCGAAAAACAGGCGCACTTCGTCGTACATCGCCTGACGCATCGCATCGGTCATTTGCGGGAAAAGCGCGGGATCGAAGACCTGGCGCTTCAGCCCGCCAACGCTCAACCAGTGCGCGCCGAAGCCGTCGAACAAGGCCCGCGAACGGCGGTCGTCCAGCAAGCGCTTGGCCTGCGCCTTCAGAACCGCCGGCTCATGCAGCTTTCCGCTGCCGGCCAGCGCCATCAGTTCGTCGTCGGGCATCGTGGCCCATAACAGATACGACAAACGGGAAGCGAGTTGATAATCGTCGAGCGGAACGATCCCGGCGCTCGACTTCGCTTCGGCTCCGGCTTCGGTTTCGAGGGCTGGAGTAATGAACAGAAACTGAGGAGAAACGAGGATGGCCTTCACCATCAACTGAAGCGCCCGCGGGTAGGGAAGGTTGTTGCGCTTTCCCAGGTCGAAGGCCGCCAGCAGGACGTCCACCTCCGGCGCCGTGGGGGGGCGGCGATAGGCTTTCCTGGCCAGAGACGCCGCGACTTTGCGAGCCGCTTCCCGAGGGTCCGCCTTCGGCGGCGGAGGTTCCCCGAACAGCCGCTTCCGTGCCGCCGTGGGCATCCGGCGGAGCACCTCGCCGGCGATCGTCAAATATTGCTCGAGTTGGAGGGGCGAGAGCGAGTTGAGGTAACCCTCGCCGCTGACTTCATCTGGCAGTCCATCGGCCACCGACGGATCCACGCCGAACAGATCCCGCAAAGTGTTGCCGTACTCGGTCTTGGTCAACCGCCGGATGACGAATGGTCCCGGATCCTTGTGGCTGAGGTACTTCAGCTTCGCCAGCCAATCGGCGAACATCTGGCGGCCGGCCTCGTCGGGCTGAGGCGCGCCTTTGGGAGGCATGTCGTGCGCCTTGACTCGGGCGGCCCCTCTTTTCCACTGCTCGGTGAAAGCGGCGTGACCGGGATCCTTGAGCGCCGGGGAGAAATTGACGCCCGCCCGCGTGGGGCGCCTGTTCTGGTGGCAGGGCAGGCAATAGGTGGTGACAAACGGCGTGACGCTGCCGCGAAAGAACTGTTCGGCGCCGGCCTTCAGCGCTTCATGATCGGCGGCCATCGAGCGGCCAGGCGAGGCCAGACCGGTAATCAAGTAGACGCCTAGATACACGGGCGCCTTGGAAATCCGGCGGATCGCAACGCCACCAGCCATGCTTGACAAGACTCTCCCCTCTTGACCGCGGTTCCCTTCCAGCTTCCCGGACCCCACTAGCATATCCCATCCGCCCGGCTTGGATGCTCATCGGCCTGCCTTCGCGGACGGACTCGGACGAGTCGGAATCATCCGCGGCAGTCTCTCGCTCCTCGATTGTCGTGGACAGTTTTCTGGGAGCATTTCATAGGGAGTTCCCGACGGTCCGGCGGCGCGTATTGCGGAGACGCGCGCGCGCGGCCCGGCGGCGTGTGCGCCCGGTCTGGCGGCAGGTTACGATGAGCCCATGGGCTGTATGTCCGACATCGAACTGCGGAAGGAGCCACCGGGGCGCGATGCGGTCCGTCCCATTGGCGGGGCCGCCGCGATGTACCGGTCGGCGACGGCGACGCTCGTGGTGGTCGGCCAGGGCCGGGTCGAGTACGGCGAGGAACAGCCGGTCTCCGTCTGGCCCCATCGCTGGTTCGAACTGCCCGTCGCCGATCGCACCCTTTACTGGTCCGGCGTCGAAGTGAAAACCGCCGGCCCCCAGTGGAAGGACCACTGGATCGTCGCCGCGCTGGAATGCCCACCCACCGTCTGGTTCGCCCACGCTCCGCTGCGGCGAGCGTACAAACGCGCGGACAAAGACGAAAAGATCCGCGCCGAACTCGAGCGGAGCGGATCCCTCCGCGCCCTCGGCTTCGATCCCTTCGAAACCGATGGCCGCTGGCGGACCGCCCGCCTGGACGATCCGCGCCGGCTCCACTGGGAGAACGGCACGGTGTTGGGAAATGGGTTCGTCCGCGGTCAGGGCCCGCCGCCCGACGTCAGACCCGTCTGGTATTTCGGTCTCTGCACGCCGCAAGCTTTGGAACTGGCCCTCGGGAAACACCCGGATGACGGCGAACCCACAAGGCCCGAACGCAGCGGCTACGTCGTGCTGCCCGCAACCACCGTCGGCATGACGAGCCGGACCGCCGCTATCTGGCGAGCCCTGGCCGGCCGTGCCGATGGGGACCGGCAGACGTTCCACGAACGCGCGGAGTCGCAGTAGCCATGGGAAGCATCCGCGATTCCACCATGCGCCGTCCACGCCCGGACGGCCGTTCCCGTCCCGCCGGAGCGGTGGACGCCGAATACCTGGAGTGGAACGGCGAGCCCGTATCGGCCACGGTGTTAGTGAAGACCGGCGATACCTGGGAGTACGGACCGGAGATCGACATCCGGGTCTGGCCGGCCGCCTTGCGCCAGCGCGAGTTGCGGGACGGCCGCCTGTACTGGTCCGGGCTCGAGGCGCGGCTGGCCCTGTGCGCCACGCCGTTCGAGCGGCCGTGGCTGATCGCGGCGCTGTATCCCGAGTCGTGCCAGTGGTGCGCCCAGGCGGAACTACTGCCGGCGTTCGACGGCGGCGCGACGCGGTTCGAGGGCCCCACCCGCGACTTCCGCTGCGACCCGTTCCAGGAGCATCCCGGCTGGTTGACCGCCCGGCTCGACGATCCGATGCGGATCCATTGGGAAGAGGGTGACGCGCTGGGCGACGGGTTCCTGCTGGGTCGCGGTCCGAACCGGGGCTACGCGAAATGCACGTGGCGATTCGGACTGTGCGCCGATCCGGAACAAACGGCGATCGATCTGTTCTGGGCCTCGCAGGACCTCATCGCTCGCACGGACGACGACGAGATCTTCGATGGTCTGCCCGGCCATCGGCCGCTCGCAGTTTCGCCGCAGGTGGAGCGCAGCCGCCAGGTGGCCCGCAAAACCCACGACCGCTCGCTGGTGGCGGACGTCAGACCGCTGCCGGTGACCGAGCAGGGCCGGGCGGTCAAGGACCCGGTGCTGCGGGCGGCCGTCCGGCAGGCGATGGCGGGGCGGCCGCGAGGGTCGCGCCGGAAGCTGCGGTTCCAGATTCGGGACAGCTACATCGGGCTGCTCGAGGCTTTCCTGAAGCGGGAGCGCCGTGCGTGATCCAACGGAACCTCAGGCGAAGACTTACTCCGAGAACTGGGTGATCTTCACGGTGCGGCCGTCGGGGAATACCGCGCGAATCTCCAAATCCGCGCCGACCGCCTGAAGATAGCCGGCGAGGGTGCTGACGTACATATCCGCGCGCCGTTCCAGTTTGGACACGTCGCCCTGCCCCATGTGCAATTCCTCGGCGATCTTGGTTTGGGTCAACTCGCGGGCTTTTCGGAGTTGATGGAGGGACATCTCCTCGACCAGGCGGCGGTGCTCGGCCTCGCTGGCAACCCGTGCCGCCGGAGACATTTTCGCCCGCAATTCCCGAAAGTTCTTAGCCATGTTCCGCCCTTTCTTTTGCGATCGCGCGCAGGTGCTCTTCGAACAGCCGGTCCGCGATGGGCACGTTCGTCTCGTACCAACGATCATCGCCCGTCTTGTCCCCGGCAACCAGCAGAATGGCCGTGCGCCGGGGATCGAAGGCGTAGAGCATTCGCAAGGGGTCGCCACCGGCCTGGGCGCGCAGCTCGCGCATCTCGGGGAAGCGCGACGACTTCACCTGTGAGTTGAATGGGAATCCCAGATTTGGCCCGCGTTCCATCAGCAAGCGGACCCGGGCATCGACTTTGCCTTGCTCGGATTCGGACAAGCTGTGCCACCACTGTTCGAACTCGTCCGTGAATTCGACTTCCCAAACCACACTTTCACTATAGCATAGGATCAATATGGGTTTGAATCAATAGGAGGAAGAGCCCCCAATCCGAACGACCGCGAGGCCCCTGGAGGGGAGTTCGCGTGGAGTGTGATACAACGGAACGGATATGCCGAAGGAGCCGCCGCCCGATTATCTCGCCCTGGTGACTTACAGGGTCGACGGGCGGGACCGGAGCGGCTCGGCGGTGCTGCTCGACGAGCGGCGGTTGATCACCTGCTATCACGTGGTGCGCCATCGCGACGATCCGGGGCCCGTGAAATCGGTGAAGGTGGCTCTCGGCGGCGTCAGATCCGTCCGCGCCAAGACGGGGCCGTTCGACAAGAAGCGGGACCTCGCGCTTCTCACGCTCGACACGCCCGTGACGGCCTTCTGTCAGCCTTGGCGGTCGCTCGAATTGCGCGAAGGCGATCCGGTCATCGTACTCGGGTTCCCGGAAAGGGAGTTTTGCAAGAGCCGGCATCGGGTCTTTCACACCAACAACCGCCGCGTCCAACTGGAAGGCGACATCGGCGCCGGGGCTAGCGGTGGAGCCATGGAATGCGCGCTCCACCCGCACTACTACATCGGCGGACTCGTCTTCTATGAGACCGCCGACAAGACCGGTGTGATCGCGTACGACCGCGTCGCCGAGTTCTGCGACGCCCACGGCATCGCGCTCCCGCAAGCGACGCCCCCTCCGCTCGCCGCGAAGACCTACGATCCCGAGCCGTACCGCCAATACCTGCGCAAGGAGACCGGGTTCATCGACCTCGGCGCGATCAATGTCGGCAAGGATCTGGTCTTCATCCCGATCGACAAGCTCTACGTGCCGACCACCATGCACGCCGGGACCCTGGAGAACGCGCTCAACGCGAACCGGGTCGCCGTGATCCAGGGCGAGGCCGGCTCCGGCAAGTCCACCTTTCTGAAGCGCGTCGCCTACGCGCTGGTGCGCCAGGACAAGGAGCAGCACGTCCATCTCGACTTCGGTGGCCTGCCGCTCTGGCTGCGGATCACCGAGTTGGAGACGTTTCTCGCCAACAGTCCCAAGGAAGCCATCCCGGCCCAGAAAGACGATTTTCGGGTCATCCCGCTGTGCCTGGCGGATCTGGCCGCCGCGCAGAAGCTCGGCCTGGACGCCGGGTTCTTCGAACGGGAATTGGACAACCCGGGGAGTCCATCCTGCTATTGGACGGACTCGACGAGGGTTCGAGCGACGAATGGCGCGGGCGCATCGCCAAGCTGATCCTCCGCGCCTGCGATCTGTACCGGTGCCGTGTGGCCGTGACCATGCGGCCCGAGGCCGAGGAGCGGAAAGCGCTGCTGGGCGCTCATCCGCGATTCAAGATCCTCGACATGGACGACGGCGCGGTGGAGCAGTTCCTGCGGGTCTGGGCGAACCACGTTCCGACCGCGGACGAGACCTCCGCCGAGGCCCATGTGCAGCGGCTGCGAGACAACCTGGCGTCGCGCCCCTACATTCGCCGGATGGCGCGCAACCCCCTGATGCTGACCATTCTGGCGGCGTTGACGCGTGGGCAGCGGCGGTTGCCCGAGGAACGCGCGGCGCTGTACGAGACGATCGTGAAGTGGCTGGCGGAGTCGCGCTACCCGGATGGGACGCAGGTCGACCATCTGCTTCGCCAACTGGGTATCCTGGCGCTGTGGATGACCGAGCGCGAGACGGGCCGGTATCAGATCTCGTTGTCCAAAGCGGCCGAAGCGCTCGCCGATTCTTTCGACGGTACGGTGGACGCCGCGCGGGAGTTTCTGGTGGATGCGCGCAACCGCAGCGGCATCGTCACGGAGCGTGGCGGCGATCTGGCGTTCTGGCACCGCAGCTTTCAAGAGTATCTGGCGGCTCGGCGGCTGGGCCTGGGATTGCGCGAGCGGGACCGGTTGGACCGGCTGTGGCGAATGATCGAACAGCGGCAGTCGCCGGAGGTGCCCCGGCTCGCCGCCGGCTGCATGCGGCCCACCGCCAGCGACCTGTTGGACGACTTGTTCCGGGATCTCATTGCGCGGGCCGCTGAGCAGACGATCGAGCCAAGAGCCTACTCGGTGGGCATCCTGGCGAACATGCTGCGAGATCTGGAACCGTCGCAATACAAGCTGCCGGGCACCACGTGGAAGGCGTACGACAAGCTGCTCGAGTCGGTGATGTCGATTTTCGAGGATCGCGTGGCTGCCGAGCGGGTCCCGGTGGCGGACCGCGTGGCGGTCGCGGAGGCGCTGGCGGCGGCGGGCGATCCGCGGCTGCATCCTCCGTCAGATCCGCGCTACTGGGTCCGAATCGAGGGCGGCACGTTCCGCATGGGGGCTAAGAAAATGGCCACCAACTACGACGTGGCGGCGCACGATGACGAGCCCGTTAGCGTTAGCGGGCAGGTTCACGTACCAACGTTCGAAATCGGCAAGTATCCGGTGACTGTGCAGGAGTATCAGGCCTACCTGGACGTCAACGGAGTCGAGCCTGATGAGAAATGGCGGAAGGAAAAACGGTGGGAGGACCAACTCCTGCACCCGTCGCGGCCCGTGGTTTGGCTGAGTTGGAGCGAGGCGGACACGTACTGCCGGGCCATCGGCGGGAGTCTGCCCAGCGAGGCGCGGTGGGAGTTCGCCGCACGGGGCAGCGACCAGCGCCGCTACGCCTGGGGCAATGACCCACCCACCGCGAACCACGCCAACTCCAAGGATACGGGGATCGGGGATGTCTGCCCCGTCGGGTTGTTTCCCGCCGGGTCGACGCCCCAGGGCGTGTGCGATTTGGCGGGCAACGTTTGGGAGTGGACCTCAGGCGACTACAACGCGGCGTACAAGGCGCTGCGGGGGGCGTCGTATCACTTTGGGTCGTGGGACCTCCGAGCGTCCGTGCGCGGCACCGGCTACATCGACCTCGTCTTCGTCCTCGGGTTTCGTTGCGTCCGGGAGGTCCCTTCCCCTTGACCCCCCGGCGCGACGCGCGCCTTCCGCAAGGTGTGGGTGGCTGCGGACAACAATCCAGTGGTTCTGGTATGTTGAAAGCGTTGACGAACCGCATTCCCAAGCCTCATGATCTTCCGAGGAAGCCGCTCATCGAGGCCATCTTCGAGTTGCGGTGGGCGCTCCAACAAGGACCTGCGGGAGAGTCTCACGACCCTGGATTTCAAATTCTCCTGGGCCGCTTCTACGACCGGGTCTCGCCGGATTTCCCCGAGCTCGAGGACCTCCCCGTTTCTCTGGTCCCGGAGGCGATGGCTCCGAACGTGGTCCGCCACCGGTTCAGAAAGGCCAAGGGTGCATGGCCACTCATCCAACTCGGACCCGGAGTACTGTCGGTAAATGACACGGAAGGCTATACTTGGCAGTCGTTCCGGCCGATGCTGGTGAAAGCGGTCCAGGCACTGTTCGAGGCCTACCCCACCCGGATCGCGCAACTCTCCCTGTCGCAGGCCACGCTCCGGTATGTCAACGCGGTTCCGCTGGACAGCGCCGGCGGGGATACCGGCCTTTTGCCTTTTCTCGGGAACCACCTTCACACCAACATCTCGATCGATCCGAGCCTTTTCGACAACCCCCAAACGGCAGGGACGCCGGCAGCGCTGCAACTCCGGCTCAACTATCCGTTGGAGAGGCCCCATGGCGTGGGAGCTATTTCTTTTTCCACGGGAATGAAGGAGAATGTTCCTAGCGTCATTTGGGAGAACCTCGTCGTGTCCAAGGCCGGTCACTTGCCGGCGACCCCGGAGGCCTTCGATGCCTGGTTCGAGGACGCGCACGCGCTGACGGATCGCTGGTTCTTCGCATTATGTCGCGGCGGGTTGCTGACGAGTTGTGGGGGAGACAACAATGCTTAGCTCCGTTAGTCAAGATCATGAGTTCCTACCTTCCCTTACCAGTTCCCGTGTACGCTACGACGAAGGGCTGGGTCTGAACGCGCCCCCTGCGCAAATCGGCGCTGCCGCGGGACGAGTAGGCGGAGTCCTACCGTTGGTTCTCGCCTCCTTGGCTCTGGTTAACGTCGCCACGATGGCGACAGAGCCGGGGTTCGGCCCCAGCATGTCGACCAACTCATCGGTGGCGGTTGTCCACGGAGACGCCGCTCTTCCTGGAAAACGCATCACTCTGCGTGAGGCTCGCCTCCTGGCGCTCGAAGTGAGCCGGTGGACGGAAGAGGGGTTGCGCGCCGACAGAGCCCAGGAAGCGAGGCTGGCGGTCCTGGCTTACGACGAAGACGAACATGCATGATCTACTCACCGGTGGGCGTTACTGAGCCGATTCGGCAGGGAGATGTCTTCCGCGATGTTCCCATGGTCGATCTCCGCCTTTCGGCGTTGTCGGTCATCGGGCTGGACGACGAGTTGCGGCAAACCACCTGGCGGGATATTTTGGCGGGACGCGGAGGGTCCGGCGCTGTCACCGCCGTGCTCCCCCTTCGGCCGGTGACGGGCATGGTCATCACCCAGAACTGCGATTCGGCGCGGGGCCAGTTTTTGTCCCCTTGCCAAGTCGGCGACTACCTCGAGGCCTTCAGTTTGAAGGAGCCACCGAAGAATCCGAAGAAATGGAAGAGCTTGATCGTCGAGAAGGCTCGTACCAACAGCCGCTTTTTCTATCTCCCGGCGGACGAGACGTTCGGCCTTCGTACGAGACAGGCGGCGGACTTCAGAGTCGTGTTCTCCATGCCTCGCGTGGACCTCGAATCCCTCCGCGATCGCCGGGTCGCGAAATTGAGCACGCACGCGGCGGAGCATTTTCGGGAGGCGCTGGCGCATTTCTTCAGACGCTATGCGTACAACGAGTGGTACCCACTCGACCCCGAAGAGTTCCAGTCCTACGCGGACGATTGCGGGGAAAAGATCGAGCCGTACCCAGGACAGCTAAAGGGCGCGTGACCCGAGCGAGGATCGGAGGTCGCACCGTTCCCTTCAGGGCCGCAAGACGGACGCCGCCGCCAAGAGGGATCGAACATGCGGCGAGCCCGCCACCGCCGAGTTCGGGCGGGCTCCCTGGAGGGGAGCTCGCGTGGAGTGTGATACAACGGAACGGATATGCCGAAGGAGTCGCCGCCCGATTATCTCGCCCTGGTGACTTACAAGGTCGCCGGGCAGAACAGGAGCGGCTCGGCGGTGCTGCTCGACGAGCGGCGGTTGATCACCTGCTATCACGTGGTGCGCCATCGCGACGATCCGGGGCCGGTGAAGTCGGTGAAGGTGGCTCTCGGCGGCGGCAAACCGGTCCGCGCCAAGACGGGGCCGTTCGACAACGAACTCGACCTCGCCATCCTAGAGCTGCCTGAGCCCGTGACGGCAGCCCCTCGCCCCTGGCGCCGGCTCGACCTCCACAAGGGCGTCCCCGTGGTCGCCCTCGGATTCCCGGGTGGCAAGTTTCGCAAGAGCGAGCACGAGGTCTTTCACGTGAACGACGACCGCGTGCAATTGGAAGGCGACATCGGCGCGGGCGCGAGCGGCGGCGCCATGGAGTGCGCGCGGCACCCCCACTACTACATCGGTGGACTCGTCTTCTATGAGACCGCCGACAAGACCGGCGTCATCGCGTACGACCGCGTCGAGGAGTTCTGCCAAGCCCACGGCATCGCGCTCCCGCAAGCGCCGCCCCCTCCCCTCGCCGCCAAGACCTACGACCGCGAAGCCTACAAGGCCCGCCTCCGCGAGGAGGTTGGCTTCATGGACATCAGCGAGGTCATCGTGGGCGAAAATCTTCGGTATCCATCGATCGACAAGCTCTACATACCCTCCACCACGTTCCTGCCTCGAGGAGTGCGGGGTGAGGAAGTACACGAGAAGGTCACGCTGGACCGCGCGGTCAGCCTTCACCGAATAGCCGTGATCCAAGGCGAAGCAGGGTGCGGCAAATCGACCTTTTTAAAGCGAATTGCCTACGCCCTCGTGCGAGAGGAACCAGAACGCGACATCTCGCTCGACTTTCAAGGGCTTCCGCTGTGGCTGCCCCTGACGCAGTTGGAGGCTTTTCTCCAGAGGAGCCGCCCCGAAACTCTTCCCGCACAGGAAGACGACCCGCGGGCCATCGCGCTCTGTCTCGCGGATCTGCCCGCGATGCAGGGGCTCGGCCTGGACGCGCCGTTCTTCGAAAGGGAACTCGACAATCCGCGGTCCATTCTGTTGCTGGACGGATTGGATGAGGGTTCGAGCGACCAATGGCGAGCGCGCATGGCAAAGCTGATCCTGCGCGCCTGCTCCCGGTATCGCTGTCACTTCGCCGTGACCATGAGGCCTGAGGTGGAACGCGAGTCGCGCCTACTCGGCAATCATCCGCGGTTCCTGATTCTCGACATGGACGATGCTGCCGTGGAGCACTTTCTCCGCACCTGGATCGCCCAACTGCCGCCGGCGGCCGGATGCACTCCCGAGGAACACGTGCGGCTCCTGCGAGATAACTTGGCGTCGCGCCCGTACATCCGGCGCATGGCTCGCAATCCGCTCATGCTGACGATGCTGGCGGCGCTGACCCGCGAACAAAGGCGGCTTCCGGAGCAGAGGGCGGACCTCTACAAGCTCGTCGTGGAGTGGCTCGCGAAGACGCGCCACGCGGACCGCACTCAGATCAACCGGCTCCTCAGCACTCTCAGCTACCTCGCGTTGCGAATGACGGAACGAGAGACGGGCAAGTACCTCATCTCCGAGTTGGAGGCGGCCGGCCTTCTCGCCGTATGTTTCGACCCCCCTCCTCCCACGACGCCCGTGGAAGCGGCCCGCGACTACCTGGTGAATGCCCGGGAGAAGAGTGGAATCGTCACTGAGCGGGGCGGCAAGCTGGCCTTTTGGCATCGGAGCTTTCAGGAGTATCTGGCCGCGCGGCGCCTCGCTCTGGGAGAGGAGGGCGCGGAGAGAGTCCGGCTGGTCTGGAACATGATCCAGCTCCGCCAATCTCCGGAGGTGCCCCGGTTGGTGGCAGGCTGCATGCAGCCGGAAGCGGGCGAAGTGCTCGGCGCCCTGTTCGAAAAACTCATTGCCAAGGCGGCGAAGCAGACGATCGAGCCAAGAGCGTACTCGGTGGGCATCCTGGCCAACATGCTGCGGGATCTGGAACCGTCGCATTACAAGCTGCCTCGCACAGTGCGGGAAGCGTACGACAAGCTGCTCGCGTCGGTGATGTCGATCTTCGAGGATCCGAAGGTGGCCGCGCGAGTCCCCGTGGCGGACCGCGTGGCGGTCGCGGAGGCATTGGCGGCGGCGGGCGATCCGCGCCTGCATCCTCCCTCCGATCCGCGCTACTGGGTGCGGATCGAGGGCGGCACGTTCCGCATGGGGGCTCAGGCGAAGGATCCGAACGCCGCCAACTACGATAAAGAGGCGTACGATGACGAGCCGGTCAGCAAGCCGCTCCACGTAACGGCGTTCGAGATCGGCAAGTATCCAGTGACCGTGCAGGAGTATCAGGCCTACCTCGACGCCAACGGAGTGGAACCGGATGCGAAGTGGCGGAAGGAAAAACGTTGGGAGGACCAGCTCCCGCACCCGTCGCGGCCCGTGGTCCGGCTGAGTTGGAACGAGGCGGACGCGTACTGCCGGGCCATCGGCGGGAGCCTGCCCAGCGAGGCGCAGTGGGAGTTCGCCGCACGCGGCAGCGAGCAGCGCCGGTATGCCTGGGGCAATGACCGGCCCACCGCGAACCACGCCAACTTCGGGGAGACGGGGATCCGGGATGTGTGCCCCGTCGGGCTGTTTCCCGCCGGGTCGACGCCCCAGGGTGTCTGCGATTTGGCGGGCAACGTATGGGAGTGGACCTCGGGCGACTACGACGCTCGGTACAAGGCGCTGCGGGGGGCGTCGTGTCACTCTGATGCGAGGTACCTTCGGGCGTCCGTGCGCGACTTCGTCGGCGTCGACAGCTACGCCGGGTTTCGGTGCGTCCGGGAAGCCCTTCCCCCTGATCCTTGATTCTTGTTCCCTTGACCCCCGGCGCCACGCGCCGGGGCGATTTTTTTTTGTGGGCCAATCGAGAGTCCATGACGAAGCCGCCGCCCGTTGCGCCTCCGGTGGTCCAGAGGACCTATGAATTCGTCCTCTGGCTCGTCAAGAAAGTCGAGAACTTTCCACGCGCCCATCGATTCACGGTCGGCGACCGCCTCACCAGCGCCGGCCTGGACCTGCTGACCACGCTGGTGGAGGCTGCGTATTCCGGTAACAAGGGCGCCCTTTTGGACGCGGCGAGCCGAAAGCTCAACGCCGCCCGTTATCTCCCGCGGTTGTCGAAGGACCTGCACTTGGTGAACGTGGAGTCCTATGGGTTTGGCGCGGAACATCTGGACGAGATCGGCCGCATGGTTGGCGGTTGGCGCAAGTCGACGCCTCAGGCATGAAATGAAACGCACGGGTGGTCTGTGGCCGGAACTGACCAGCTTTTCCAACATCCTCGCCGCCGCGGAGGCGGCCGCCGCCGGCAAGAAGAAGCGATCTGGAGCCCAACGTGCTGGGTCTCCGCCGCGAACTCCTGGATGGAACGTACCGGCCCGGTCCGTACCACTCGTTCACGATCGTCGATCCCAAGCCGCGCCGAATCTCCGCCGCGCCATTTCGCGACCGTGTGGTCCACCACGCATTCACCCGAGTGGTGGAGCCTCGGTTCGAACGCCGCTTTTCACCGCACTCGTTTGCCTGCCGCAAGGGGCTCGGCGTCCACAAGGCGCTCGAAGTGGCCCGCGAAGGCGCCCGCCGTTACCCGTATGTGCTCAAATGCGACGTGAGAAAATACTTTGCTTCCTTGGATCACGAAATCCTCATGTCCAAATTGCGGCGGGCCGTGAAGTGCGGACCGACTCTCGCCCTCGCCGCGGCGATCATCGCCGGCTCCAACCCGCAGGAAGAAATGAACGCCTACTTCCCCGGTGACGATCTGTTCACGCCCTTCGAGCGCCGCCGCGGTCTTCCGCTGGGCAATCAGACGTCGCAGTTCTTCGCCAACGTTTATCTCGACGGGTTGGACCAGCGGATCTGCCGCGAGCTTCGGCCGGCAGCCTACGCTCGCTACGTCGACGATCTGGTGCTCTTCTCCGATTCGAAGGACGATCTCCGCGGTTGGCTCGATGACATTCGCGGCTGCCTCGCGCGGGATCGCCTGCTGCTCCACCCCGGCAAGTCCCGAATCCACCATTGCGGCGACGGTCTGACCTTCCTGGGCTGGCGGATCTTTCCATCCCACATGCGGCTGGTCCGGCCGAACGTCGTCCGGTTCGGCCGGAGGATGAAGGGCCTCCAGCGCGACTGGGAGGGCGGCGCGTTGGAATGGGCATCCGTACATCAGTCTGTAAGGGCGTGGATCGGCCATGCGGCGCACGGCGACACCGAGGTGTTGCGCGAGCGTCTACTGGGCCGGTTCGCGTTCGTGCGCGGCGGGCGGCCGGCCGCTGCGGGGGGCGTCGTATCACAATGAAACGAGGAACCTCCGGGCGTCCGTGCGCGACAACGACAACATCGACAACAACGCCGGGTTTCGTTGCGTCCGGGATGGGGAACCGGAGATCGAATCTCCGGAAGGCCGGAGCCGGTGAAGCCATGGTTTCGCTGGGCGTGCCGTTCCCCTTCCGGGCCGCAAGCCGGACGCCGCCGTAAAGGGGGCGTCGAACATGCGGTGGAGCCCGCCGCTGTGGTAGGAGCGATTCGAAGCGCCGGTGGGCTCAAAAAAAATTGCCCCGGCGCGTTGCGCCGGGGGTCAAGGGAACAAGAATCAAGGATCAAGGGGAATGGCGCTCCCGGACGCACCGAAACCCGTTGATGTCGTCGACGACGACGAGGGCGCGCACGGACGCCCGGAGGTTCCTCGTCTCATCGTGATACGACGCCCCCCGCAGCGCCTTGTAATTCGCTCTAGGTGAGTAGTCACTGGAGGTGTACTCCCAGACGTTCCCCGCCAAATCCAGAATCGGCGCCGGGCCCGGTGTCGCTCCCGCGGGGAACAGTCCCACCGGTGTCGGCCGCCCCACCTTCCCCCCGAAGTTGGCCCGGGTGTCATCGGGCTCCTCGGGACCCCACGGATACTCGCGCTTCCCCGGTCCGGCCGCGGCGAGATACCACTCCTCCTCCGTGGGCAGCCGTACTTCCGGACCTTTACCCTGCTCGTTCACCCAGCGGCAGTATTCGACGCAGCGCTCGTACCCGACCCGGACCACCGGACGATTCCGCCAGCGCCGCTGATCTTCCCACTGATCCGGCGCGCGGCCACCCGCGGCGACGAACCGCTCGAACTCATACACCGTCACCGGGAACTTCCCGATGTCGAGCCCGCCCACGCGGACCCAGTATCCCGGATCGCCTGGCAAGGGCAACCGGCTGACGTCGTCCAGCCGCTCCCAAGCCTCGGCGGCCGCGGCGCGGGTCCCCATGTCGAGCCCGGCGTGCGGTTCACGCGGATCGAACAGCCGGACCATGTCGCGAACATACTCCTGGTACCGCCCGTCCCGAGGCTCGAATCCGCGCAGGTTCGCCAGGATCGCATGCAACAGGGCCACGGTCCGCGCGCGATCCTGGAGGGTGGGGCCGCAGGCGTTCAACAACTCTTCGAAAAACAGGTTCAGCCGCCTGGGTTCGGGCTTCAGACAGAGCGCGGTCAGGCTCAGGAACTCCCGCCATTCCACGCCATGGCGGTGATCGCTCCGCAGAATCGATCGCTGATCGGCTTCGGTCCGGGCGCAGAACTCCTTCGCCGCCAGATACTCCTGAAACGTCAGGTGGCGGAACTCGACCTCCGTGCCGCGGCTCACCACGATGCCGGAGTCGAGTTCTTCGTGGTCGAGGAAGGCATCCGCGCCGCGCGCCCCCAGTTCCGGCGCCAGAATCTCTCGCGCCTCGGACCGCTCCGCCTTTTTGAGGCGGCCCTCCGGGCGGGTCTGCATCCCGAAGGCAAGCTGGCGGAGCAGTTCCAGGCACCGGTCGGCCGACGCGCGGCCGGGCCGGGTCTCGCGCGACCGGGCCATCCACTTCAGGATGGTCGCGTACAGTTCGGCGCGGTCGTCGGGCAGCCGCTTCTCGTTCCAATGAATCACGGCCAGCGCGGTGAGCATCATGGGGCTGGACGCCATCTGGCGGATCTCGCCGGTCGCGTTGACCTGCTCGCTCAGTTCCTGGCGATGCCGCTCGGCAGCCGCTTCGCCGACGGCGACGAAGCGCGACCAGTCCGCCAGGAACCGCTCCACCGCTTCGTCTTCCAGCGGCGCGATGGAATCGGTGGCGATGTCGCGCGGGCGCGCGTCACCGGTGTAGGCGCCGGGCCGGGTGGTGAGCACGAATGCGCACGGATACCGTTCGGCGGCGCGAGCGAACAGATCGGCAATGGACTTGCGCCGGGCGGCGTCGGGCGTCTCATCCAGCCCGTCGAGCAGCACCAGCGTATCGCGGTGGCGCAACTTGGCTTCGAAGAAGGAGGCCGGCAGTCCCCAGTTCTCCTTTTCC
>SXGS01265291.1_pt1 | contig 22793 bp, 21 predicted proteins | sample 3174681 | NCBI WGS metagenome assembly SXGS01 (sample SAMN11356861, study PRJNA531348) | freshwater metagenome | isolation source: freshwater sample F1-80 | place: China: Fuxian Lake, Yuxi | collected 2017-12-25
GAAAAATCGAGGACAAACGGCAACACACCCTGTAAACTCATGCCCGGCCTCCCTGCGGCGTTGAAGTGCTGATGTCACAACACCTTCTACGCCCTCGCGGGCCGCTTCATTGGATACGCATGAATAATGTGGGCTAGGTCAAACCGGTGGCGATTGATCGCCCCATTTCGCCGAACGATCTGGTGCCGCGACAGCGATGCCATCAAACCCGCTCGGGACCGATGGGACGCAGGCCACTCGCAGCTTAGGGGCTGTGTATTTTTTTTTACGTCCGAGAGCGTCCGACAATACGTAGGGTGGGACAAGCGGTGCTTCGCCGCGCCGGCCCACCATTTTCGTCGTCAACGAGCGTGTTGATGGTTCCGGTGTGGTGGGCCGGCGCTCGAAGCGAGCTTGTCCCACCCTACGAGACCGTCGTCCCTTTCGGGACTTTGTGAGGATTGTCGCCACGAAACCCAGCACGGACGTGCTGGGTTATTCTCGATACGTCCCTAGCGGGACTCAAAAATCGCTTAGTTTCACTTGCCAGCGAAAGAAGAGAGTACCTCCCAGGAGTACAAACCATGCCGGCTAAAGTCATGTTGAAGGTTGTCGAAGGGGCATTGCAGGGGCGGCTGTTTGAGTTCGCCGAGCGGACGACCTGCATCATTGGGCGTCACAAGGAATGCTTGCCGCAATTGCCCGATGACGAGGAACATGCCACCGTCTCGCGGCGGCATTGTTTGTTGGACATCAATCCGCCGGACATTCGCGTGCGCGACTTCGGCAGCAGGAATGGGACACACGTCAACGGCGTCAACATCGGCCAGCGCCCCGATGAAACCACCGCGAAGGAAGGGGCGAGGTTGAAGTACACCGATCGCGACCTGAATCAAGGCGATCGGATCAAGCTGGGGAATACCGAGTTTCAAGTCGAGGTCTTTGTCCCGCTGGCTTGCTCGGACTGCACGGTCGAGATTCCCGACGAGCAGCGATCGGCGTCACAAATCGCTCCGGGAATATCTCGCTGTGAGACGTGTCGCCGGAATCAACCGACCCTCAGCATGCCGCCCATTCTGCGTGGACGAGTATGTGCTCAATGCGGCAAGGACGTGTCGGCCGAGGCGGGACGGAATCGACCCGGCGACGTTGTCTGCGCCGCGTGCCAGGCTGACCCGTTCCAGGCGATGCGGCGATTGATCCAATTGGCCAAATCCCAGCCGTCCGAGTTACCGAGCATCCAGGGATATGAGATCGTGAAGGAGTTGAGCCGCGGCGGCATGGGGGCTGTGTGTCTGGCTCGACACGCACAGACCGGCGAGCAAGTGGCGTTGAAAGTCATGCTGCCCAAGATCGCGGTCAGCAAAAAAGGGAAGCAGAGCTTTCTGCGCGAAACTGACATCACGAAGGCTCTGCGACATCCGCACGTCGTGCGGTTGCATGATTCCGGTTGCTCGAACGGGACGTTCTTCTTCACGCTCGAATTCTGCGACGGAGGCAGCGTCGACAAGTTGATGGAAACACGCGGCGGAACCTTGTCGATCGACGAAGCTCTGTCGATCACGCTCGATGGTTTGAAAGGATTGGATTACGCGCACCAGGCGGAGGTTGTTGTCCGTCTGGAAAACGGCGGCACGACGGTGGCGAGAGGACTCGTGCATCGCGACTTGAAGCCGCAAAACTTGTTTCTGTGCGGCAACGGTTCGTCGCGCGTCACAAAGGTCGGCGACTTCGGCTTGGCGAAGGCGTTCGATACCGCCGGGTTGAGCGGTTACACGCGCACCGGCGCGATCGGAGGCACATTGGCATACATGCCACGTCAGCAGATCGTGGACTTCAAGTATGCGAAACCTGAAGTGGATGTCTGGTCGATGGCCGCTTCTCTCTATGCGATGCTGACGTGTACGACACCGCGCGATTTTCCGTCGGGTGAAGATCCCTGCGACGTCATTTTGCGCACCAGCGCTGTTCCGATTCGTCAGCGAAGCTCGCGGATTCCGCAGAAACTCGCGGAGGTGATCGACGCCGCTCTGGTCGATCAACCAGAGATCAACATCAAGACGGCGGCCGAACTGCGGAGTGCCCTGGAAGGAGCGGTCTAACGATGGCCAACTCTCCCCGATGGGTTGCGGCTGGCCAGAGCGATCCGGGACTGGTGCGAGAGCGAAATGAAGACCGCTGGTTCGCCGACGTGGATCGAGGTCTCTTCATTGTCGCCGACGGGATGGGAGGACACGCCGCCGGAGCACTCGCGGCGGAGATCGTCGTCCAATCGCTGCCGCCGCTGTTGGAAGAACGACTCGGTGACTCGCCCGATCTCGCTGATCCACAGACTCACGAGCGTGTCCGAGCCGCATTGATCGACTTGAGCCGGCAACTCCGAGACGCCAGCACCGGTGAGTTCGGTTTGGATGGCATGGGTTCGACCGTCGTGATGGCCTTGCTGAATGACGATCACGCTCTGATCGCTCACCTGGGAGACAGCCGCGCCTGCCTGTTACGCAATGGCCAACTGCGACAACTGACCCGCGACCATTCCATCGTTCAACTGCTTGTGAACCACGGCGAGATCACCGAGTCCGAAGCCACTCATCATCCGGCTCGCAACCAACTGACCCACTTCGTCGGCATGGAGGCCGCGCTTCCCGATGTCTGCTGCTGCGAGATTCAGCCCGACGACCTGTTGCTGCTGTGTTCGGATGGAATCACAGGACAGGTCGGTGTCGCTGACCTGCTCAAGCACACCGAACCGCGGATTCCGCCAGATGAAATCTGCCGACGGCTCGTACACGCCGCCAATGCCGCTGGTGGCCAAGACAATGAGACCGTCGTAACCATTCGAGTGACCGCGCCGGCCAGTCACTGAGCCGAATTCGGCTCATCTGCTGTGTCGGTCGAAAGACGTTCGAGAGTGATGTCTTCCGGCAACTCCGTGAGCGGTTCGACGATCGCGTACTTGCCTTCGGACCAGCGGAAGAAATCGACGTGCCGACAACGCTCGCTGCAAAACGGAAAGAACTCCGAGTTGCAAACGTCGTTGCCGACGAACCGCTTTTTGCAGATGGGACATGTCGGTGGCTGGTTCATTTTGGCTTTCGATTCATCCGCCGCGATTTCATTTCGGATCGAGGTAAGCTGTTTGGAGGGACGGGAACGACTTCGGGGCGGAAGTGCAGCCGGTCATGGATCGCCGATTCAATGCGGTCGATCATCGCGTGGACTTCTTCGATCTTTTCGACATCGGGAACACTCATCGTCGTTTCGACCTCGATCTGAATCTGCGGCATCGAGTCGCGCGTCACCGTGTGGAATTGAAACTCGATGACTTCGGGGAACTCGCGCAGGATCGCTTCGATCGCCGTGGGAAAGACGTTGTTGCCGCGAATCGTCAGCATGTCGTCGACACGGCCGAGGATGCCCCCCTTCAATCGCATGAGCGGCCGACCACACGGACACGGTGCAGGATCGAGTTCAACGATGTCGCCGGTGCGATAACGGATCATTGGCGACCCAATGCGGCCGAGGTTCGTGATGACGAGTTCGCCGCGAATCGGTTGAGTCTCGCTGTTCTCACTCCCCACTGTCGTTCCGGTCTCTGGATCGATGATTTCGGCGATGCACTCGGTTTCGAGAATGTGCAGGCCCCCAGGATTCTCGACGCACTCACTGGCGAGCGGTCCGAGTTCGGTCATGCCCCAATGGTCGATGACACGCGCGCCCCAGGACTCTTCGATCTTCTGTCGGATTGACGGCACGCTTCCTCCCGGCTCGCCGGCGACGATCAGCATTCGCACGGACTTGAACATCTCAGCGGCGGTGGAGCTTCCTGGTTGCTTCGCCAAGTCAGCGGCTACCTCGGCGAGCCGCAGCGCATAGGTCGGCGTGCAGCAGACGACGGTCGCCTGGTTCTCTTCGATGAACCTCAGTCGCGCTTCGCTCGACATCCCGCCCCCTGGCAAACAAAGCCGGCCCAGCCGAGCCGCTCCTTCAAACGCCGCCCAGAAGCCGAGGAACGGACCAAACGAAAACGGAAACGCCAAGCGATCGTCTGCTCGCAGTCTGGCCATCTCGAAGATCTGCTCCCAACAGCCGAGCATCCATTGCCAAGATTCCGGCGTGTCGAGCCATCGCAACGGCTGCCCCGTCGTGCCGGAGGTCTGACAGAAGCGAGAATACGCTTCCAGCGGGAACGTCAGGTTCGAGCCATACGGCGGATTCGCTTGATGATCCTCAACAAGCTCGGCTTTCGAGGTCAGCGGCAAGTTGGCAAAGTCGAGGTTCGAGAGATCAAGTCCCGCCACCTGCCACTTGCGCGTCCAAAACCGGTTCGCGGGGACCAACCAGCGCAGCAATTCCTGGAAACGACCGGCCTGATGCTGTTGAAGTTCTTCGCGAGTCATTCGGTGGTCTCCTCGTTCGACCGTCATGCTTCTGCAAGCACCTGAATACGTCCTGGTGCTGGTTCAGCATGAGGCTTGTTCCGAATGGCGTCGGGCTGCTGAGACAAAATCAATTCGGTCACGTCGTTGAAGATCGCCATGCGAGCTTCAAATGAGAGCGAACGAAACCACAAGGCTTTGGCCTCCCAGGACTCGTCGGCTCGGTCATTCGAGATTGACGGCGCTTCGGTCATGACTATTCCGCCAGATAGTTCAACGTGTAGTACGCCTGCTTGTGCAACAGCGGCAGACCTTCGGCCGACTTTACGCCGTCGCAGTGCAGTTCGTGGACGTGCCCTTCTTGCAGACCGTCGATCTTCAGGCGGACGCTTTTGCCATCGGCGGAGACGGTCGCGGATTGAATCGTGGGGGTCGTTTGATCGACTTCGGGGCTGCCGTAGCTGGCCTGATAAATGTAGGTGTAGGTCGTCATTTTGTACGACTTCACGTCGCCGACCGCCGCCGCGTCCACGGGATGAGTGAAGGTCAGCTCGAAGCCGTCGGGCTTGGCGTGCATCTCGTGGATTTCAAACGGCACTTTTCCTGACCAGTCGATGCGGTCCAGTGAATGCGGCTTCGGGCCGCGCGAGCCCCAGCCTCGGTTCGTTCCACCGACGAACAGCGAGCCGCTCGGCGACATCAACATTCCCAAGCTGCCTGAGCCAATGCCGCTGCGGAACGGGAAGCAGGCACCTTGGTAGTGACCTTTGACCTTCTCCAGATAGACGCGCATCACCGTGCTATCCGACTGATCGCCAACGAAGAGTTGATTCACGAATGGCCCGAACTTGCCGGTCGAATCGAACGCGATCCCGCTCGCTGACTTGCCCATCTTCGGATATGGGAAGTAACAGGCGGGCGGTTCGAGTTCCGGGATCTTCTTCGCTTCCGCCATCAGGCGTCCGCCACTTTCCGGCTCCTTCGGCTTCGGGCCGAGGGCCGCTTTGGCGGCCGGCTCGTCGTACCATTTGAAGCCGCCGGGATGACCGACGAACTTGCCCGGACGCAGATGCTTCAGAGCGCAGGCTCCGTTCCAGGGGCCTTGATTGTCGGTGTAGAAGACGTCGCCCACATGATTGAAGCCGATACCTCCCGGCGAACGGATGCCGCTGGTCGTCGGGATCACCTTGCCGTCCGGAGTGATTCGCAGACACCAGCCGCGATACTTGCTCTCGCTGCTGAACGAACCGGTCAGACAGAGGACGACCCAGAGATTCCCCTCTTTGTCGAACCGCGAACCGAACGCGTACTCGTGGTAATCACCGTTAATGCCCCAGCCATCGAAGACCGTTTCGATCAAATCCGCGCGGCCATCGCCATTCACGTCCTTCAGCCGAGTCACCTCCGGCCGCTGCGTCGCGTACAACCACCCGTCGCGATACGCGATCCCCAGCACCTCATGCAGTCCGCTGGCAAACGGCGAAAACTTCGCATCCTTGCCCGTCGCCGAGAACGGCTTGTCGAGCAAATAGATCTCCCCTCGCCGCGTGCTGATCGCCAGCTTTCCATCCGGCAGAAGTTCGACGCCACCCGCTTCCAGCACGATGCTGTCGGGAATTGCGAACGATGTGATCGGGAAATAGTCCTCCTCAGTCAGCGGCTTGTCAGCGGCGAGGACAAATTGTGGGACGAGCCAAAGGCATCCCGAAAAGATTCCGAGCCAAATTGTGTTTAGCGTTTTCAATGTGATTCATCCTCAATTCCAAAGTAATCACTGAGGTCGCGTACCCCGTGTATCACGCGACGAATTCGTGGCAGATTGGTTTGGTTCTCGTAGAAGACAACGTACTTGCCGGCCAAAACAAATCGAAGTCCTGGGCTGCGATCGCCTACACGCTATCCAATTTCCGGTTGGCGACCGACCATCCGGATGGTTTCCCGGATTTGCCGCAAGACACGATCGGCGACCGAATGCTCGGAATGCTCAGCGAGATACGCCCAAATCTCATTCATGTCGGCCTTGGCTCGCGGACTGACGGTGAACTGCTTCATGACGAGCCTCGCGTTTTCGCCAACCGTTCACGACCGCGAGCCATCACGTCATCGAAGAATGCGTCAAGTTCTTCCTCGTTGTGGATCACAGTGTCCTCGCCTGGAGTTGCATCACACTCTGCAATCAGTTGCCCGACTCGTTGCTCCCAAGCGGTTTTCCGATCTCGAAAGTGCATCAAGGCTGCAATGATCAATTCTTCGCGCGTGGCGAAGCGCCCATTCGCGAGTTCCGATTGCACGAACTCTTCCAGCTCGGTTGAAATCGTCGCCACCATTCCACACCTCTCGTTTTCGACGAATTGACCTTGGCTACCAAACATATCGCGTCTCGATCTTCGCCGCCCCGTTTGCCAGCCCCACCGGCACAAGCAATTCAAACCGGTTGCCCGCTTGGCGGACAAGGGGTGGTTTGGTGGAACTCGAAACGATTCGCAGTTTGAGCGTGCTGTCGATCGTGAACCAGCCATCGGTACCGGGTTCGATCTTCTGAGCAGCGACCGCTCGGAAGTAGAGATTGTTGAGCGACACCGAATCGCCGGGCGTGACCGACAAGGTCAGCGTGCGATCGAGCGACAATTCCTTTCCGTCTTTCGAGTCCTTTCCGTCCTTCCCCTTCCGATTCGCTCGCGGATGATCGTCAATAGCGATGCGTCCGAACGTGTACTGCAAGATCGGCCGGCGCGCATCGTCGAAGCGATAGCCTTTGAACTGATAGCCTTGATCGCGGGCCGGTTGGCTGGGCCAAGCGGTGCTCGCATCGGCCAGGACCGCGAACGGAACTTCAGCGGGTAGCGGCAGCACGTTGTCGCCGAGCGGATTCTGAAAGCCGGGACCACGGCCGACCCAGTGCTTCGAGGCGTCGATGAATTGCCCCTGCCAGATCCAGAGCAGCGCGAAGCGATCGAAGTCGAACGCGAGGTTGACTCCTTCGGGATATCCGATCCCGAAGCCGCGCGAAGCGGTGATGTTGCCGCCGTCTGACTTCGGGCCTTGCAGGAAGTTGCGATACAGGATCGGTTCTTTGTCCGGCGTGAGCACGATCGCTTCGCGTACGATCCCAGCGGGGATCGCCGCGCCACCGCCGTCGGCGAGGTATGACCACACTGCTTGCATCTGCTTCGGACTGTTGGCGTCGAGCACCTCCTTGATGATCGCCATGCCGTTTGGCCAGGCGGCGGGCATGCGTGTACCACGGCGATAAACCTGTGGATCAGCGAGATAACGATAAAACCAGTCCTCGCGCAGCCGGCGGTTCATCGCATTGAGATTGATGGCTTGAATGCCGGTCGCGGTGTGCTCGTTGAACGGATGGCATTTGACGCAGGACAGACCTTTGTCGCCGACCAATTGCCGCCCGGCGGACTTGGCTTTTGATAGCGATTCATCGAAGGCCGGCAGGTTCGCCTCCGTCTTGAGGTCCACCGCTGCGAACGTTTTTGCCAGCGGACCAGCATGAAACCTCGGCATCCGAGCGTGCATGTAGGGCCGGTCCTTTTGCTTGGGATCACCCTTCGTGCCGTTCTGCAAAAGATCGGTCAGAGCATCCTCGCGCAGCTTGTCGCCGACACCGTCGAGCGCCGGCGGGATGCGGCCCTCGTCACCCATCTCAGGAATCTGCGTTTCAAAGTAGGCGTTGCGAATCGGTTCAACTCCGCCGACTTTGCCTCGCTCGTGACAGGCATAGCAATTGAAGCTGAGCAGCGTGTGAGCAATCGTCTCGGCCGGAGTCGGCTCGGCCGAGTTGCTCAACGCCGACAATGCCACGCTGGCCGCCGAGGTTTGCAGTGCCGTCAACTTGTATTGTGGCAGGCCCTTCGGTGGCTCGGTCGCCAAGCATCCACCGGTTGCTCCGAGCTTCGATAGCGGCTTCGCTTTCAATTCCGAGGCAAGTTGCTTGTTGTCTTCCTTCATCTGATGACACGCGGCACAGCCGAGCGTCGCAAACAGCTTGCGGCCCTTCTCAACTTGCGACGCATCAATCACGAACGGCTTGTCGTCGTCACCGTCGGTCGCGACGGGCTTCGGTCGCTCGCGAGTCAATGTGATGAACGCGGCAGCCGACGTGCGCTTGATCCCCTGCCCTTGCATGTCGAGCGTCAGCGTCCACTCGCCGCCACCTTGGAAGTAATCGACGACGATTTCGTGCGAGCCGACATCCAGCGAGACACGGCCTTCCTTCTCCGAATGCGGATGCACGCCGCCGTTCTTGACGACCTCTTTGCCGTCGATCTGCAAGCGGCTGCCGTCGTCACTGCCGATCCAGAACTGGTACTGTCCCGGCTTGTCGATTTGCAGGAAGCCAGTGAACCGCATTCCGAAGTTGTCATGTCGCTTGCCGACGGTCAAATCGAAACCGCTGACCGTTCCAGTCGCGACCGGTTTCATGGGACCGAAGTCCGGCACGTCATCCCAGCCTCCCTCGAAGTACGCGAACTGCATGTTCGGCGGCACCTTGTGCCCCTGGAAGAAGTACGCGGCGACTTCACGAGCTTCCTTCTCATTCAAATTCAGTCCCGGCATGCGGGCGCTGGGACGAACGGCATGTGGGTCTTGCAGGAATTTCGCGAGGCTTGGCAACGTGTACTTGGCCGGCAGGTTTCCGAGCGGAATGAACGTCTGCGTAACCGGCTTCTTCGGCGCGTCATCGTCGTCATCGATCAACGCCTGCGCGACTTTCGGAACCGGCCCCGCTGCCTTGCGAGGCGCATGGCACGCGACGCAACCAAACCGATGAAAATGTTGCTCACCCGCTTTGACCGCCGCATGCTCGGCCATTGCCTCTTGCGGAGCACCCGTCGTCGCCAGGAAGTGCGTGAGTGACTCTGCCGCCGCCGCTCGTTCATTCTCTGGCAGTCCCGCCAACAGATCCGGCATCGTCGTCCCCGGCTTGGCCTTTTGAGGATTCGCGAGCAACGCCCGAATAAAACCTAACCTCACGCGTGAACCGACTCCGTCCAAGATCGGAGCTTGTTTCTTCGTGACTTGCTTGGCCGCTGCTCCCTCCGCCTGGTGACAGGCCACGCAGCCCAACTCACCGAGCAACAGTTTTCCTCCCGGCGTCAAATCCTTCGGAGCGCTGTCTCCCGTCGCCACAAAGAACCGCTCGAACCCGGCCACGACCGGATGATTCACCACCGGCTCGGCAAAGGGATCGCTCGTCGGTTTGTTGTCAGCGGCGGACAGCGACGAACTCAAAAAACAACCAATCACAAAACCGCTCCAGAGAGAAGCGGCGAGACCATGCTTGGGCATCACGAGCAGTCCTTAAGCAAAGCAAGGGTTTGAGGCGGGTATCATCCGGTGGTCAAGTACAGCGAAGTCTAATGTGACCCTTATTCCGCCAACAGCATCCATTCCTCTGGCCCCATTCCTCTGCCAAAACTCCTTCGGCAGAGGAATGGGGCCAGAGGAAGTCTGCAAGAAAGCATCATGCCAGTGACCGGAATCGCCAGCAGCCGGCGGCGAAAAAGAGCGCCGAGAAACCCAGCAGCACCAGGCAACTCTGCTTGATTACGGCCACATCCGGCAGAGGATTTGTCATCGCTTCCAGGTAGGCGATCAACGACCACGAATGCGGTGTGACGACGCTGATTTCCTTCATCAGCTCCGGCATCCAATCGCGAGGAACAAAGCAGCCGCCGATCCCGGCCGTCGTGATCACAATCAGATTCGAGTACGACGCGACTTGCGAATCGGTTCGCACGCTGGTCGCAATCAACAGGCCGAGGCTCGTCGCCGCCAGCGACGTGCAGAGGATGATCGGCAACAGCAGCAGCGGTTGTTCGCCCCACGTCATGCCGTAGGACAACCGGCCGAACACGAACAACGCCGCGCTCTGCAACAGCGAGACCACCAGATACGGCAGCGTCTTGCCGATCAGTAAACCGGCCGGCGTGATCGGAGCGATTCGGAGCCGCCGCAGCGTGCCGAGGTCTCGTTCGGCGATGAACGAGCGAGCCATCACGTTGACCAGAAAGAACGTGAACATCACCGTGAAGCCCGGAACCAGCCGGTCGTAGATTGAAGCCTTGGCGGTGCGGCCTTCAGGAACCGATGCCACCGACGCAACAGGTGGTGACACGTTATCCGGAGAATCGAGGTCGTCCGATTCCGGAGTTTGCATGTTTCGTATCGTTGCGCGGACGCGGGGGTCGTTGTGATTCTGAGCCGCGATCGGGAACGCTTCGTCGATCGTCAAAGAAAACAGGTTGTTCGAGACCAACTTGCTCACCCAACTCCAGGAGGCTTTCGTCTGGACCTCGATATCGAGACTGGCCAGCCCATTCGCCAACCGGCCTTTGCCCTGCTTTCGCAGGAAAATATCGCGCAGTTCCAGTTCGTCGATCCGCTTCTGAAACTCCGGTCCGATGATCAGCGACAGCGTCGCTTTGCCGGAGATGACATCTCGTTTCGCAGCGACCGCGTCGGGATACGTGATGACTTGAATGTCCCCCTTCTCGGCGAGCTTCGCTTGCAGACGCTTCGCCAGCTCGCCGCCGTCCCGATCAACCCACGCAACTTGAATGACTTGATTGCTGGCTCGCCAGCCGAGCAGCTTGCCGGTTGAAAGCCCGATGATGCTGATGAAGATCAGCGGCAGGATCAGCAGCACCGCCAGCGAACGCCGGTCGCGCATCTGCAATCGCAGGTCTTTCCAAGTGAGATGAAACCAACCCATTTTGTAATCTCAAATTTCAAATCTCAAATTTCAAATTGGAAAGCCTCAATCCCGTAGGCTCTTGCCAGTCAGCTCCAGGAACAGTCGTTCGAGGTTCGACTGATTCGTTTCAACCGACACTAGTTCCGACTTCTCCGCAGCGAGCACATCCAGCACGCGACGCAACTCGCCAATGAGCCCGTCGCCGCTGGATTGACTCTCCGGCCGGTGCAACACGAGCCGCGTTTCCTCGCCATTGGAAGAGCCGTTCGATTCGATCAGACCGCTCAGTCGTTCGCGGGCCTGTGCCGACAGGCCGCGCACCCGCAACGCCAACTCCTGCTGCAATTGCCCCAGCAGCTCATCGAGCCGGCCCATCGCCAAGCGGACTCCATGATCCATGATCGCTACGCGGTTGCAGAGAGCGGAGACTTCTTCCATGTAGTGGCTGGCGTAGATCACGGCCATGCCTCGCGACGCCTCTTGCCGCACACACTCCAGCAGGTGTGACCGGGACTGCGGGTCGACGCCGACCGTCGGTTCGTCCAGGATCAACAACTGCGGTCGGTGCATCAGCGCGACACCGAAATTCAACCGCCGCTTCATCCCGCCGGAGAAGTGTCCCGAATGCCGCTCGGAATGTTCGTTGAGCCCGATCTGATCGAGCACCTCGTCGCATCGCTGACGCAACGTCACGCCGCGCAGGCCGTATAGCTTGCCGAAGAATTCGAGGTTCTCGCGAGCCGACAGCTCTGGGTAGATCGCTAAGTCTTGCGGCGCGATCCCTAAGAATCGGCGGGCGTCTCGCGACATGGACTTCAAAGTCCGGCCGTCAAAGCGAACCTCGCCGGAGTCCGCTTCGAGCAGCCCGGCGATCATCGACATGGTCGTCGTCTTACCGGCTCCATTGGGGCCGAGCAGCCCGAAGATTTCACCCGCCTCGACCGTGAAGCTGACGCCATTCACGACCCGCGCGCTGCCATAGCTTTTTCGCAGTTCGACGACTTCCAGGCAGCTCATCAAGTTCTCGCAGTCGCGGCGATCACATCTCGACGACGAAGGCATGCGTGGCAATCGCGGTCACGGCGGCAGCAATACCCACTCGCACGTTGTCGTTCACCCGAGAAGGTAGCGACTCCGCAAACGCCGCGACAACTGCCGCTGAGAAGCCACAAGTCAATGCGATCGGCCAGCTCGCGCGCGGTTGCGATTCTGCCCAATATGCCAGTGAAGACAGGTAGCCCCCGAAACCCACGAACGCGATTGTGCCCGCCCAACTCTTCGCTTGGTTCCAAGGCAGCGCAGGACCGCGCAGCAACAACCCGCAGGTCGTCGCCATGCCATCGCCGAATGCCAGCACACACAGCACCAGCATTCCCAACTCGGCATGTTTCGGCAGCAACAGCAGCGTCGCCAGCACCGACACCGAGTAACCAAACACCGCCGCCAACTCCGACTGCTCACCCTTTCGGCGAATTGTCTTATAGCGCCACAGCAACAATGCCGTGATGCCGACGATCAATCCTGCCGCGATCTTTTGAAACGTCGGCGACAGCGGGTCTTTGTGCGGATAGATGTACGACGCGATCGGGAGCAGGCCGGGGCTCATGTGCCAAAGCCGCCGCTTGAGTTCCGTTGCCGACAAGTGCCCCGGCAGTTCCAGCCAGCGCCTCGGCTGCGCAACGGGATCGATGCGCCACCGCTCACCAGACGCCGAATCAATCCATTGGACGTCCGATGGGGACGAGGGTGTGCTCGCGATCCGCTCGCTTGCCGGAGTCTCTTTGGCTTGCTGCCGAGACATGATTGCTACACCGGTTTGGAATGGCGATCCGCGATCACTCACCGCGGGCAACGCCGATGCCTGAAATCATCGGACGGCACGCCGCATAGATATCAGCAAACTCGGCCACCGGCAGAGCCTGCCGATCAATGTAGGACGGGCACTCTTGCCCGTCCTGTCCGTTCAAAACGACGGGCAAGAGTGCCCGTCCTACTATTCGGTCAGCCGGCGTGTCGGCCGACTTTGTTAATCCGGCCGTAAACGTCGTTGAGAATCCAGTGAAACAACACGAGATGGATCGACTCGACCAACCCCATGTCATCCAGCGGCACATGCAGATTGTTCTTGGCGAGCGATTTCAACTTGCCCCCGCCGTAGCCGGTGATGCCCCACGTCCGAAGGTTGTGGCGGTTGCCCCACTCGACCGCATTCAAGATGTTCGGGCTGTTGCCGCTACCGCTGATCGCAATCAGCACGTCATCCGGCGAGGCGAAGTTCTTCAATTGTTCCACGAACACGCGATCGAAACCTTCGTCGTTTCCCCACGCCAAGATGTACGGCGTGTTGTCCGTCAGGCTGAGCACCTTCAATCGCTTCACGCTGTCGTTCGTGAAGTCTTCGCGCCGCAGCGTGCTTTTGCCGAGATCTTCGCAGAAGTGCGACGAGTTCGACCCACTCCCGCCATTCCCGCAGATGAACACAAACCGGCTGTCCTGATAGGCCGAGTAAATCTCGTCCGCCAACCCTGAAGTCTGGCTGAGATCCAGCCGTCCAAATTCTTCAGCACAACGAGCGAGGTATTGTTGCGGGTTGAGATGTGCTCCAAGCATGAGGGGTCACTCCTGAGTCCTATTGACGACGGCTTCGTAGTGAGCCGATTTCCAATCTCATCCGCAGCAGCGGATCAAATCATGCTGCGACTTGTCGTCTTTTGCCGCACAAGTTGCAACTTGAATTTTGCTTACCGGAGCGGCACTCGCCATGCGTGAAAGACAGTCACCATGCGGTCGGGAACTGAAACGGAAAACTCGATACCCAGCGGCTCGACAATGAGCACACGAGTATTATCGTCCTGCCGCGATTCACGCAGGCGATCATCGTTGGCTCGCAGATGTCGTTCCAACAGAGCCATCGCGGCGGAGGTTTGGCGACGTATATCCGCCTCCGCAGACATCCACGCAGTTGCCAAATCATCTAGCGCATCCGGCGTCCAGACGACCGTGAACATCACAGGCTTTCCAGGTGCCGCAGCACTTCGGCGGTCGAGTACCTTCCTGGTTGAGCCATTCGCGCTCGGCGCTCCTCGTCCGTGAGCACTGGCACCAACGAGGGGTCGTACGGTGGGGGCAACATCGGACAAAACACACCCAAGGTGTGGCCGCTGTCGTCGATGAAGTCAATCGTCTCGCGAGCGGTTCGCAATCGTTCTTGCAGCGTTGAATCAACAACGAATTGAGTCATCGTTGTGGCTCCTTAACTCAGCAATTCGTGAATCACCTTGCCGTTGTTGACCACTTTCACGGGACGGCCTTCGGGAGTGTGGAACTCGGCGTCGGGGTCGATGCCCAGGCAGTGGCACATCGTGGCCGTCATGTCCTCCGGGCTGCGCGGATCGGCGGCGGGCTTCTCTCCCTTCGGATTCGTCGCTCCAACAATCAGACCGCCACGCACACCGCCACCGGCCATCAGGATGCAGTTGGCCGGGCCCCAGTGATCGCGTCCGGCGTTGTTGTTGACGCGCGGAGTGCGGCCGAACTCGCCCATCACAACGACCATCGTCTTGCCCAGCAGGCTGCGAGTCGCGAGGTCGTTCAGCAGCGCCGAAAGCCCCGTGTCGAGTTGCGGCAGCAGTTCGTTTTTCAGAACGCGAAAGTTGTCGTTGTGCGTGTCCCAGTTGGAATGGTCGATGGTCACGCACCGGACGCCCGACTCGATTAATCGCCGAGCCATCAAACAGCTCTGTCCAAGCGAGTGCCGGCCGTATTCATTGCGCAATGCTTCGCCTTCGGAATGAATGTCGAACGCAGCCTTCGTGGCCGGCGAAGTAATCAGATCAAACGCCTTGTCGCGGAAGGCGGAGGTCATGCGGGCCTTCGCGTTCGAGGCGACCTCAGCGGACTTCTCAAAGCGATCGACTTGCCGCATCAATGCTCGGCGGTCGTTCAATCGCGAGCCATCAACGACGACCGGAGGCACAAGATCCGGCACGCTGAAGTTCGGAGCGTTCGGGTCTGCTTCAACGACAAACGGCGCGGCGATCGATCCGAGATAAGCGGGACCAGAGGACGGGTGCATTTTTGGCAAGCAAACGTAGGGCGGCACCGCTCCGCGCGGCCCCAGCATTTTCGCGACGACCGAGCCATGCGCTGGCCGCTGATTGTTCGGCACGAGGTTCGGATTAAACCCCGGTAACGGCTGATAGCCGGTCAGCATGTAGTGGTCGGCTCCGCCATGATCTGAATTCGGATGCGTGAGCGACCGCAGCAGTGCGTAGTGCTGGGCCTGTTTCGCCAGCAGCGGCAAGTGCTCGCAAATCTGCATCCCCGGCACAGTCGTGTCGATGGGATTGAACTCGCCCCGAAACTCCGGCGGCGCGTTGGGCTTCAAATCGAGCGTGTCGATCGTGCTCAGGCCACCTTTCAAAAACAGAATGATGAGCGACACATCATCCTTGTCCTTCGCTCCCTTGTTTGAGTCCGCAGCCTGCGCTCGACCGGCCAGCAACTCCGGCAGCGAGAGCATCCCGGTCAGAGTGCTCGCGCAGCCGACTTTCAACAAATCACGACGTTGAATTCCATCACAGAATTGTGCGGAGGAAGCCATATTAGATTCCCGTTGTTTGGATTACACAAAACGATCAGACCGTCGCGACTTCTCGCGAACGCAATGTTTCCAATTGCTTCGTCGCAGCTTGGATCAATTCATCATCTTCCATATCCCAGATTGATTCATGCGCCATCCCACGAGCCAAGTACGAGAGGTTGACGATCAATTGGCCAAACCGAACGTCGGGACAATGCTCGCACAACTCACGTAGGACCTGGAAAACTTCCTCGCGATCAGGGGTTGTCATGGCAATCGTTCTCCCACAGTGGGCCAGTCTCCGACGGGTGTCTGCAAGTCCCCTACGACATCAATCGGAACCAAAGTTCCAAGCGATAACTTGGCGATGCGAGTCGCGCGAGTCACACCGTTGAAGATGGCCAACTCTCCGTCTGTTCCTCGATAAATCCAAATCGGCGGCATTCCTGTCGCCGAGCGACCATAGCGAGCAATCTGCCGTTGAAGTTTACCAGGGTCTGCGCCTCCGGATCGCGAAGCCCGCAGGTGCAACAACCGAGGGTCAACCCAAACAACTTTTGGATCACTCTTTGCCACAGTCTATGAACCAAGACTTGTCCTGCGGAATCAGGTAATTCAGTGATTGAACACAAACTCCAACGAATTGAGCAGGCTCCAGGCTAAATCTTCGGCCGCTTGACGGCGAGTCGATTCGTGATCTTGCAGGTATTTTGTGGCGACGGCCTTTTCATCGGCGGTTGGCAGGCGGCTGATTACGGTCAGGTACAGTTCGTCGATCAAGGCGGAATTGTCCGACGGGTAGCGGCGGACGAGGCGGGCGACGGTTCCCGATTCGTGGGACAATTTCGATTGCAGTTCCGGGGAATTGAGCACATGCAGAACCTGCGAGACGCTTGGCTCGGTGGCCCGTTCGCATTCGCAGGCGGTGGCACGCAGGGGGCGGCCGAAGAGTTTCAGAAAGTAGTGATTGACCTGGCTGTCCCAGAGTTGGATGGCTCGCGCGCCTTCCGGGACGCCGGCAAACTTTTCGGGGGTGCCGGTCGCTTGGCAAACGGCGTCAAACAAGACCTCCGCGTCGAGCCGCTTCAGGAGCGCGCGGGAGTAATTCTGCTCGTCTCGTTCGTTCGTCGGGTTTGGATGAGCGGATCGCTGATAGGCTCGTGAGGCGGTGATCGTGCGAATGACCTGATGGACGTCGAAGCCGGACTCGATGAACCGCGCGGCCAGTGCGTCGAGCAGTTCCGGATTCGTGGGCGGGTTGGTCAGTCGGACGTCATCAACCGGCCCAACGATGCCTCGGCCGAGGAAGTGAGCCCAGAGGCGATTCACCACGTTGCGTGCGAAGAACGGATTCTTCGGCGAGGTCATCCATTCGGCGAGCAGCTTGCGACGATCTCCGTCTGGCGATTGCGCCGGCATCGGCTCGCCGAGTGCGTGGGCGAAGACCACGTCTCCGGTCCGCGAATGCTTGGTTGGGCCTGAGTCGCGGACCAGTAGCATCTCTCCTTGCGGGGTCGGCTTGAATGAGAGTTGCGTGAAGAACGCCTCCATGCCGAAGTAGTCGGTTTGGCTCCAACGATCAAATGGATGATGGTGGCACTTCGCGCATTCGATGCGGACGCCGAGCAGCACTTGCGAGATCGTCGCGGCTTGCTCACCCGGTTGCTTGACCGCTTTGAAGACGTAGCCGGCGGGCTGATCTCGCAGCAGTCCCTCGGCGGTCAACAGCTCGCGAGCAAAGCGGTCAAACGGCTTGTTGCTCGCGAAGCTGCCGCGCATCCAGCGGTAGTAAGCGTGGGCTCCGGCATGACCGAGGGTCGGCCGTTCGGCACGCAAGAGGTCGGACCACTTGAGTGCCCAGTAGTCGGCGTACTCCGGTCGCTTGAGAAGATCGTCGATGAGACGTGCTCGGCGATCGGGACGCTTGTCGTCGAGAAACTTGCGAACCTCATCCGGCTTCGGCAGCGTGCCAATGACATCGAGGAAGGCTCGTCGAAGGAAATCAGTGTCGTTGCAAAGCTCGCTCGGTTGAATGTTGAGCTTGGTCAGCTTGGCATCGACGAGCGGGTCGATGAAGTTCGTACTTCCGCCTTCAGGCGGCTTTTGTTCGCCGTTCTTTGGCTGATCGTTTCCGCCTGAAGGCGGGACTACAACCGGTTGCGGGATCAACACGCGAAAGACGTCCACCGCGCCGAGATAGTTGGCCATGACCGCGACGTCGCCCGGTGTCTCGCCGGTCGTGACGAGGCCGTGCTCATCCACGCCCGCGAGTCCTTCGTTGTTTGATTGGAACTTGGCGTGCCGCGTGACCTCTTCTTCAATTCCGTTGTCAAACTTGGCGACGACTTTCAGCGGCTGCGTCTCTTTGAACTTCATCAATTGCTCGCGCGGAGTCACGGTGATCGACACGACTCGCGGTGCGGTAGGCTCACCGAACGGCAGGCCCGCTGCGATCCAGTTTCTCAGCGTGCGGTATTCGTCGGAGTCCTTCCGAATCCGAACGCCACCGCCGTGTGGCATGTCGCCGCAGGCTTTTTGTAACAGCAAACTTCGTTCGGGGACGGCCGGGTTCGTGCGTCGGCCTCGGCTTTCGCTGGTCAGTGAGATGTGATCGGCGGGGGCGTCGAAGCCGAAGATCGACAGCTTGAATCCGTTCTGACCTTCCGCTTTGCCGTGGCAGCCCGATGAGTTGCAGCCGAATCGGGAGAGGATCGAAACCACGTCGGTTTCAAAGTGAAACGCGCGCGTCTTCGCGACTTCTTGAGCCTGAATGGACGAGCCTGTGGCGGCGATGGCTAGCAAAACGAGGCTGCTCAGAATCCACCGAGAGAGGTGGCTGGCAAGCCGACAACCGAGAGAACAGGCAGGCAGGTTCATGGGCGGGAGTTCGCAGGTGGGAGGCGTTGACGATATCTCTTATCGACCAACCGAACGCATCAAAGCCAGCGGATGCTAACAACGCAACGCGGCCGGGGACAATTCGTCAGTTCGGTCGCTCCGATTTTTCGACTTCTCTGGCTCATGCAACGGGCTTACAGAAAAATGGGGGCAGAAAAAACGCTCCGAGTCATTCTCACCTCCAATCGAAGCTCGTCCCTCTTTCTTTTTTCTGCCCTCATTTTTCTGTCAGCTTTTGACATGCTCGAATCTTCGGCGAACAACGCCGTCTGTTGCCGGACTCCGAGGTCGCCGCTATGAGTTCGTGCGTTGCTGCTCCTCGCCACCTCGTTGAGTTTTCGTGACCGTGACCGCACCGGCTTCCAGCGTTGATTCGATCCTCATCAGGCCGCCGGTCGGCGAGTTGCCCGTTGTTCCATCCACGGCTCGTGCGGAGTATCAACGTCGCCGAGACCGCTTCTTCATTGAGCTCCAGCGGCAGGCGAAGATCGACCGTAAGTTGTCGCTCGGTCGGTTGGGACTGTTTCTTGTCGGAGCCGGGTTGGCGGCGATGACGTTGACCTCCAATGAGGTGGCCTTCTGGTGGTGTCTGATTCCGTTCGGGATCTTCGCCGCCGCGATTGTGTGGCACGAGCGAGTTCTGCGGCGGTTGGATCGTTGCCGCCGAGGGATCGCCTATCACGACGTCAACATCGACCGCTTGGATCATCGTTGGCAAGACACGCAGCCCAACGGTGAGCGTTACGTTGACGAACATCATCCTTACGAATTCGATCTCGACCTGTTCGGCAAAGGATCGCTGTTCCAACTTCTGTGCCGAGCTCGCACACGGTTGGGCGAGGACACGTTGGCGGACTGGTTGCGATCTGCCGCCAGTCCGTCCGCAATCGACTTCCGCCAGCGAGCGATCAACGAACTGCGTGGTCGCGTCGATCTACGCGAAGAGTTGGCGTTGCTGCCTGCCGAGGTTCATGACTCGATTGATCAGTCGCTGTTGCAAGACTGGGCCGCGCGTGCGCCGCGACCGTTATCGAGGACGATCCTGGTCATGGCCGGAGCGTTGGGTCTCGCAGCATTGATCACCGGCTTTGGCTGGATGCTGTTTGACTGGCCGTTGGCGTACTTTGCTTCCGTAGTCACTCTCGAATTGGTGTTGCACTTCTCGCTTCGCGGGCTGTTGCAACAAGTGGCTCATGACATCGACCGGGCGGAAGCTGGGGTGGCCATCTTGTCGCAAGTGCTCAACGTCTTGGAAGCCGAGCGATTTCAATCGCCGTTCCTCACCGCATTGCGTTCGCAACTGGATACGGATCGGCATCCCCCGTCGTGGCAGATTCGGCGGCTGCACCGGCTGGATGCGTGGCTGGACAGTTCCTTGCACAATCAATTCTTCGTGCCGTTCGCGTTCCTGCTCTGCTTGCCGATCTGGCTCTCCTATGCGATCGAGCGTTGGCGCGCGAGCATTGGCCCGCACATCGCGCAATGGTTGGACGCGGTTGGGCAATTCGAGGCGATCAGCTCGCTGGCCGGTTACGCCTTCGAGCATCCGGCCGATCCGTTCCCGGAGATTGTCGGTCCGGATGCGACTCTGGAAGCTGTCGGACTCGGTCATCCACTGATCCCCGACGATCGGAGCGTGAGGAATGATCTTCGCTTCGGAAAGCAGCCGCAGTTGGTGATGGTCAGTGGCTCGAATATGTCGGGCAAAAGCACGCTGCTGCGGACCATTGGCAGTAACGTCGTGCTGGCCTTCGCTGGCGCACCCGTGCGAGCGACCAAGCTGAAGCTCTCGCCGTTCGTGCTCGCGACGTCGATCCGCGTTCATGACTCATTGCTGGAAGGGGCGTCGTTGTTCTTCGCGGTTATCTCACGCTTGAAGGGAATTGTCGAACGCACGGGAGGTCAGACACCGCTGCTGTTTCTCATCGACGAAATCCTGCCAGGCACGAACTCGCACGATCGCCGCGTTGGAGCCGAAGCGATCATCCGCCAACTGCTGCATCGCGGCGCGATCGGACTCGTGACAACTCACGACCTCGCCCTGACCGACATCGTCGATCAACTCGGCCACATCGCCATGAACGTCCACTTCGAGGACCGACTGGAAGAAGGCCGCATGACCTTCGACTACCAGCTCCGCCCCGGCATCGTCCGCCGCAGCAACGCGCTGGAACTGATGCGACTGATTGGGCTAGGCGAACCGGTCGAGTCCGGCCGAGAGCCGGAAGCCGAGAGCCGATAGCCGTTATCCCAACACTCCAGCGCAGAACGTTCGCACGGCTTTGTGACCCGCAGCAAACAACTCTTCGAGCGGATCGTCGTGAGCCGTCGCCTGGCCGAGAGAGACAGCCACCAAATCTGCTCGCTTGCCGGGCGTGATGGTTCCGCATTCGTGCTCGCAACCGAGAGATCGTGCCCCGAATCGTGTGCCGAGTTCTAACAAAGTAGACGGCGCAACGTCGGGAAACCGTTCGCGCAGGAAGAGCAACTCGTTCCACAAACTGAGGTCTGGATTTGATCCTCGCCCATCGGTTCCAAGCGCGACGTTGGCTCCCTTCTTCAGCAACTGCCGCCACGGATGCGGATCGTGGCCGAAGAACTCATGCGTGCGCGGGCAATACACAACCGACATCTGCGGACGAGCGGCGATGAAATCCACCTCGTCGTCTACCAAATAATTCCCGTGGACGACCAACGCTCGCGGCGCATCCGCCAGCGTTCTCAAAATGTCGAGCGGCCGGCGTCCCAACGGCAACCCGCCCTCTGGCCACGCGCCAAACGACTTCAACATCCCGACGAACTCGCCCCGGCCATGCGCCAGGAATTCCAACTCGCCGCGTGTTTCGGCCAAGTGCATCGCGACTGGTGCGTTAAATCGCTTTGCCAATTCGACTGAGCCGCATAGTAACTCCGGTGCGACGCTGTACGGCGCATGTGGCGACAAGCCATAAGTCACCGGGGCGAGAACTGACTTGTAGGTCAGCCATTCCTCCGCGATTTCAATCTGCTGGTCGATACCTTCAGGGCGCATCCCAATCAGCTCGCGAAACGCGATGACGCGCGGACCGTGCGTCGGCATAAAGAGTTCACTCCAGCCAGACGTTGCGATTTCTCCGAGCAGTGTCGTTCCGCTCGTCAGCGCTTCGATCGCGCCGATATTGAGAGCGGCATACGGCTCCGTTGAGCCTGGTGTGAACTGGCGGCGGTACGCGACCAGCGTGCGAATCCAATCGGTAAAGGGCTGAGCCGGTTGAAACGGCTGCGGGACGTGGCTGAATTCCAAATGAGCGTGTGCATTGACCAAGCCCGGCAAGAGGGCGACGTCTCCGAGATCGTGACACGCCTCGTGCGGCATCGCCGATCGGACCGCCGTGATGACACTGCCGTGAACCTCGACCACGCCGTTCTCAATTGGAGGCTGATCGACGGGAATGACCCAAGCCGCTTTGTAAATCGAGGCCGATGACATGCTGAGATCGTAACGGGCGGATCAGCGCACGACATCGCGGACCAACACGAACGCTTCGGCCGCATGGACGCTGACGGTCGATCCGCGATACCGAGCCAACGCTTCGATTGCCGCCAGAGATCGCGGATTGGGTGCGGGCTTGAGCTGCGAGGTAAAGCACTGCATCGCCTCCAGCTTCTTCGGCAGATACGCCGCGATGTCCACGAACACGGTCGGATAAAACACCGCGCTGGCAATCGGCGGAGCCCATTCCGTTTCGCTGAGCGTTTCGTAGCAGAGCAATTGCTTGACCGGACAGCTCGCCAGCGGCCGAGCGGCCACGAGCGCCGCGTGATAGATGCGGCCGTGATCCGCGTGCATGTCGCCGTGATGCGGCAGGTAAACCCGTTCGGGTTTCAGGTCTTGAAACTGCTTTGCCAGCGCGTCGGCAATCAGATGTCCCGGAGTCACATCCAACCTCGGAGCGGGAAAGTCGAGGAACCGTGTCTCGTTGACTCCCAAGATCGCGTGTGCGTTGCGAGCTTCCGCGCGAGTCCGCTCGACCGACTCGTCGGAATACAAATCGGGAGCACCGCGCGTGGCGACGATCACGAAGACCTCGTCCCCCTCGGCCGTGTGCCGAGCCATGACGCCACCACAACCGAGCACTTCGTCGTCAGGATGAGGGGCAATGACCGCAACTCGCATGAATGTCTCCCAACTCAAAAACTTCCAGGCGAGCGGGGCGGCGTCAGCCCCCCGGTCTCTTCGCCGCATTACCGGGGGGCTGACGCC
>SXGS01627148.1_pt1 | contig 22790 bp, 23 predicted proteins | sample 3174681 | NCBI WGS metagenome assembly SXGS01 (sample SAMN11356861, study PRJNA531348) | freshwater metagenome | isolation source: freshwater sample F1-80 | place: China: Fuxian Lake, Yuxi | collected 2017-12-25
CGATTCCGGGGCTCACACCGGCGATATTTCAGGATCAATGTTAAGTAAATTGGGTTGTACTTATGTTCTCGTTGGCCATAGTGAACGCAGAAGTAATCACAAAGAAGATGATTCTTTAGTCAATCGTAAAATCAAGAGTGTGTTAGCAAATGAATTAAAACCGATTCTTTGCGTGGGGGAAGAATTAGAAATCCGAGAAACTGGTACCCATATCCAGCATGTTTTGGAACAGCTTCGAAATTCTCTGAAGGGTTTTCATAAACCTGATCTTAAAAAAATTGTGATTGCATACGAACCAGTATGGGCAATTGGCACAGGAAAAACGGCAACCCCGGAAGATGCTCAAGAAGTGTGTCTTGCTATTCGAAATGAATTAAGAAAAATTGGAAGTGAAGAGATAGCTGATAATTGTCGAATTTTGTATGGTGGTTCAGTTAAATCCATTAACACTTTAGATATCATGAAAGAGCCTGACATCGACGGTGCGTTAGTTGGTGGAGCCTCTTTAGACCCAGAAGAGTTTGCCAGAATCTCGAAATTTCATCGTGTTTTAAGTAAGGCTTAGAGACTTAGATTAGATTAAAAGGGATAGGGGATAGTATCCTTATCCAATACCTCAGGGATTAGGATCAAAGTGAAGGCGAGTCAATGAATTTAGCTCTTTCAATAATTTTAGTTTTATCCAGTGTTTTAATGATTATTCTTGTGCTACTTCACAAGGGCAAAGGATCCGGGTTATCTGATTTGTTCGGCGGTGGGATATCTTCCACATACGGCGGATCTTCGGTGGTTGAGAAGAATCTAGATCGAATTACTATCGTTGTTGGTGGAGTTTGGTTTGCATCAGTAATCGCTTTGAGCTTGTTGCTTAAGTAAGTAAAAAGACAAAAGGAGTAATAATGGCTGGTGGAAGTGCAATTCGAGGTAGTCGTGTTGGCGCTGGTCCAATGGGCGAGGCAGAGCGTGGCGAATCAATCGCTCGATTTAGAGTTTCATATTGGTGTGCAAATGGACATGAAACAAAACCTTCGTTCGCCGAAGATGGCACAGTAGAGGTACCAGCTGAGTGGGATTGTCCACGTTGTGGTTTTCCGGCAGGGCAGGATAAGAACAAGCCACCAATGCCTATGAAAAATGAACCTTATAAAACCCACCTTGCTTATGTTAAAGAACGTCGCACTGAAGCTGAGGCAAACAAGATTCTAGATATTGCCCTAAAAAAACTACGTGGTGATGAGTAGGCTTTAAAACTCTTTCAATAAATCTGTTATACCTGTTTTGTTGTCTTTCAAATGAACTCTTATTAATGGAAGATTGCGCTCAGTTAACGCGGCCGCATCACCTAAAGCTTGAGCCATTAGCAAGTTGGCGAAGGTAAATTCTTCGTTTGGAACTGGTAGATCTATTGCATTATCCGTAGTAATTTGGATAAAACAACCATTGGGCTGTCCACCTTTATGAATCTGGCCGGTTGAGTGTAGAAATCGAGGGCCCCACCCAAAAGTTACTGGTTTATCAAGTTTCTTAGAGAGAGCTGATCTAATTTTCATGATTTGATCATCTTTGCCTCTAGCCAGGTAGGCCATCACAGCGATGTAGGAAGCTGGTGTTTTTAGGAAATCTTGGAGATTAGATATCTTCTGGTTTGAGTAAAGCAGGTAACTAGCAGTTTCAAGTATTGGTTCTTGCGTAGCAAATTCTTTAGATCCCATCTTCAATAATATTTGAGAGGTACGTTCTTTTGCTTCTGTAACATTTGGCTGGTTGAAAGGGTCTACTTTCAGCAAGTAGCAAAGTAGCGCAGTAACCCACTCCCACAATATGAATTGCTCACCAAGGGATGCTTCGATACTTAAATCAAAATCTCCTTTGGCAAATCCAATTATCAAATCCTTAGTAGCCTCTGAAGGATCTTCAATCACGACAGGTAAGCGCCCCTGCTGGTTCTTTCCAGTTGATTCAGCAATTAACTGTTCAATCCAGTCCGACAATCCAGGCAGTTTAGAGCTAAGGTCACATAAATTAACAAACTGCTTAGTTTCGGTAAAAAGTATGGAAGCGATACTAATTGCTGGTGAATCTGTTGTGATTAAGATTTGAGACAACGCGTCTGCATCATCTAGTAAAACTGAAGTATCTATCCCCATGAGAGCTGCCGGAACTAAACCAAAAGCAGATAATGCGCTGTATCTGCCGCCAACATTCGGATCAGCATTTACTACCCGCAAGCCTTGCTGCCTTGAAGATATGTCAAGGGGAGTACTTGGATCCGTAATTATCACTAAATGATCCCGTGGTGCTAAACCTAGTTCGATTAGCTTGCTGGTGAAAAGTTTCAAATGAGATGTGGTTTCAATAGTTGTTCCTGATTTGGAGCTTATGATAATTACAGAGTGAGTCAGATCAGTTGCGCTAGCACTGAGGATTTGGGCTGGATGAGTAGAGTCAACAACTAATAGTTCCTTTCCATATGCTGCTGCAATAACTTCAGCGGCAAGGGAAGATCCACCCATTCCACAAAGAATTACTCGATCCAATTTATTAGTTCGCGCCCAGGCCGATAATGAATCTAACTGCGGCATTAACTCTCTAGATTGAATAGGTAGGTCCACCCAATTTAATCGCGTGGCCGCTTCAGTATGGATACCCCAAATTGTTGAATCTTTCTGCGCCAAACGGATTGAAATACCTAGTAGATCCTTGGCTATTCCTTTATTTACCTTGGAAAGAATCTGGCCAGATAGTTGCACTAGATACCTGCTGAAACTGTTCGCACTGAGTTCATTAGCTCCAACCAGGCAGTTTCAAATTTCTTAACACCATCTATTTCAAGCTCTTTTGTGATTTTATCTAAATCAATTCCTGCTAAAGCCAATCTAGCTAAATTCGATTTTGCCAATGCCAAATTATTAAAGATTGTCGGACCTTTAAACACCCCGGTCTTCTTAATTGATTCTAAAGTTTGTTCTGGCATGGTATTAACTGTATTTGGCGCAATCAGATCAATCACATAACGATTTGGATCATAACTGGGGTCTTTAACTCCAGTAGATGCCCAGAGCGGACGCTGGCTATTGCAACCGGCGGATTTTAGAGTTTTCCAAGCTGCGCTAGCTTCAAAAGATTGAAAAGCCTCGTATGCCATCACCGCATTTGAAATTGCGGCACTACCTCTTAGTTTCGAATCGGCAGGGAGTAAAGGATCTACCGCCGTATCGACTCTACTAACAAAAAAAGATGCAACTGAAAAGACCTCAGTCACAGGACGACCTACTGCAATCAATTTACTCAATCCATCTGCATAAGCTGCTAATACTTGCTTGTACCTTTCCACGGAGAATATAAGAGTCACATTGACACTTATTCCTTCAGCAATCAATTGAGTTATCGCAGGCAACCCTTCTATAGTCGCTGGCACTTTAATGAACAAATTAGGTCGATCAATTAATCTCCAAAGCTCTTTGCCTTGCTCAATTGTTGCCTGTGTGTCATGGGCAAATCTGGGGTCAACCTCGATGGAAATTTTGCCATCAACATGCTTGGTGTTTTTGTATGTCTCCTTGAATAGATCGCAGGCTTTACGAACATCATCAGTTGTAAGGCGCATAATGATCTCTTCAATAGGTAGGGATTTATTGGAGATAATGTCTTGATGATACAAGGATGATTTCCCGATAGCCGCCGAGAAGATACTTGGGTTTGTAGTAACACCAACCACGCTATCGTGCTTGATCAAGTCAGTTAATGAGTTGTTTTGCAAGCGCTCTCGAGATAGATCATCTAACCAGACTGCAACTCCCGCTTGGGAAATTTCAGCAAGAGTATTAGCCATGAAGCTTGTCTATGCTCTTTTTTGCAGCGTTCACAATATTTCCAACTGTGAACCCAAACTCTTTAAAGAGAACTGATGCACTAGCAGATGCTCCAAAATGCTCCAACGAAACTGCAACACCAGCATCACCAATAAATTCATACCAAGGTTGAGCTATTCCCGCTTCAATACTTACCCGTGCTTTGATTTTTTTAGGTAGAACCTGATTTCGGTAAGTTTCTGGTTGCTCCTTAAACCACTCCAAGCAAGGCGCACTAACTACACGAGCTTTAATGCCATCCTGCGCTAACTTTTCTCGAGCAGCTAGAGCTAGGTATACCTCTGAGCCGGTTGCAATCAAAATAACCTCACAGCCATCTTTTTTATCATTCCCACCATAAGCAAGAACGTATGCGCCATTTTTTACGCCAGAGGTATCTTGATACTTGTTTCGATCAATTACTGGAAGATTTTGCCGAGAAAGCGCTAGACCAGATGGTTTGCCTCGTTTGATAATTTCAGCCCAACTAGCACTGACCTCGTTTGCATCTGCGGGACGGACTATTGATAGACCAGGAATTGCGCGTAATGCCGCTAGATGTTCTACCGGTTGATGAGTTGGACCATCTTCACCTAAGCCAATCGAATCATGTGTCCATACATAAGTTACTGGCAACTGCATTAGCGCAGATAACCTCACTGAGCCTCTCATGTAATCGCTAAATACTAAAAATGTACCGCCAAACGGTTTAACAAATCCATGAAGAGCTGCGCCATTTAAAATAGCGGCCATAGCGTGCTCTCTGATGCCAAAATGAACCACCCGACCAAATGGATTAGCACCCTTTATCTGGCTGTTAGCGGGTAAGAACGAACCACCATTTTCAATACTGGTGTTATTACTCTCGGCAAGATCTGCAGATCCTCCCCAAAACTCTGGCAGATGTTCTGCCAAGTATTGAATTACTTTTCCAGATGCGGCTCTAGTTGCCACATCCTTCTCTGAGGAAAATACGGGGATACCTTTATCCCAATCGATAGGTAATTGTTTTGTTGTTAATCTTGTTAACAAAGCCGCTTGCTTAGGGTTGTTTGTTTTCCATAAATCAAACTCTGAAAGCCAAACTGAATGCTCTTTCTGACCTCTATCTCTAACCTTTCGGGTATGTTCAACAACTGGCTTAGGAGCAAAGAAAGATTCCGCCGGATCGATTCCAAGTAGTTTTTTGGTAGCGGCAATTTCTTCATCACCAAGTGCTGAACCATGAGATTTAGCAGTGCCCTTTGCATTTGGCGCTGGCCAAGCAATAACGGAATGGAGGCGAATAAGAACTGGTTTACTCCTCTCAGCAACAGCTTTAAGCATTGCCTGTTCTAATTTATCTCGATCAACATTGCCATCTGCTTTAGATGGAACCTCAATTACCATCCAACCGTAGGATAGGTATCTAGCTGAAACATCTTCAGTAAAGGCAACATGAGTGTCACCTTCAATGGAGATACGATTATCGTCATAAATTAATTTCAAATTACCCAGCATTTGTGTTCCAGCTAACGAGGATGCTTCTGCACTGATGCCCTCTTGCAGGTCTCCATCAGATGCTAGTACCCAAATATTGTGATCAAAAAGCTTGGTTTTACTCTCGGGATCAAATAATCCTTTTACATATCTAGAAGCCATAGCCATGCCCACTGCATTTGCAACACCTTGTCCTAATGGTCCAGTGGTGGTTTCAACTCCAACTGTGTGTCCATACTCTGGATGTCCAGGTGTTGCTGACTCGAAGGTTCTAAAATTCTTCAAATCCTCTAACTCCAATCCGTAGCCAGATAGGAATAATTGAATATACAAAGTTAGAGATGAGTGACCGCAAGAGAGAATGAAACGATCCCTGTTTATCCAATTTGGATTACTTGGATCATGCTTAAGAATCCTTTGAAATAAGGTATAGGCCACCGGGGCTAGTGACATTGCAGTGCCTGGATGACCGTTGCCAACCTTTTGTACAGCATCCATAGCTAAGGCTCTAGATATTGCGACTGCTTGATCATCTGCCTCTTGCCAAGTTGGTAAATTACTCAATTCATGCCTCGCAATCTAAAGCCAGAGTCTGCCACTTTAATTAGTGACCAGGCACTTACCCACACCATAGTCGCGCCTAAAAGATGAAGTGCCACTAAAACTACTGGCAAACCAGTGAAATATTGAAGGTATCCGATCACGCCTTGCAGGAGTGAAATAGCTAGAAATAAAGCAACGCGTTTGTGTAAGAGATTTGATCCTGAGTGGCGGGTAATTAGAAAAAGTATGCTGGTAAGAACAAGGAGTGCGATCACCAGATCTGCATGGAGCCAAGAAACTACTCTCGCATCGAAGTTAAATCGTTCCGCCTGATCATCCCCAGCGTGTGGCCCGCTGCCGGTAACAACTGTGCCGGCGATTAAAACTAGCAATGTATTCCAAACCAATATCGGTAGTAGGAATCTAGTGATCCCTGTGGCTGGTTGGCTGTTTATTCCGACCATTTCATACCGTAGTGAGATTGCACCACCAATAAGAAAAATTGAAAGCATGAAATGGCCAGCAACTGTTAGTGGGTGCAGATCTGTTAAAACTGTGATCCCTCCTAAAACTCCCTGCCCAAGGATTCCTAGGATTTGTAACAACGCTAAAGATCTAATGCGCATCTTCTTGAGAGAGAGTGAAGACAATCTCACGGCAATGATGACGGCAGCTAATGCAACTATAAGTAGGACAAAGGTTAGTAATCGATTTCCAAATTCAATCCAGGCATGTAAGGCACCCTCTGCTTGTCCTGGCACAGGTACGTAGGAGCCGGGGGTGCATTCAGGCCAGGTGGGACATCCAAGTCCGGAACCAGTAACTCGAACCGCACCTCCAGTTACAATCAAAGCGGACTGGAAAAAGACCAGAAGACCGAAAACACGTCCTTTCAGGGATTTTCGGGTTACCAACATGATTTAAGCCTATTGCTTCAGCCTTATGCCGGTCGCTATTTTGTTCTCAGGTAAGGCGCAATTCACACCGAAATGAGGGCAGTGGATTGGCGCTTCGTGATGAATTACGCAACACTTATGTTGTGAAAAAGGTAGAGCCAGATAAGACCCGGGATCAGGTCGCCCGTACCATCTTGGAGGGTGGACCTGCTACCGCTGCTGCATTGTCTGAAAAATTAAAGATAACCTCGGCTGGAATTCGTCGTCATTTGGACTCCTTAGTGAGCGCAGGAGTTCTAACCGCAAGAGATCCATTTCAATCACCTGAACGTGGCCGGGGTAGACCTTCTAAAGTTTTTGTGATGACCGATATGGGTCGGGAAAAATTTGAACACTCCTATGATGATTTAGCTGTTGCTGCATTGAAATTTATGGCAAGTAAAAATGGGGAACACCTTGTTAATGAGTTTGCAACCTCCAGGGCTGATGATCTCGTTCGAAAAGGGGATGCAATAAAAAATTCAAACAAAACACTTGTTGAAAAGAGCAGATCTTTGGCAAAACTTTTAACTAAAGAGGGATACTCAGCGACATCTGACAAATTAGGAAATGGTGAGGAGATTTGTCAGCATCATTGTCCGATAGCTCATGTGGCATCTGAGTTTCCACAATTATGCGAGGCTGAAACAAAGGCATTTTCTGAAATCTTAGGAACTCACGTCCAACGTTTAGCCACTATTGCACATGGTGATGGTGTTTGCACAACCTTTATTCCAAACAGTCTTACCCCGCACGCAAAATCCAAGATAAAAGAAGGAGCAAGATAATGACCCAAATCGCACATCCAGAGCTAGATGGTATTGGCAAGTATGAGTACGGCTGGTCAGATAAAAATGATGCGGGGTCAAATAGCAGACGAGGCTTGAATGAAGAGGTAGTTCGAGATATCTCATCCAAGAAGAACGAACCACAGTGGATGCTGGATATGCGATTGAAGGGTTTAAACCTTTTTGATAAGAAGCCGATGCCAAGTTGGGGTTCAGATTTAAGTGGCATTTTCTTTGACACAATTAAATACTTTGTTCGATCAACTGAAAAACAAGCGACATCTTGGGAAGATCTACCAGATGATATTAAAAATACTTATGACCGTCTTGGTATACCAGAGGCGGAGAAGAAGCGATTAGTCGCAGGTGTGGCAGCTCAGTATGAATCTGAGGTTGTTTACCATTCAATTCGCGAGGATTTAGAAAAGCAAGGAGTGCTTTTCTTAGATACTGATACCGCACTTCGCACCCATGAAGAGCTGTTCAAGGAGTATTTTGGAACTGTAATCCCAGTTGGCGATAACAAATTTGCTGCATTAAACACTTCAGTGTGGTCTGGTGGTTCATTTATTTATGTACCAAAGGGCGTAAAGGTGGATATTCCACTACAGGCATACTTCCGAATTAACACTGAGAATATGGGTCAGTTTGAGCGAACCTTGATCATCGCTGACGAGGATTCATATGTTCATTATGTTGAAGGCTGTACCGCGCCAATTTACTCATCTGACTCACTCCACTCAGCAGTTGTTGAGATTATTGTGAAGAAGAATGCTCGGGTTCGTTATACAACAATTCAAAATTGGTCCAACAATGTTTATAACTTAGTTACCAAACGAGCAACTTGTGCTGAAGGTGCCACCATGGAGTGGATTGATGGAAATATCGGATCCAAAGTAACTATGAAGTATCCAGCTGTTATGTTGATGGGTCCTCATTCAAAGGGAGAGACACTTTCAATAGCTTTTGTTGGTGAAGGACAACATCAAGACGCTGGTGCAAAAATGGTGCATGCCGCTCCTTACACCTCATCAACAATTATCTCTAAATCAGTAGCACGTGGTGGTGGTCGCACCTCATATCGTGGACTAGTAAAAGTTGAAAAGGGAGCACATCACTCCAAGAGCACTGTTAAGTGTGATGCACTTTTGGTTGACACAATCTCTCGCTCAGACACATACCCGTATGTAGATGTTCGTGAGGATGATGTTTCTATGGGACATGAAGCAACTGTTTCTAAGGTTAGCGATGATCAACTCTTTTATTTAATGTCGCGCGGACTTGGCGAAGATGAAGCGATGGCGATGATTGTGCGTGGCTTCATTGAGCCGATAGCCAAGGAGTTGCCAATGGAGTATGCCCTTGAACTTAATCGTTTGATTGAGCTACAAATGGAAGGTGCAGTTGGTTAATGAGTGCACTTGCTACAAATTACTTAACTCCAACAGGTCGAGAAGAGGCTTGGCGGTTTACACCGCTTAAGCGCTTAGCTGGGCTGCATGATAATTCCACCAAGGTAGTGGACCATATTTCTATTGCAGCAAAATCTCAGCTGCCAAATGGTGTACTGCTTGCAATAGCAGATGCTTCAGAGTATCCACCTTCTTATACCAGTACCGATATTGTCACTAATCGTGTCAGACAAGAGGTTAAGAAGGTTTCAGTTCTTACCATCGCAAAGGATGTTGAACTAAGTGAAAGTATTTATCTATCTCGCAATTGTTTATCCTCACCTGAAGTAAGTCGGATAGTGATCCAAGCGGGTGTGAATAGCAAAAGCACGGTAGTAATTGAGAACACTGGAAAAGGTGAAATTGGTGAAGAGATTGAAATTAATCTATCGCCAGGCGCCTCATTAGATCTGATCTCACTTCAGGAGTGGGATAGATCAGCAGTTCATATCGCTCAACATCATGCGATTGTTAGCAAAGATGCTCAATTCACATCTTATGTAGTTTCCGTAGGTGGTTCGGTGGTTCGAATAAGTCCAACTGTTGAATTTACTGGCACTGGATCATTTGCCGATCTGTATGGAATTTATTTTGCTACCGATGGACAGCATTTAGAGCATCGCATTCATGTCAATCACAATGTGCCCAATGCTAAATCCAGAGTCAATTACAAGGGAGCGTTGGCTGGTAAAGAGGCCCATACTGTTTGGATTGGTGATGTTTATATCCATAAAGGTGCGGATGGTACTGACACCTATGAGTTAAATCGAAATCTCCTACTGACTGAAGGTGCCAGAGCAGATTCAGTACCAAATTTAGAGATTGAGACAGGTGAGATTGTTGGCGCGGGCCATGCCAGCACCACAGGTCGTTTTGATGATGAGCAATTGTTTTATCTGCAATCTCGTGGAATTCCAGCAGATATTGCTAGGCGCTTGGTTATCCGTGGATTCTTTGCTGAAATTATTAATAAATTAAAAAGTTCAGATCTGGAAGATCGTTTAATGCGGCGCATTGATGATGAACTTGCAAAGGTGGGTGAGTGATGGCTGATTTAGCTTACGACACCTTAGTAGAGGGAAAACCAGTTGCAGTAGAGGTTAATGGAATCCAAGTTTGCGTTGCCAAGGTTGGTGATGAGGTTTTTGCCGTTGCCGATACCTGCACTCATTCAGAGGCTTCATTATCTGAAGGTGAGATCACTGGTAGCAAAATAGAGTGTTGGCTTCATGGGGCAGAGTTTGATCTTCGCACTGGAGAGGCAGTAACACCACCAGCAACAGCTGCTTTAAATACTTTTAAGGTTCTACGCAACGGCAATCAAGTAACTATCACCGAGTAAATAGGAGCAAATAATGAATGTATTAGAGATAAAAAATTTACAGGTCAGTGTTGTAACAGATGCTGGAAACAAAGAGATCCTTCGGGGTGTAGATCTAACAATCAAATCTGGCGAAACTCACGCCATCATGGGACCTAATGGTTCTGGTAAATCAACACTTGCTTACTCCATTGCCGGACATCCAAAGTATTTAATAACCGGTGGTTCTGTCACTTTAGATGGCTCTGATGTACTTGAAATGAGCGTTGATGAACGAGCAAAGGCCGGGCTGTTCTTAGCGATGCAGTATCCGGTTGAGGTTCCGGGTGTTTCAGTATCTAACTTTTTGCGTACTGCGGTAACTGCCATTCGGGGCGAAGCGCCAAAGGTTAGAACTTGGGTTGGAGAGGTAAAAGAAGCGATGGCTTCACTAAATATTGATACCGCCTTTTCAGAGCGAAATGTGAATGAAGGTTTTTCTGGCGGAGAGAAGAAGCGTCATGAAATCTTGCAAATGGAATTGCTAAGACCAAAAATTGCAATTCTTGATGAAACTGATTCTGGGCTTGATGTAGATGCGCTAAGAATTGTTTCAGAGGGAGTTAATAGAGTTAAAGCTAACTCAGAACTTGGTGTTATGTTGATAACCCACTACACCAGAATTTTGCGTTACATCAAGCCAGATTTCGTCCATGTGTTTGCCAATGGAAAGATAGTGGAAGAAGGCGGTCCTGAGTTAGCGGATAAACTTGAAGAGAAGGGTTATGCAGAGTACATAACTGCCTAATTCATGAGTACCGATCTATCTGTATATAAGAAGGATTTTCCGATATTTTCACGCTCTGTTCGTGGCGGAAATCCATTAATCTATTTAGATAGTGGTGCCACATCCCAGAAGCCGGAAGTAGTTATCCAGGCTGAAGCAGATTTTTATCGCACAAAAAATGCAGCAGTTCATAGAGGTGCGCATCTATTAGCTGAAGAAGCTTCAGATGCATATGAGGGCGCTCGAGAGAATGTGGCTCGCTTCATTGGCGCCGCTTCACCAGAGGTGATTTTCACAAAAAGTGCAACGGAGTCACTGAATTTTCTTGCAACCTCATTTGGAAATCCAGATTCTGGAATTGCGATTAAACCAGGTGATGAAATTGTAGTTACCGAAATGGAACACCATGCAAATTTGATCCCCTGGCAACAATTGGCCAAGCGATCAGGAGCTAAATTAACCTGGTTATCAATCACTACTGATGGCCGACTCGATCTATCAAATATTAATCAGATTATTAATGGTAAAACTAAGATTGTTGCAATCACCCATCAATCAAATGTTTTTGGAACTATAGTTCCGATTGAACTGATTGTTAAAGCTGCTCGCAATGTTGGTGCATTAGTTGTGCTAGATGCGTGTCAATCTGTTCCACATTTTGCTGTAGATGTGAAGCAATTAGGAGTTGATTTCTTGGCATTTTCTGGCCACAAGGTATTGGGCCCAACTGGTATCGGTGTCTTATGGGGTAAATCTGAATTGTTAGACAAACTAGAGCCAGCCATATTTGGCGGATCTATGGTTGATTCAGTAACAATGAATGGGGCAACCTGGGCACAATCTCCTAGAAAATTTGAAGCAGGAGTACCAAATATGGCCCAAGCTGTTGGTCTTTCAGCGGCAGTTGATTACTTAACCAAAATAGGAATGCAAAATCTTGCACATCATGAGCACAAACTTACTAAGGAGCTGTTAGCCGGATTGAAGGAAATTAAAGAGGTCACCGTTGTTGGGCCGTTGGACATGAAAGATCGAGGAGGCGTAGTTTCATTTACCGTGGATGGAGTTCACCCGCATGATGTTGGTCAGGTTCTAGATCAGCATGGAATCGCCGTAAGAACTGGCCATCATTGCGCTTGGCCTCTGATGAAAAAACTCAATCTAGTAGGAACCACCAGAGCTTCATTTCATATTTATAACAGCTCTGAGGATGTTTCAAGTCTACTTAAAGCAGTTGAGAAGGTAACGCAATATTTTAAGGTTTCTAAATAATGGAAATAGATTCACTCTACCAAGAGGTAATTTTGGATCATTACCGAACACCCTTAAATAAAGGTCTTTCCTTGGAAAAGGATATTCAAGTCCATCACAACAACCCAAGTTGCGGTGATGAAGTAACTTTAAATCTAACAATGCAAGATGGATTTGTGAAACAGATAACTTGGGATGGAGTTGGCTGTTCAATATCAATGGCAAGTGCCTCTGTTATGAGTGATCTGTTGTCAGGCAAGGAGTATCAACAGGCTATGAAAGTTTTGGAAGCTTTTGTGGAATTGATGCAAAGCAAAGGGCAATCCAAGGGAGATGAAGAGTTGCTTGAAGATGGCGTGGCTTTTGCGGGTGTGTCTAAATTTCCAGCGAGAATTAAATGCGCGCTTCTGGGCTGGATGGCTTTTAAAGATGCATCAACACAAGTGATGGCGTAGAATAAAGCTATGAGTGCAACAATTGATGATATTACCGAGGCAATGAAAGATGTTATTGATCCAGAATTAGGTATTAACGTTGTAGATCTCGGCTTAGTTTATGACATGCGGTTGGATGAAAATAATATTGCAACTCTTGATATGACTCTCACCTCTGCTGCTTGCCCGCTCCAAGACGTGATTGAAGATCAAACTAGACAAGTTTTAGCAGATCTGACTTCAGATGTGAAAATTAATTGGGTGTGATTACCACCTTGGGGACCGAATAAGATCTCTGATGATGGTAGGGAACAGTTACGCTCGATTGGCTTCACTGTTTAAGTATTCTGCTTTCACTCGCTAGGGTGTAGTTATGTCAATGCACTCAACTTGGATGTCATTTCGTTCCTTGACTCAGGATGCTTCAGTTAAAAACCAAAAACTCAAACCCGGCACCTTAAAGCGCATCGCTAGTTATGCGGTTCCATACAAGATTTCGCTCTCACTTTTTCTAATCACTGTGGTGATTGACGCCCTTCTGATAGTAGCCACTCCGCTTTTGTTAAGGCGGTTGATAGATGAAGGTGTCATCCCTAGGAATTCAGAACTAGTTACTCAATTGGCATTAGCTGTAGGAGCAATTGCTTTGCTTGATGCACTCTTCAGCATGATCGGTAGATGGTTCTCTGCACGCATTGGTGAAGGTCTGATTTATGATCTTCGAAGCATGATCTTTGAACATGTTCAACGCCAATCGATAGCGTTTTTTACTAGAACTCAAACAGGGGCTTTAATCTCAAGGTTAAATTCAGATGTTATTGGCGCTCAACAAGCATTTACATCAACTTTATCTGGGGTAATTAGCAATTTACTAAGTCTAGTTTTAGTGACAATCACGATGTTAACCTTGTCTTGGCAAATTACTTTAATCTCACTAACACTTCTACCGCTGTTCTTGTACCCAACCAAATGGGTGGGAAGAAAACTTCAAGGTTATACCCGCCAATCATTTGATATTAATGCTTCTATGTCGGCAACTATGACAGAGCGTTTTAATGTCTCTGGAGCTCTTATAGTCTCTCTCTATGGAGATTCTGGACGAGAGAAGAAGGAGTTTTCGACAAAAGCGCGCAAAGTTGCAGATATTGGAATCTCAATAGCCTTGTTGAACCGGCTCTTCTTTATTGCTTTGACCTCGATCGCTGCAATAGCGACCGCGGTGGCTTATGGTTTTGGCGGTCAATTAGCAATCAATCAACAAATCACTGTTGGAACCTTGCTGGCAATAACTGCATTATTAGCACGGCTTTATGGACCACTAACTGCATTATCAAATGTACGAGTGGATGTAATGAGTGCTTTAGTCTCTTTTGAAAGAGTATTTGAAGTTTTAGATTTGCAGCCGATGGTAGTAGATCTCCCTCAGGCCAAAGTTTTGCGTACTGATAAACCAGAATTAACTTTCGAGAATGTATCTTTCACCTATCCAAAGGCTGAAGAAATATCATTAGCTTCCCTTGAAATAGCAGCCAAACCAGAGATTGCCGTCACTGGACAAACTTTGAAAAATGTTTCTTTTACCGTCAAGCCTGGCACCCTCACCGGAATAGTCGGACCCTCTGGTGCTGGTAAGAGCACGATAAGTTCATTGATACCGAGGCTATACGATGTTACATCTGGACGGATTCTTATCAATAACGAGGATATTCGTAATAGCACAATAAAATCCTTAAGAAACGTAATCGGAGTAGTTACTCAAGATTCTCATATGTTTCATGACACGATTCGAAACAATCTTTTATATGCCAAACATGGTGCCACTTTGCAAGAGATCGAATCCGCATGCAGCGCAGCTCGAATTTGGAGCTTTATAGAAAGTTTGCCAAATGGCTTAGACACAGTTGTTGGCGAGCGTGGGCATCGTTTATCAGGTGGTGAAAAACAACGTCTTGCTATTGCGAGGTTGCTACTAAAGCGGCCAAGCCTGGTGATTCTCGATGAGGCTACAGCGCATCTTGATTCAGAAAATGAAGCTTTAGTGCAGCTGGCTTTGAAGGAGGCTTTGATAGGTAGAACTAGTATCGTTATTGCTCATCGACTCTCCACCATTATCCAAGCTGATCAAATACTAGTTCTTGATGGTGGTCAGATTGCAGAGCGTGGTACCCATGATGAACTAGTTGCAAACAAAGGGTTGTACTTTGAGTTATTTGAAAGGCAAAACCTGCAAGCTGATTTAATTTAACCTTTTTTGTTTAGGAGTAAAGATTGCATCTTTCTTAATAGTCTCTCTGCCAGCATTAGCTGCGATTACAGCAATATATGGCAAGGTAACAGCTCCAAAGAGTGCAAACCAACGATAGGGACTTGGCAGAACTACTGTAAGTATGAAACACACAGTTCTGATCATCATTGAAATAAAATATCTCCGCTGCCTTGCTGACTGATCAATAGTCAACCCTGATTGGGCTGTGGTTATTGATTGAGTTACCTCTTTAGGCTTCTTCATACCGTGATATTAGATGGTAAATAGAAATATAGCGAGAAAACAATGAGGTGACTCACTATGTGTGAGCCACCTCATTTACTTTGATGCTAGTTGTGAGTTCCTCTAGCTTTGGCGATCCTATTTAGTATCTGATATCCAAAAACTGCCAGGAGTGTTGAATTGATGATTCCACTAAATGTGAAATCGCCACGAGTCCAGGACATATCTGAGATACCAATGATCAGCGAAGATGCTGCGATATAAAGATTGATTGGATTTGCAAAATTAACCCGGCCATCAATCCAAATTCTTGCTCCAAGTACACCAATCATTCCAAAGAGAGCAACAGTTACTCCACCCTTAACACCAGCAGGAGTTGCTGAGAGCACAGCTCCAAATTTTGGTGAAAGTGCCAGCAAAATAGCTCCAACGCCAGCGAAGATGTAAGCCAAGGTTGAGTAAACCCGGCTTGCAGCCATGACGCCGATGTTCTCTGCGTAAGTAGTGGTACCAGAACCGCCACCTAAACCAGCAAGCGTGGTTGCAGCACCATCAGCAATCAATGCATTACCAACCTGATCATCTAAATTCTTACCAGTCATGGCTGCTACCGCTTTAACATGCCCAACATTTTCAGCTATCAAAACTAAAACAACTGGAAGGAACAACAGCATTGCGCTGCTGTCGAAGGTAGGGGAGGTGAAGGAAGGCATTGCTACCCATTTAGCGGCTGTAACGCCTGAGAAATCAACATCTCCCATAATTGCCGCAATTGCGTATCCGATAACTAGACCGGCAAAAATGCTGATTCGTCCTAGGAATCCACGGAAGAAAGCTGAGATTAATCCAATGGAGAGCAGAGTGATTAATCCAAGTCGCTGACCCATCATAAAGTCATTTTTTGCAGCGCCAGCAAGATTTAATCCAATAACCATAACAATGGTTCCTGTTACCACTGGAGGTAATAACGTATCTATCCATCCAGTTCCGGCAGCTTTGGCAATAAAGCCAACCAGAGCTAGCAAAACACCTGCAGCAACTATGCCACCTAATGCCGCTGGAATACCACCGGAGGTTTTCGCCGCTGCAACTGGAGCTAAGAACGCAAAGGATGATCCAAGATAGCTTGGTAATTTATTCTGGGTAATAATGATAAATAACAAGGTTCCGATACCAGAGAAAAATAATGTGGTAGTCGGAGAAAATCCAGTAATAATTGGTACAAGGAAGGTTGCACCAAACATTGCTGCAATATGTTGAATTCCCATTCCCAATGTTCTAGGCCATGAGAGACGTTCATCTGTTGATACAACCTCACCTGGTTGTATTTGCTTACCATTTCCATGAAGTTTCCAACTAAGCATCGATACTCCTTAATTGTTATACCCACTTCAATTCTGAAGAGGTAGCTTTCAGGCCATAAGGGGGTAGGCGCTAAATAAAGAGAATAGAACTGCTCGGGCGAAAAACTGGTCAATACCTGTGAGTTTCCATCTATTTTCTGTCCTCTGAAGCAGTTCCACGCTCAGTTTTAGTTTCCACTGCCTTCCTGGGTATGATTTGGCCATCAAGTGGATGCATACGCTCCCACCTACTTCGCTTCGGTGAACTGGTTGCTTCTTTAGAAGCGCGGCTGTTTTCGCTTGTGCAATGCCTCAATAATCTAGCGAAACGGCAAGGAGAAGTTATCAGCACAGAACCACGTATCAATGATCGAATTCGCGTTCCTGAAGTTCGGTTGATTGGCTATGACGGTGAACAGCTTGGCGTAACTGCAATAGATAAAGCGCTCAAGTTATCCGAGGAGATCGGTTTAGATCTCGTGGAAATCTCACCCGATGCAAATCCTCCGGTCTGCAAAATAATGGATTTCGGAAAGTACAAGTACGAAATTGCACAAAAAGCACGGGAAGCACGGCAAAATCAGACACATATTGTTGTGAAAGAAATGCGACTTCGACCAAATATCGAACCACATGATTACGAAACAAAGCGCAATCATATTGAACGATTTTTGTCAGGTGGCGACAAGGTGAAGGTAACGATTCAGTTCCGAGGTCGAGAGCAATCTCGCCCTGAGATGGGTTATCGGTTGTTGCAAAAGCTTGCTGAAGAGCTAGCCGAAGTATCTCTTGTTGAGTTTGCGCCAAAGCAAGAAGGCCGCAATATGACAATGGTGCTAGGTCCGGCTAAGAAGCCTGGGTCTGCAAAAAAAGCAGCTCCAAAAGCGCAAGCCGTACCAAAATAGATTTATTAGCAATTCAACAGGAGGTAAGAAATGCCAAAGATGAAAACACACAGTGGTGCGAAAAAGCGTTTTCGCGTTACTGGTTCTGGAAAGATCATGCATGAGCGTGCTGGTAAACGCCACCTGCTTGAACGCAAATCTTCGAGATTAACTCGTCGCCTAACTGGTGATGTGACCGCTAAAGCGCCAAACGCATTTGCTGCTAAGCGCATGCTCGGTTTGAAGTAAGGGAGAGATAAATGGCTAGAGTAAAACGTGGTGTTCACGCGGCGAAAAAGCGCCGAACAACCTTAGAGCGTGCTGCTGGATATCGTGGTCAACGTTCTCGTCTTTTTTCAAAGGCAAAGGAGCAGGTAACTCACTCTCTCGTCTATGCGTTCAATGATCGCAAAGATAAGAAAGGTGATTTCCGCCGGCTTTGGATTCAGCGTATTAATGCGGCAGCTCGTGCTAACGGTATGACTTACAACCGTTTAATCCAAGGATTAAAGACTGCTGGTATTGAAGTAGACCGCCGTGTCTTATCCGAGCTTGCAACTAATGATCCTGCGGCTTTTGCTAAATTAGTTGAAATTGCTCGCAAGAATGTTGTAACCGCCTAATTAATCTCTAATCAATTAAATAGAGATGGAAAACATTACGAGCCTTAATTCGCCGCATATTGAGCGAGTTAAGGCTCTTATTGGTTCTAGAGGTAAGAAGAATCGAGAGCTAGAGAACGCCTTCATTGCCGAAGGTATTCAGGCAGTTCGCGAGGCGCTTAATCCCAAACTAGCAGAAGGTTTAGCAGTAAAGCGAGTTTATGTAACTGAATCAGGAATGAGCAAACTTGCTGGTTCTGTTGATGCTGCCGATCTAGAAAAACACGAAATGATCTTGGTTTCCGATCAAGTAATGAATGCCATGGCAGATTCCGAATCACCACAGGGAATCATTGCTTTGTGTTCAACCAAGTCTTTAAAAGTACAAGATCTCTGGAAGCTAAAGCCAAAAAAAGTAGCTTTCTTTTGGCAGATTCAAGATCCTGGGAATGCAGGCACAGTGATTCGAAGCGCTGACGCTGCCGGCTTTGATGCTGTTGTTTTTTCAAATGAAAGTGTGGATGTATTCAATCCTAAAACTGTTCGCGCCACGGTCGGATCACTTTGGCACATACCAGTTGTCAGTGATGTGGATATTACTGAATTTATCACAGGAGCTAATGAAAATGGAGTTTCACTCTTTGCATTGACCGGTGATGGTACAGAGATCTTTGACTCGGCATTTGTTGCAAAAAATTCAAGTAAACCAGCAGCTTGGATTTTTGGTAATGAAGCCCGTGGCCTGCCAGATTTGCCAAGTCAGATATCTAAGGTGGCTATTCCGATGAAGGGCTTTGCCGAATCATTAAATGTGGCAAGCGCAGCGGCAATTGTCCTGCATTCTGTAGGTCAGTCCTTATAGAATAATCCGATTATGTCGTTAGATCAGAACAAAATCGCCGAGGATCTGGCGCAGGCACTTCGAGCCATTGAAACGGCCTCTGATCTAGATGGGTTGAAACAAGTAAAAATTGATTATGTTGGTGATAAATCAGCCCTAGCTAAAGCAAACCAAGCCCTTGCCACAGTTGATCAATCACTGCGTGCGCAATTTGGTAAATTAGTTGGATCAGCCCGCGCTGAAGTTAATCAAGCCTTTGAACACAGAAGTGCCAAGTTATCTGAGCTGCGAGATGCACAAATGTTGCTTACTGAAAAAGTTGATGTGACCCTGCCTAGCAGGAGAACACTTAAAGGCGGATTACATCCGTTAACAATTTTGACTAATGAGATCAACGATCTGTTTATCGGTTTGGGTTACAAAGTGGCTGAAGGCCCAGAGCTTGAAGCCGAATGGCTTAACTTTGATGCGCTAAATATTCCAGCCGATCACCCTGCTAGAACGATGCAAGATACTTTTTTTGTCGAACCACTTGAATCTAAATTGGTATTGCGCACACATACCTCCCCGGTACAAATAAGAACTATGCTCAATGAGAAGCCGCCAATTTATGTGATTTGTCCAGGTAAGACTTATCGTGCCGATGAATTAGATGCCACTCATACTCCAGTTTTTCATCAGGTTGAAGGATTGGTGATTGATGAGAAGATCACTATGGGTGATTTAAAAGGCACATTGGATTTCTTTGCTAAATCTATTTTTGGTAATCAAGTAAAAACTCGCTTACGTCCAAGCTTTTTCCCCTTCACCGAACCTTCTGCCGAGGTTGATGTGTTTTTCAATGGTCGCTGGATTGAATGGGGTGGCTGTGGAATGGTTAATCACAAGGTATTAGATGCATGCGGCGTAGATACCAAGAAGTATTCAGGTTTTGCATTTGGCATGGGATTAGAAAGAACTTTGATGGTCAAGCATGGCATCACAGATATGCATGACATTGTTGAGGGTGATGTTCGTTTTTCTCAAAGTTTTGGCGTTGGCAAGAAATGAAAATTCCCTTAAGTTGGTTGCGGGAGTTTGTGGCCTTGCCGCCAAAAATTAATTCTGAGCAAATTTCTCAAGCTTTTGTGAAGGTTGGTTTTGAGGTTGAAAGCATCGAAGAACAGGGAGTGGATTTAAAGGGACCTTTGGTAGTTGGAAAAGTTCTTTCTATTGAGGAGTTATCTGGACACAAGAAACCAATTAGATTTGTTGGTGTCGATGTTGGTGAGAAAAAAACACGTTATGTTATTTGTGGAGCACGTAATTTTAAGGTGAATGATCTAGTTGTGGTGGCACTGCCAGGAGCGACACTTCCTGGAGATTTTAGAATTTCAGCCAGAGAAACCTATGGCAAGGTAAGTGATGGCATGATTTGCTCAGCTAAAGAAATTGGTGTTAGCGATGAACATGCAGGAATTATCGTGTTGCAAGAGGGCAAGATTGGCCAAAATGCGATCGCACTCTTAGACGTCAACGATGTCATCTTTGATATTGCAGTCAATCCTGATCGTGGGTATGCCATGTCAGTCAGGGGATTGGCTCGGGAATTAGCTGGTTCATTACATCTTAAATATGTAGATCCATCCGATCCCAAGATTGCTAAGAAGCTTGGAAAGGGTAAGAATCCAAAGGCTATATCTGTAAAGATTGAAGACAAATCTGGAGCGGATCAAATCTATATTAGAACTTTAGATCATGTAAATGTTAAGAAAAGTACTCCCTTATGGATGCAAAGAAGAATTGAAAAATGTGGCATGAGATCTATTTCGTTAGCAGTTGATATTACAAATTATGTGATGTTAGAGCTAGGCCAACCATTACACGCCTTTGATGCGCGATACATCATGGGCGGACTTCGAGTAGTTAGAGCGGGAAAATTCAATAAATTAACCACCTTAGATAAGGTCGATCGAAAATTAGATCCAGATAATTTACTAATTGCAGATTCAAAGAGTGCGTTAGCTTTGGCTGGAACTATGGGTGGGTTAACCTCTGAAGTATCATCACTAACAACCAAAATCGCATTAGAGGCTGCGCATTTTGATCCGCTTAGCATTGCTCGTAATTCAAGATCGCATAACTTATCCAGTGAAGCTTCCAGACGAATGGAACGTAATACTGATCCAGTATTAGCTGAAATTGCATCCGCTAGGGCGACTCAATTACTTATTGATTTAGCTGATGCGAAATATGTTGGAACATCTTCCGCTGGATTGCCGATAAAGAACCGCAGGGAGAAAATTTCACTCTCACAAATATCTCAATATCTTGGGTATTCATACACCATGAAACAGGCCAAGACCGCTCTGCTTTTAATTGGTTGCAAAGTATTAGGTAGTGGAGATCTTTTAACTGTTGAGGTTCCCACTTGGCGACCAGACTTAGTTAATTTTGCAGATTTTGCTGAGGAAATAGCTCGTTTAAATGGTTATAACTTGATCCCTGCAACACTGCCAATAGGAAAAGGTGGGGCTCGGTTAAGTGATATGCAGTACCGCAAACGTTCTGTTGCTACCGCACTTGCTAATCAGGGATTTACTGAGGTTATCAATTATCCATTTGTAAGCCAAGAGATGGTTGATCTTCTTGGTTTCACCGGAGATAGAGCAAAATCTTTCAGAATTTCTAATCCTATGTCGGAGGAGTTTCCATTACTTCGTACTCATCTTTTACCTGGCTTATTAACAACAGCTGTGCGCAATATCAGCAGGGGATCGAAGAATCTTGCTATCTTTGAAATCGGTACTGTTTTTAGAAACACTACCCCGCTAGGTAAGGCTGTAAATCCTGGCATAAACAAACGCCCTAGTGAGAAGATCATCAAAGAGATTTACGACGGGGTGCCAAAGCAGATGTTATTTGTTGGTGCGGTAGTTACCGGCGAAAAAACATTAAGTGATTGGCAAGGATCGGGTAGTAAGTTCACCTGGAGTGATGCGATTTCCAAGGCACAAGAGGTTATCGAATCAAGTGGTAATGATTTTGAAGTTATTAGTAGTGATCTAGCGCCATGGCATCCAGGGAGATGTGCGGAGTTGCGTGTAAATGGCAAGCCAGTAGCTCATGCTGGAGAATTACACCCTAGAGTGATTGCTTCTTTGAATTTACCAGAGCGAAGTTGCGCTTTTGCTGTGATTTTAAGTGAGTTACCGGCAGCTGGAGTTACAAAAGCACCTGCAATTTGGAATTTTCCAGCAGTGGTACAAGATGTGGCACTTGTTGTGAATGCAAAAACAACAGCTGCTGAACTAACTGCGGCTTTAAAGCAAGGCGCAGGTTCCTTATTGGAATCAATTGTTTTGTTTGATCGGTATGACCAAATGGCTGACGACAAAATTTCCTTGGCTTTCACGTTAACTTTCAGAGCTTCAGATCGCACATTAACCTCTGATGAGGTTGCGCTTTACCGTGACCAAGCAATCGCCCAGGCCGCTAAAACCTTGGGCGCAGTACTACGAGGTAATGCATAAATATGCAAGGATTTGCATAAATATACTAATTCACGGTACCCTTTGACTATGAAAATCGGGGTGGTTGGAGCCAGCGGATATGCAGGTGGGGAGTTGCTGCGGTTACTATCTGCTCATCCAGATTTTAAAACTGCTTTTATTGCTGCACACTCCAATGCTGGAGAATCAATAACTTCCCTGCACCCACATTTGACCCAATTTGAGGGTCAGAGTTTTTCAGCGGTAAGTATTGTTGATTTGAATAAGTGCGACTTGGTTTTCGCAGCCTTGCCCCATGGTGAATCAGCAAAGCTAATATCCC
>SXGS01059003.1_pt1 | contig 22787 bp, 21 predicted proteins | sample 3174681 | NCBI WGS metagenome assembly SXGS01 (sample SAMN11356861, study PRJNA531348) | freshwater metagenome | isolation source: freshwater sample F1-80 | place: China: Fuxian Lake, Yuxi | collected 2017-12-25
CAGCTCGCGCTGTCCGCGGCCGACGGGAATGATCGAGTCGATCGCCTTGATGCCGGTCTGCATCGGCTCTTTCACCGGCTGCCGGTGAACCACGCCCGGCGCCAGACGCTCGATGGCGCTGTAGTCCGTGGTGGCGATAGGGCCCTTGCCGTCGATCGGCTCGCCCAGCGCGTTTACCACGCGTCCGACCATCGCCTTGCCTGCGGGAACCGACATGATGCGCCCGGTGCGGCGGACTTCGTCGCCCTCGCGAACCTTGTTGAAGTCGCCCATGAGCACCGCGCCCACCTGGTCTTCTTCCAGATTCAGCGCGATGCCGGTGACGCCGTACGGCAGCTCGATCAGCTCGCCGGACATCACCCGTTCCAAGCCATGGATGCGGGCGATGCCGTCGCCCACGGAGATCACCGAGCCCGTCTCGGCGACGTTGACCGCCGCCTCGTAGTTCTCGATCTCCTGGCGCAGTACGCGCGCTACTTCGTCAGCAGTAACCTGTGCCATCGTGTGAAACCTTTATGCCTTCGCGGTCGACAAACGGCCGCGGAGCGCCGCCAGCCGGCCGCGGACGGAACCGTCGTAGATGGTGGACCCGATGCGGACGGAAACGCCGCCCAGCAGACCGGGATCCACGAGAAAGTCGCAACGAACCTGTTTTCCGGTGAGCCGCGCCAGTTCGACTTGCAACGCCGCGCGCTGGTCCGCGCTCAGTTCCCGCGCGGACGATACCTGCGCGCGCACGCGGCCGGAACGCTCGTCGACCACCGCCTCGAACGCCTCCGCCATCTCCGGCGCCTGCGAAATGCGGCGCCGGTCGATGGCGACGAACAGAAAATTCTTGACCAGCCGGTGGAGCGCCAGACGTTCCCCCAACTTCTCCGTCACCGCGCGCTTTCGAGCGGGCGACACGGCGGGCGAAAGCAACACGTTTCGCAGGTCCGCCGATTCCTTCATCAAGCCGGCGAACGAGCGCAGTTGGCTCAGCGCGTCCGCGGCTTCCAAGCCGCTGCCCGGAGCCAACACGACGTCGGCCAGTACTCTCGCGTATCGATTCGCGGCAGCCAGTGACATAGTCAGTTCGAAGACCCGCCGGTGCGCCGCAAATCGGCGAGGAAGCCATTTACCAGAGCGTCCTGTGTTCCGCCGTCGAGCCGCGCCTTCACTTTTCCTTCCGCCAATTCCAGGGCGAGCTTGGCCGCGTGATTGCGGAGTTCCTCTTGCGCCTGCTTGGTCATCGCCGCGATTTCCTGGGACGCGGACTCGCGCGCCCGGGCGATCATGCGTTCCGTTTCAGCGCCAATCCGGGCGGACTCGGCTTCCATTTCCTTTTTCGACGTGTCGCGCAACGCGGCCACTTCGCCGCTCAAGTTGCCGATCCGCTTTTCGATCTCGTTCGCCCGGGCGACGGCGTCATCCCGAACCTTACGCGCCTCGTCGATCGACTTGCGGATCTCGGCGGTGCGGCTGGCGAAGAACGGCCCGGCGTTCTTCGAGACCGCCCATCCCAGCGCCGCGACGAGGATCGCGAAGTTCGCCCATTTCCACAGGGCGAGATCGCCGTGCCCGCCAGCTTCGCCATGGCCCTCGCCGTGACCGGCGGCGGGAGTAGCGCCGTGTTCCTGGGAGTAAGCGGCGGGCAAAGTCAACGCGACGGCGAGCAGAATGCGCTTCACTTACGGTCTCCCCGCCAGGACGGCCTGGGCGATCTGGCTGGCGAGTTGCTCACCACGCGACGCGAGTCCGGCAGTGGCATCCGCCACCTCGGCGGCGACAGTGGCGCGCGCCTCGCGGATCGCGCCGTCCGAATGGGCCTTGACGGCGGCGACGGCGGCGGCTTGTTGCTGGCGCAACTGGGTGCGGATCGCTTCCTGTTCCTTGTAAATCTGTCCCCGGGCGTCGCGAATCTTCGCCTCGTACTCGGCGGCCTTCGCCTCGGCGGCCTTCAGGGCTTCGTCCGCGGCTTTACGCGTGCCGGTGGTGGCTTCCTTGCGATCGGCAAGAGCCTTTTCCAATGGCCCGTAGAACACCGCCTTCAGGTAAAAGTGGAGGAGGAGGACCAGGAATAGGGTCGGCAACGAGCGAACGATCAGGTCGCCGAGCTGGGCTAAAACTACATCCATTTTGGGAAAAAGGAGGGACCGGGCGAGAAGGCCGAGGGGATCGGCCAGTGGACTCTTAACCCAATAATTTAACACGCCGCGCGCGGCGCCGTCAACGCGCGCGGCCGCCTCCGCCGCCTCCACCACTGCGAACCGGCATCCTTGGCTACGATAAGAGAGATGCCACAACGACGCGATCTCTTCCGCCTGGCCGCCTTGGCGGCGCTGCCGGCGGCCGCCGCCAAGCTTCCCGATACGACGCTTTCCCCAAAGGACGCCAAGCTCATTCGCGAGCCGTTCGGCGACTTGCTCATCTACTTCGACGGTCCCACCGATCAGTTGTCCGCCATGACCGCCGGCAGCCTGAAGCTGAAGCCGGGCGCGACTCCGCACGAGCCGCACCGCCACCCGGAGGAGGAATTTCTGCTCGTCACCGAAGGGACCGGCGAGATCTCGATGGAGGGCAAGATCACCAAGGTGGCGCCGGGCGCGATGATGTACTGCGCCGCCAACAAACTGCACGGCATCGTGAACACCGGCAGAACGCCGTTGCTGTTCTACTTTTACAAGTGGAAGAAGTAGCTAACGCGCGCCGCCGATCGTGACGATCGCCTCCGGAGCCACGGCCTGATTCCTCGTGCAGCATTCGGCGTAGAGGAACCCGAGCAGGTCCCGGAGCGCGCCGGCGTTGGCGCGGTACCAGAGAAACGTCCCGCGGCGCTCCACGGTCACCAGATCCTCGTTGCGCAGCTTGTCGAGATGGTGCGACAGCGTCGAACCGGGAATGCCCAGTTCGGACTGGATCTCATTCACCGGCATCCCCTCGGGATGCGCCGCCAACAGCAGGCGTAACGCGCGCAGCCGCGACTCGGTTCCGAGCGCGGCGAACATGCCGGCGTAGCGGACGGCATCGGCTTCCTTGGTCATCGTTCCTACCTCGGCGAGATCCGCGGCCAGGCGAGTTCCACGCCTTGCGCCGTCAGGCTCTGTTGGAATCCGGCGAGCAATCCGGCGTCGTTCCGGATCTTGCGGGGCCGGTGGCCGGTTTTCACCGCGTGCGCCGCCAACGCACCCGCCGATTCGCCGATGTTCCACTCCACCGGATGCAGGCGGTAGCAGCCGTTGGTGATGTGCGTAACGCCGAGGTTCTTCGACGCCGGCAGCAGATTCTCCATTCGCTTGGGTATCAACGCGCCCAGCGGAATCTGGAACGGGAGCGAACTGATGTCGATGTAGTTGTCGCCGCCCGAACTCGGATGCAGATCGATGCGGTAGCTGCCCACGCCCACCGAATCGGCGAACGGCTCGGCGGCCACGTCGTCCCGCGCTTTGCCCGTTTTCTTCATGCGGGCATCGGCGCCGACATGCTCTTCCACCACGGTGAACTCGGCTTCGATCCGCCGCGACTCGCGGATGTATGGATACTTCGCGAGGCCGTCTTCGGTCCCCGCGGCGTCATGACGCAACCGGAGTCCCTTCCAGCCCTGGCCTCCATCGGGCCGCGGCGCTTCCGTTTGCATCCAGTAAAGCAACGACAGGCTGAGCTGCTTGGCGCGCGCCAGATGCCGGGCCGCCTCGGCGTCGCTCACTTCGTGGAGATTGCCGAGCCAATAGTCGTTTTGCGGCCAGTTGATCAGCGACATGTCGCCCTGGAAGGCGCCGGCCACGTGATTCCGCTTGTTGGCGATGCGGCGGTAGAGGAACAGGTTCAGTGGTCCGCCGGGCTTGGAAGTGCCTTCGGTGGGATCGAAGGAGACGTTGCGGACCTGTAGCGTTTGCGGATTGCTCATGTGCCAACTGAGCAGCTTGCCCGGCCAGGCGGGTTTCATGGCGGGGACGTAGTCGCGCCAGAAGGCGTATTCGCCGGGCTTGTCGATCGTGTGATCCTGGCCGTCCACGTAGTCGATCGCAAAGCACACGGTGAATGATTGGATGTTGGCCGGCTGCGCCTTTTCCGGCGCGTGCGGCTCGCCGGTGCGCGACCGCGCCTCGAAGCCGGTGACGTATTCGGTCTTGGTGAGCGGCAGCAGATCGCCTTGCTCGGTGGCGTCGATGAAGTACGGCGCGGAGATGGTGCGTTCGGCGCCGGAACGGGTGCTCTTCAACGCGACGGCGCGAACGCGATCGCCGTTGACATCGGCGCGAACCGGCCTGTGATCGAGCAGCACCGTGAGTTGGCCGCCGCTGACGTAGGGGGCGAGCAGGTTCTCGAGCACCGCCAGCGAAACGCGGGGCTCGTGCGCCAGCCGCGACACGTTGCCGTCGCCGGGATTCAGCAGCAGCCGCGCGCGAGCGTCCGCCGTCAGGCGGTAGTGCGCGCGATAGTAGTCGCGGACGGCGTTTCGATAAGACCGGTAGAGCTGCGTGGAGCCGAAACTCTCGATCCACGGATGCTCGTCGGGCGGCACCAGTTGCGACGTCAGTTGTCCGCCCACCCAGTCCGTCTCTTCCGTCATCACGACGCGCATTCCATTGCGCAGAGCGGCCAACGCAGCCGCGCAGCCGCCCGTCCCGCCGCCGATCACGGCGACATCGCAGACGTGTTCCCGCGCGGCCCACAGGCTGGCGGGCGCGGCGAGCAACAGACTCCTTCGGGAAAAAGCCATTCATTCGATAATAGGACGAATGATTCGCATCGACTGGGAGACGACTCCCGCTTCGCTCGCTCCTCGCATCCAGCGGATGTGGGAGGTCTCGGCTCCGAAGGTCCTGTCCATCGACGCATCGTACAATCCGGCGCGCGGAACTCCGGTGTTCACCGCCGCCGGACGGTACACTTCGCGCGGCTGGACCGAATGGACGCAGGGATTCCAGTTCGGCTCGGCGATTCTGCAGTTCGACGCGACCGGCGACGAACGGTTCCTGACGATCGGCCGCCGGCGCACCATCGACTTGATGGCGCCGCACGTGACACACGTGGGAGTACACGACCACGGCTTTAACAACGTGAGCACGTACGGCAATCTCGTCCGGCTGATCCGGGAGGGCCGCGCCGCCGGGACGGACGGCGAGATTCTGTTTCTCGAACTCGCGCTGAAATGCTCGGGCGCGGTGCAGGCGGCTCGCTGGACGCCCACCAAGGATGGCGGCGGATTCATCCATTCGTTCAACGGCCCGCACTCGCTCTTCGTCGACACGATGCGCTCCCTGCGTGCCCTCGCGATCGGCCACAAGCTGGGACACGCGTTGATGGGCGAGAACGACAAACCCATCTCCCTGCTCGACCGCCTGATCCAGCACGGGACCGCCACCGCCCGCTACAACGTCTACTTCGGCGAAGGGCGCGACAGCTTCGATATCCGCGGCCGCACCGCGCACGAGAGCGTCTTCAACACGAACGACGGCGCCTACCGGTGTCCGAGTTCACAGCAGGGCTATTCGCCCTTCACCACATGGACACGCGGACTCGCCTGGGCGATGTGCGGTTACGCGGAGCTACTCGAGTTCTTCGAGGCGCTCGGCGGCGTGGACCCCGAGACAGCCGCGCTGTTCCGCAAGGCCGCCGAAGCCACCTGCGACTTCTATATCGAGCACACACCCAACGACGGCGCGCCCTACTGGGACACCGGCGCTCCCAACCTACACCGGCTGGGCGACTACCTGTCGCGCCCGGCCGATCCCTTCAACGAACACGAGCCGGTGGACGCCTCGGCCGCCGCGATCGCCGCGCAGGGACTGATGCGGCTGGGCCAGTATCTGAAGGAGCCGCGCTACATGAAGGCGGGCCTCACCGTGCTGCGGACGCTCCTCGACGAGCCGTACCTCAGCGCCGATCCCGAGCACCAGGGCCTGCTGCTCCACTCCGTTTACCATCGCCCGAACGGCTGGGACTACGTGCCGCCCGGCCGCAAGGTCCCTTGCGGCGAATCGAGCATGTGGGGCGATTACCATCTTCGCGAAGCGGCGCTGTACGCGCAGCGGCTCGCCAATGCCGGTCCGTATCTGACGTTCTGGACGGATTGACGCGCGGGTGATAGGATCGGACGCATGGTCCGAGCCTTGGCCCCAATCCTGATCTTTTCCATTTCGCTCATGGCAGCCGCGCCGAAGCCGGTGCGCGCGCCGAAAGCGATGGTGTCGAGCGCCAGCGGCATCGCGTCCGAAGTGGGCGCGGAGATCCTGGCCAAGGGCGGCAATGCCGTCGACGCGGCGGTGGCCACCGCGTTCGCGCTCGCGGTCACCTATCCAACGGCGGGCAACATCGGCGGCGGCGGATTCATGGTGATCCGGATGGCGGACGGCCGCGCCACCACCATCGACTACCGCGAGACCGCGCCAGCAGGAGCGCACAAGGCGATCTTTCTCGACGCCGCGGGCGGCGTAATCCCCGGCGCTTCCAAGACCGGACACCGGTCGGTGGGCGTCCCCGGAACCGTGGCGGGAATGGCCCTGGCGCTCGAAAAATACGGCACGATGAAATGGGCCGAGGCGCTCGCCCCGGCTCGCCGGCTGGCGTCGGAGGGCTTCGCCGTGAGTCACGACTTCGCGCGATCGCTGCGGAGCCTGGAAGCCAAGGCCAAGGACTTTCCCGAGACCCGCCGCGTGTTCCTGAAAGGCGGCAAGTACTTCGCGGAAGGCGAAACGCTGCGCCAGCCCGATCTGGCGGCGACGCTCGGGCGGATCTCCGATGGCGGACCCGCGGAGTTCTACGAAGGACGCACGGCGGAACTGCTCGCCGCCGAGATGAAGGCGCGCGGCGGACTGATCGCCAAGGAAGATCTTCGCGCCTATCGCGCCGTGGAACGCGAGCCGGTCCGCGGCACGTATCGCGGTTACGAACTGGTGAGCATGGCCCCCACCTCGTCCGGCGGACTGCTGCTCATGCAGATGCTGCGGATGCTGGAACGCTACGACTTGGCGTCGATGGGCCACAACTCATCCGCCAAATACCACCTGCTGATCGAGACGATGAAACGATGCTACGCCGACCGCGCCGCCTATGTCGGCGATCCGGGCTTCGTGAAGGTGCCGGTGATGAGCCTGCTGTCACCCTCTTATGTGGAATCGCGGGCGCGCACGATCGACCTGGACCGGGCCACGCCCAGCGCGCGGATCCGCGAAGGGGCGCCTTCGGGAGGCGAGTCCGGCGACACGACGCACTTCTCGGTGGTGGACGCGGCTGGCAACGCAGTGTCGAACACCTACACACTGCGCGACGGTTATGGCAGCGGGATCACGGTGACGGGAGCGGGATTCCTGCTCAACAACGTAATGGACGAGTTCGCCGCCAAGGCCGGCGCGCCGAACGCGTTCGGATTTCCGGCCGGCGAGGCCAACACGATCGCGCCCGGCAAACGGCCCGTTTCGTCGCAGACCCCCACCATCGCCGCCAAGGATGGCAAACTTGCCTTCGTGACGGGATCGCCCGGAGGCACCACGATTCCCAACACGGTGTTGCAGGTGGTGATCCATCTGATCGATCACGGGATGAACATCCAGGAAGCTGTGGATTCGCCCCGCATCCATCACCAGTGGCTGCCCGACGTGGTGCGCTACGAGAAGTACGGGCTGTCGGCCGATACCGTCAAGGCGCTCGAGGCGCGCGGCCATATCCTGCAGCCGGCGAAGGAGGCGGGAGCCATCGGCATGGTGCACGCCATCGCGATCGAGCCGGGAAGCGGCGTCCGCCTGGGCGCGTCGGATTCGCGCTCCACCGATGGGCGCGCGGTGGGCCGTTAGTTAACTTATCGGGCTATTCCGAAGGGTCGCGGTACCGGTCGAGCCGGATGCACCGGCGCCGCCCGTTGTCGACGATCTGCCCCTCGAACTTGTACACGCCGTTGAAGGTGGTGTGCATGGGACGCCCGAGCGGACAGTCCAGCTTGATGACGTCGCCCACGTCGAGCTCCAGCAGATCCTCGGTGGCGATCGACGTGCCCTCGAGCCGCGTGTCGACACGCACGGACGCGTCGCGGATCAACTGGAGAATGCGGTTCTGCTCCTGCTCGCTCGATTCCGACTTTCGCACCGACCATTGCTGATCGAACTTCTGCCGCAGCATCTTGATGATGATCGAGGGAATCCCGATGTTCATCATCCCGACGTGCTCGCCCAGGCGGACTTCCATGCTGATCGCAACCACCGCCTCGTTCGGCGCGAGAAGCTGCAGCATCTGAGGCTGGGTCTCGCTGGCCTCGATGGTGAAGTCGAGCGTGGTGACGGCCCCCCAGGCCTCCTTCAGATCGCGCAGCACGATCCGGTAGATGCCGTCGAGGATGGACTGCTCGATCTCGGTGATCTCGCGCTCCAGCTTCACTCCGCCGGCGTGGCCAGTTCCGCCCAGCAGGATTTCGATGATGGGAAACACGAGCGACGGGTTCAACTCGAGGACCGCGCTGCCCTCGTACGGATGCATCCCCAGCGCCGAGATCACCGTCGGAGACGGCAGGCACTGTGAGAACTCCATGAACGAGAGCTGTTCCACGGAGACGAGATTGACGATGACGTACGCTCGCAGGTACGCCGACAAGCTGGACGCCAGTGTGCGGGAGAAGTTCTCGTGTAGCAGGTGAATCGAGCGAAGCTGGTCCTTGGCGATGCGGTCCGGCCGCCGAAAGTCGTAGGCCTGGGCTCGCCTGGATGGATCGTCGTCGATCGTCGTCTCCCGCAGATTGCGGAATACGTTGTCGATCTCCTCTTGGGACAGAACCCGATCCAAGGCCATACTTCCCGTTAGATCGCCCGGAAGGCCGCGGCCCTGCATATATCCAGGGTGGTAGACCGGTTCAGTTCTTCTTGATCAGACGCGTCAGGAAAACCAGCACGATCGCGCCGATCGTAGCCACCACGATGGTTCCGATGGTCCCACCGGCAACCACGCCCAGCATCCCGAAGATCCAACTGCCGAGGTACGCCCCGACGACGCCGAGGATAATATCCCCCACAACGCCGTAGCCGCCGCCCTTCATCACTTGGCCCGCCAGCCACCCGGCGATCAACCCAACGGCCAGAAATGTCAGAATGCTCATGGAATCCTCCTCGCTCCCCTCATTCGCGGGGAGCCTCAGTATCATCCCATTCGCCATCGCCAGACGCAAGGGTAGACTGGAAAGAGTGGCGCGATTCCACATCCAGAACTTCGGCTGCCGGGCGACCCAAGCGGACGGCGCGGCGCTCGCCACCATGCTCGGCAAGCAGGGTTATGAGGAGACGGACTCGGCCGCCTCCGCCGAGATGGTGGTGCTCAACACCTGTACCGTCACCGCCAACGCCGACTCGGACGTGCGCGAGGCCGTCCGCCGCGTGCATCGCGTCAATCCGGAAGCGCGTATCCTGGTCACCGGCTGTTACGCGCAGCGCGCGCCGGAGGAACTCGCGGCGCTCCCGGGAGTTCGCTGGGTGGTGGGGAACTCGCACAAGACGGAGATCCCCCGCATCCTCGCCGATTCGCCCGCGTCCATCGACTTCCACGGCGAGATCGTGACCGGCGACATCCGCGAACTCACCACGTTCCTCTCCGCGCCGGTGGAGGACGCCGCCGACCGCACCCGCCCTAACCTCAAGATTCAGGACGGCTGCAACAATGCGTGCTCGTTCTGCGTGATCCCGTCGGTTCGCGGGCGCAGCCGCAGCGCGAACGCGGACGACGTGGTGGCACAGGTCCGATCGCTGGCGGCACGCTACCGCGAAATCGTGCTGAGCGGCATCAACCTGGGACGGTGGGGCCGCGATCCGGGCCGAGTCCAGGGGCGGCTGGTCCAACTGATCGAGCGCCTGCTCGAAGAGACTCCGGTGGAGCGGCTCCGCCTCAGTTCGGTGGAACCGATGGACTTCTCCGATGAGTTGATCGCGCTGATGTCGGAATCGCCCCGCGTCGCGCCGCATGTGCACGCGCCTCTGCAATCGGGCTGCGACGCCGTCCTGAAGCGGATGAAACGCCGCTACCGCTCGCGCCACTACGCGGACCGCGTCCTGCGCGCCCGCCAGGCGATGCCGGACGCCGCCATCGGAGCCGACGTGATGACCGGTTTCCCCGGTGAGACCGAGGCGGAATTCGAGGAGAGCCGCGCCTTCATCGAGTCGATGCCGTTCACGTATCTGCACGTGTTCACCTATTCGGAACGGCCCGGAACGCCCGCCGCCGCGATGCCGCAGACGCCCGTTCCCGAGCGGAAGCGGCGCAACGAAGTGCTGCGGAAGCTGGCTGCCGCGAAGAACCTCGACTTCCGGCGGCGGTTCGTGGGGCGCAGGCTTTCGGTGGTGACGCTCGATCCGGCCCGGCCCGCGCTCAGCGCCAACTACCTGACGGTGGAAATGGCGCGTCCGGTGGAAGCGAATCGCATCGTGGACGCGGAAATCGGGGCGGTAACGGCGGCGGGGCTGCGCGAGGCGGCGCTGCTGCCAGTGCTCGGGTGATGCATGCCGGTCCCGGCGGAAGACTCGCGGCTGCTGCGGATACTCGCCGAAGCGCATGCGGAGTCCGAACGTCGAAGCGGCGGGTGGCTGCTGTGCCGCCCCGGCTGCTCGCAGTGCTGCCTCGGCCCGGTGGAGATCGGCGCGCTCGACGCGGAACGGCTGCGCGACGGCATGGCGCGCCTGGATTCATCCGATCCCGAGCGGGCTTGGCGCGTGCGGGATCGCGCGGCCGCCCACGCCGCCTTGCCGCCGGCGGACGCTGATGACGCGCCCTGCCCCGCGCTCGATCCCGATTCGCGCACCTGCGACCTCTACGCCGCGCGGCCCGTGCTGTGCCGTGTCTTCGGACCCGCGATTCCGGTGGGCGGCGGCGCCGTGGGCCACTGCGAGCTTTGCTACGACGGAGCTTCGACGGAGGAATTGGCCGCCTGCGTGATCGACTTCGATCCCGAGGGTATCGAGAATCGAATTGAGGCGTCGATGCCCCGAGAGACCACGACCGTGGCGCGAGTCCTCTACCTGGCCGCGTCGCGATAGGATCGCGCGGCGGGAGCGTCGGACCAGCGGGGCGCGTCCTCGCTATCGGCCAAGCGCAGGATCGCCAGCGCGATGGTCCTGGTCAGCCGCGCCATGTTGTCGTAGTCGAGCCGCTGCCATTCGTCGTCCAGCCCGTGATAGCCGGAGTAGACAAACGCGTTCGACGCGGTGTGAGCGGGAATTCCCTTCCGCGCGAACACCAGATTGTCGCTGCGCGCGAAGAACGCCTCGTTGTCCTTGTGTTTGTAGACCTCCACGCCGGTGTCCTTGCCCGCGTCGAGGAAGGTCTGGCCCATGGACGAAAAGTCGATTCCGGTGACGGTGAGCTTTCCCAGGTGGGGCCCGTCCACCAGGTCGCTGCGTCCGAGCACTTCGACGTTGACATTCGCCACGATCGAAGCGCGGGGAACGCTGGGCTCGTCGACGAAGGCCTGCGTCCCGAGCAGACCCTTCTCCTCGCCCGACAACGCCAGGAACAGCACCGATCGCCTGGGCCGGGCGGGCAGGCGCGACAGAGCATCGGCAATCTCGACGATCGCGGCGGTTCCGCTGGCGTCGTCGTTGGCGCCGTTGAAGACGCGGTCGCCGGGGCCGGGGCGCATCCGCCCGACATGGTCGTAGTGGGCGGTGACGACGATGTAGGACTCCGATAGCACGGGGTCGGAGCCGCGCAGGATGCCGGCCACGTTTCGCATGGAGAACGGAACCTCGCGGGGCGCCGCCGCGTGCAGCGTGAGTTTCACTTCCTTGGGATTGGCGGGCAGACCGGAGCGGTGAATCAGCAGCAACGGCGCGCGGGAAGCGTCGGCGGTCTTGCGAAACGGCCGCGCGCCGCTGGCGATGCCCGCCTGCCCGCCCCCGGCGTCCACGCCGATCACCAGCGACGCGCCCGATCGCGACCAGCGTGGGCCCACTCCTCCCCGCCCCGCGAACGCCACCTTGCCGTTGGCTCCCGCCGAGTCGAGCACGGCGGATTCCTGGGCGAAGTCGAACGCCCGGTGCGTGGTGAGGGTGACGTCGGCCGGCGGGATATCGAACTTGGCGCCATCCATCTCGAGCGACATGGCGAACCCGGCGAATACCGGGCGGTGGACCTTCCACGCGCTTTCGTGGAAGAAACCGCCCTTTCCGCCGCCGGGTTCGAGTCCGGCGCGCCGGTACTGCGAGACGATGTACTCGGCGGCGACATCCAGTCCACGCGAGGGTGTATCGCGCCCTTCGAGAATGTCGGAAGCGAGAAAGGAGACGTGGCCGCGCAAGGAATCGGCGGAGACCCGGTTCAGCGCGGCGCGCCAATCGACGGGCACGTTCTGCGCGGACGCGGCGCCGGCCAGCGCCAGCAGTACGGCGAGTTTCGCCATGTTAGTCCGAGGCGCGGCTCAGAATCTGGCCGGCGGTCAACCGGAGACCGAACTCGGGGAGTTCGAACGCTTCGGCGCGGATCAGACTGCCGTTGTCGTGAACGCTCAACGATCCGGTTCCCGGATCCACGATCCACACATGCGCGACTCCCATGTCGCGATACTCGGAAAGCTTGGCCATGACGATCGCAAACTTGTCGTCTGGCGAAAGGATCTCGATGACGGCGAACGGCGCCTGGTGGGGAACGGGCCCTTCCGGTTCGTTGCCCAGGTAGACCACAATGTCACCGGTCCGATAGTGGCCGGGCCGCGTGCGAATCCGCAGTTCGGGCCATGCAAACAGACGGGCCCGGGAACGGAACGGGCGCAGGAGAAACAGGAGATTCTCCTGCGCGTTCGAGTGATCCAAGTTCGGCATGCCCCGCTCAACTACCTCCCCATCGACATAATCGGGCTCCGGGCCTTCGAAGTCCGTCGCGAGGAACTCTTCCTCCGAAACCAGCGTCTTCGTCGCCATTGCCCTATCTTATCGCACACCACAGTAGCCGGCGGAGCGACCGATGCGGTACGCTGGAAGCTGGATCGCCGGGACGGGCAACCGCGCGGATCGCCCGCAAGGGTGGTTTCGAGGAAAGTCCGGTCTCCACAGGGCGGCGTGCCGGCTAACGGCCGGGGGGGTTCGCTCAAAGCGGATTTCACGGAAAGTGCCACAGAAAATATACCGCCAGGCGGCAACGCCGGGTAAGGGTGAAAAGGTGCGGTAAGAGCGCACCGCGGACCGAGTAATCGGGCTGGCAGGGCAAACCCCACGCGGAGCAAGGCCAAATAGGGGAGGATGCGGCTGCCCGCCGCGCTCGACTTCCGGGTAGGCCGCAAGAGCCGTTCAGTAATGGACGGCCGAGAGGAATGGTTGCCGCCGTCTCGCAAGGGGCGGTACAGGAACCGGCTTATAGGCCCGGCGATCCAGATCCGGGAACGGGGCCGGTCAGCGGACCGGCCCACGCACGCCTACTTCGGCTTGTACGCCACCGCGTCGATTTCGACCTTCATTTCCTTGTTGGCGAACTTGCACTCCACCGTCGTCCGCGCGGGCTTGGCCTCCGCGAAGAACGTCGCGTACACCGCGTTCATCGCCTGGAAATCGCCGCCGTCGCGCAGGTACACGTTCACTTTGATCACGTCCGCCATCGACGCGCCGCAACCTTCCAGTATCCGCTTCACGTTGTCGAGCACCACCGTGACCTCATGCTCGATCGTGCCGAACGTGAACTGATTGGTCTCCACGTCGATCGGACCCTGGCCCGACACGAAGATGAAGTCGCCCGCGCGCACGGCGGGCGAGTAGGGTCCCCGGGGCACGGGGACGCCTGGGGGAGTGATTCGCTCGATCATTCGATTTTCTTACCCTTCTTGACGGCGGCCTTCTTGGCTGGCGGACGGTTGCCGCCGCCGTTGCCTCCACCGCCACCGCCCGACGGCTTGCGTCGCCGGCGCGACGACGGCGCCTTCTTGGCGGGCTCGGGTTCCGGCTGCGACAGCAGCATGTCGAGTTCCTCGGGCGTGATCTCGGACTCGTCGCGCGGAACCACGCCCGCGGCCATCGCAAGCGGCTCGTCCTCGGCGAAAGGACTGTCGGCGAAGGGATCTTCCGGTAGCGGCGCGACGTCGGACGGAGCCTCGGCGGGCGGAGGCGGTTCCGGCGCCGGGTAGGCCAGCAAACCGCGATCCTCGTCCGGCTCGATCCGTACCACCCCGCGGTCCTGCGCGAAATTGAGGAGTTCGGCGAATTCCTGGTAGCCGTAGCCCTTCCACTCGATCCGCGGCGCCTCGGCGGAAACCCACGCCTCCACGACATCGGCGGTCGCGCCGGCAGCCAACTCCGCGCCGTGATCCGCCAGAACCTTGGCGAGCGCCGGTAGCGCGTCCTCGGGATTGGCCGCGCGTGGCGTTTCCGGCAACGGCGTTCCCTTGCGCTCGATCACCGACTTGCCGCCCGTGCCCGTCACGTTGATGTAGCCGGCCTTCCCCAGCGAGTCGACGAACGTGGAAAAGCTCTGAGAGCCGTAGGCACGTTCGCTGAAGGTGGGCGACAACTGCAGCATGGTCGACTTGAGCAGACCCCGTTGGGGCTGCACTTCGCGGCGTTCCAGCACGTCGAGCGCGCGTTCCACCAGCGGCATCGCCTGAGCGAGGTCGAGCGGCTCCGGACGCACGCGCCGTTCCTGGCGTCCACCTCCGCCACCCTGCTGCCTCGGCTGCTGCTGTTGTTGTTGCGGCTGCTGCTGTTGCGGCGGCTGTTGTTGCGGCGCGGGTGTGAACTTGCCGTCGTCGAGCAGCGATTCGTAGCTGATGAACTCCGAGCAGTTCTGCTGCAGGATGGTGCTGGTGAACGCCTTCCCGCCGACGATGAAGACCGTCTTGCCGTACTCCTTCAGCTTGTTGACCAGCGGAATGAAGTCGCTATCGCCGCTTACGATGGCGAAGCCGTTGATGTGCTTGTGGGTGAACGCCATCTCGAGGGCGTCCAGGGCGAGGTTGATGTCCGCGCCGTTCTTGTCGCCGCGGGGCGACGGGATGCGCTGCACCATTTGGACGGCGTTTTCCGCCATCTGGCGCGTGGCCCATTCCTGGCGGCCCCAGTTGGCGTACGCGAACTTCGCCGCGATGACGCCCCGTTCCTTCAGTGCGTCGAGAACCGGGCCGACGTGGAATTCGCGGCGCAGAGTCGACTTGACGCCGATTTCGATGTTGTCGAAGTCGACGAAGATCGCGATATTGAGTTTGTCCATTGAGTGGGCGTACTGAGATTGGGGAATCACGCCGCTTGGGGGACCGCTCCGCGTAGGAACTCGACGATCGTTTCGAGCGAGGCGCCGGGCTGAAACACCGCCGCCACTCCGAGCTTCTTCAGTTCCTCCGCGTCGGGATCCGGAACGATGCCTCCCACAACCACCACCACGTCCGTCATGCCCTTCTCGGCGAGGAGAGACATGATTCGCGGGACGATGGCGTTGTGAGCGCCGGACAGAATCGAAAGACCGATGACCTGTACGTCTTCCTGCAGGGCGGCGGAGACAATCATCTCGGGCGTTTGCCGCAGGCCGGTGTAGATCACCTCCATGCCTGCGTCACGCAAAGCCCGCGCGATCACTTTCGCTCCCCGGTCGTGGCCGTCCAACCCTGGTTTGGCAACGAGAACCCGGATGCGGTTCTCCATCTCTAGTACTAGATCTCCTTCGGTTAGAGTAACACACGGTTTAGCCCGCCTCGGCGCGGTCCGCGAGGTCGATCATGAATCGCCCCAGAGCTCGCATGGTGGCCGGGTCCAGATCGATCCACACGGGATAGACCGATTGCGACTTGCCCGTCTCATGGACATCCAGCCGAAGGAACGTTCGCGGGCCGGAGCCTGGCGGAATCGCGCCGGCCAGCCCGGCGAGCGCGTACGGCCCGTCGCGCACCGTTCCGTCCACCGAGTCCAGCGCGAGCGCCCGCGCGCTATGTTCCGGAATCGCGTCGCGCAACTCCTTCGGAAAGATCATCGTGTTCGGCCACGCGAACCGTCCGGCGGCGGCGAGTGGTCCCTGGCGAATCAAGTCCATCACGGGAGTGTATCGAAGCGGGCGGGCGCGCGTCAGAACCGGTAGGTGAGGCTGAACTGAATCTGGCGCTCGATGTTCTGCGTCCCCACAACGCGGCCGAACGCGGCGTTGTTGATGCTCTGCACCGCCGCCTGATCCGCCGCGGTGTCGCCCAACTGGAAGCTCGGGGTGTTGGTGGCGTTGAAGAAATCGGCGCGCACTTGAACGGAGTGGCCTTCGCGCACGCGGAACGAGCGGCCCAGGCCGAAATCGTAATTGAACAGCCTCGGACCGTTGAACGAACGCCGCTGCAGCGAGCCGAGTCCGCCCGCCTGGGGGTTGAAGAACGTCTGTCCGTCGAACGGTTTCTCCCCATCGGCCGCCGCGCCGCGTCCGTCCGCGCCGATGTTTTTCGGATTGATGAAGTACGGTCCGCCGCCCGTCATGAAGAAGCCAACCACGTCGCGGAGTTGGTCGCGGTTCAGGGAGGTGTCCACCGTGTTGTTGCCGCTCCGCGCTCCTCGATTCAAGGTGCCGCGGGCCGAGAAGATCGAAAGCGGCGCGCCCGTCTGCAGCGTCAGGAAGCCGTTCAGGGCCCATCCTCCCACGATGTGGTCCAGGAACCGGTTCGACAAGCGGTGGCCCTTGCCGAACGGCAGTGGAAGCACGTGGTTGATCTTGAGCGCCTGCGTGATATCCAGTGGCGAGCGCGACCGCTCGAGCCCGCGATTCGCGTTGTCCAACGCCGGATCCAACCCGCGCAACGCCGTGGCATCGGTGATCGATTTGGCGAACGTGTAGTTCGCCTGCAAGTGCGTCCCGTTGCGCCACGACCGCCGTACCTCGACCTGCGCCGCGTTGTGGTTATTGTGCGTGACGTTGGAGAGCAGCCCCGCGAACAACGAAAGCGGGTTCGGGAAGAACGAGAATCCGAGCGGAGCGCTGGCGCCAGTAGTGGAGTAGGTCTGTGCCAGCGTGCCCGCTTCGCCGCGCTGGATGGTCAGCCGGTTGGCGGCGCTGGCGAGATTGCCGCCATTGACCATGCGCGGAAACACGGTCAGCACCTGGCTGCCCGCGATCTGCGGATTGTAGTTCGGATCGAAGCCGCGGCCCGCCGCCAGCGACAGGAACCCGTTCTGGCGCGCCCGTTTGAAGTCGTCGAGGAAACCTCCGCGCGACGGCTCCACCTGGTTGACGTCGATCTGCCGCAGCGACTTCAGCGTGTGGTTACCGATGTACCGCCCTTCGATCAGAAAGCCCTTCACTTCGCGCTGAATCCCGAGACTCCACTGCTGCGTGTACGGCGTCGCCAGATTCGGATCCACCATGCCGAGCGTGTTGTTGCCGTTGGTCTGGATGAAGGTGTCGCGCGCGGTGAGCGGAATCTTGAACGCGGGCGGCGGCAGAGGACGCGGCGAACGGAGAGAGTCGTTCAGGTTGATGAAGCTGGTGGTCCCGGTGAGGCCGGCGTTGGCGTTCAGAGTGTTGATGATGGAATTGCCGGTGTTGTCGGTGGAGTAGGCGACGCTGTAGCCGCCGCGCAACGCGGTCTTGCCGTCTCCGAAGACGTCCCACGCGAATCCGAAGTTGGGCGCGAAGTTGTTCCAGTCGCGGCCGTAGAGCGGACGGCCAACGCTTTTGCCATGCAGGTCGAGCGTGGCGTTGCTCAGCAGCGTGTCGAACCCGTTGCCGCCAGCGGCCACTGGCTGCAGTTGCAGCGAATCGCGCTCGCTCACCACGGTGTAGTAGTCCCAGCGAAGGCCCATCACCAGCGTCAGCCGCCGGAGAACCTTCCAGGAATCGGTGAGGTAGAGGGCGTGGTTGTCCTGACTGAAGTTCTGGCTCAGCGGCGCGCCCGCCACGAAGCCGGACCCCGGACCGGTGGGATTGAAGTTGCGCGTGGCCGTGGCGACAATGCCGCCCAGCGAAGCCAGTAACGTATTCGCCTGGCCTACCTGGGTCGCGTTCAAGCCGGGGAACTGGCCGGCGGTAAAGCCGTACGGACTGTTGGCGGAGATTCCGACCGTGTAGTCGGCCACAGTACCGGTGGCGTCGTAGTTCGACGTTCGCATGAACTGCGACTGGTAGCCGAACGACAGCGAGTGTTTGCCGCGCAGCCAATTGGCATTGTCCTGCAGGCTGTAGGTCCGCGTGTTGCGGCCCTCCGGCAGCCTGGCGTTGATCGGCGAGGTGAATGACAGCCCGCTGATCACCAGAGCGGGAACCGGGTTGGCGACCTTGAACGGCCCCTGCGACCGGTTGAATCCGCCGCGAAGCTCGTTGGTCAACGCCGGCCGGGCGGTCCAGCGCCACGCCACGCTCAGCAGCTTCGCGCTGTTGTCGTTGCTCACGGGCGGAGCCTGCGTGTAGAAGTTGCCCAGGCCGGGCCGGTCCACCTGGTCGCGGTTCCACATGAACGTCCCGGCGAAGGCGTGATTGGACGTCATGTAGTAGTCGCCCTTGCCCATGACGACGTCGCGAAGGATGTTGCTCCGCGCGAGGAACGAATAGCCCGTCGTATTGAGGCTGTCGCCCGTCTGCGAGGAGTTGCCGGTGGCGGGAACTTGCCCGAGCAGTTGCTGGATCAGCGGGTCCATCGTGAGATTGCTTGCCTGCAACACGTTGAACTCGCGGACATCGGCGCCTTGGCGGTAGCGGAAGATTCCCTGGCGCGCCGAAGGCGTGAGCACCCGGTTCAGGACCGAGGTTTGCGAGTGCCGCCGGTAGAGTTCGTAGTTGCCATAGAACAGCAGCTTGTCCTTCTTGATGGGGCCGCCGATGGTACCGCCCGCCTGATTCAGATTGAGGCGCGACTTTCCGAGACCGTTCTGGTTGTTGAACCAGTCGGTGGCGGCGAACTTGCTGTTCCGGTTGTACCAGTAGAGCGAGCCGTGGTAGCTGTTGGTGCCGGAAGGCGTCACCATCGCGATCTGCGCGGCCCCGCCTCCGAGAGCCGGATTGCTGTTGGAAACGTTGACGGTCATCTCGGCGACTTGGCCAACGGTCACGCGGTTGGGGACGAAGTCGAGCGTGTTGGTGCGAACCCAGTTGTCCTGCACGTTGATGCCATCGAGAGTCAGCGCGGTGAATGACGGGCGCAGCCCATTGATGACGGTGGGCTGCTGCCCGTTCGATCCGACGCCCGCCTGGGTCGAGAACAGATTCGCGATCTGGCGGTCCAGAACCGGCAGGTTGGCGACCTGCGCCTGCGTCACCGTGCTCGCCACTTCGAAGGTGGTGGTTTGGACGTTCGCCACCGCTTCGGTGACCTCCACGGTCTGGGAGATCGTGGCGACCTCGAGCACCACGTGCGGCAACGCGGTCTCGCGCGAAGCGTCGATCTTGACTTGGCGTTGGACAAATTTGGCGAAGCCGCTCGATTCGACCGAGACGTCGTAGCTACCGGCCCGCAGCGCCGGAAAGTCGAAGTTCCCGGCGGCGCCGGTGACCGACCCGAGAATCGCCGACTGGCCGCCCGCGATGTACAGGCTGACTTTGGCCCCGGGCACGGCGGCGCCGGCGGGATCGGTGACCGTCCCGGTCAGCCTCCCGGTGGCTTGCGCGAACGAAGCGGCGGCGAAACAGAATAGCTGGATCGCGAAAAAGGCCAAGCGGCCCCGGAAAGAAGTGAGCATGAGTTTCCCCCAACGCGAAGCCTCGCGTGCGCGAAGCAGGACGTATGCCCTACAGAGTGGGGCGAAGCGGACTCCACCGTCAACGGAATTGGGGTGGAATGGCGGCCGGCTGGGGCGGACTACCGGTACGTTATCAGTTGGGGATCGTCCAAATGAGGGGTCGCGTTGAACGTGTGGAGCGAAAAGCGATCCGCCGTGAACAGGAATTCGCTGAACGAAGCGTTCTTGGGACTCCACGTCAGTTCGAGCGTGCTCTCGTATCCCAGACTCAGCGCCAGCCGCGCGGTTGCGGCGGTGGGGCCGCCCGAGGTGAACACGGCCGCGTGCGACGACTTCGGACAGCGCTCCTTGGCGCGGTCCACCGCCGCCGCGATGCGGTGGCAGAAGTCCTGCCAGGTGGGAATATCCGGCGCCGACGCTTCGCCCGAAAGCCAGCGTTGCGACACCTCTCTCAATACGCGATCGAACAGCCGCCGCTTGACGCCGCGATCGCCTTCGGCCTGGAATCGCGCGACTGTCGCGGCAAGATCCGGGTAGCGCGCGCACAGTTCGGGCAGGAAGCGGCGTACCACGGCTTCGGCGGGAAACTCGTCGAAATCGGGATCGATCACCGGCTCTGGCCAGGGCGCGCCGGCCTCGCGAAACGCGTCCGCCACGATCTCGCCGGTGCGGATCTGGCGTTCGCAGGGTCCGTACGTCACCGCGTCGAACCGCGCGCCGCGCGCCACCCAATACTCGCCGAGCAGCCGCGCCTGCCGCTCTCCCATGGCCGACAGCTTGTCGTAGTTCTCGGCCAGGAACGAAGCCTGTCCGTGCCGGATCACCGTCAACGTGCTCATTCGCGGTTCATGCGCTCCAGTTGCTTCACCAGGAACGCCATGTCGCCGAACGGTTCACCGCCCGATCGCGCCCAGTGCACGCGTCCCTTCTTGTCGATCAGGATAGTCGAGTGGATCTCCACCTCCTCGAAGTCGTCGTAGGAGCGGAACCGGCGCGAGTTTTCGAGGGCGCGATCGGATAGGATGCGGGCGGCGGGCGCGGCGATCGTCTTCAGCGCCTTGGAGTTGTCCTCCGGCGCGTTGCTCGAAACCGCCAGCACCACCGTGTCCAGGCGCTCCCACTCGTCCTTCTTGCCGTTGATGTCGCGAAGTTGCTTCAGGCAGTGCAGGCATTCCTTGCCGAGGTAGAAGACCAGCATCACGTTCTTTCCGCGGTGCTCGTCGAGCGTCACGCGCTTTCCTTCGTGATCCACCGCGTCGAGCGTGGGCGCGGCGTAGGGCTCCCACTGCACCGGACCGAACCGGTCGAGTTGCATCGCCGCGTAGTCGCGCTGCGGCCGCGGAGAGGAATCGCGAGGCTTCGCCTTCACGCCGGTGGCTTTCGCCGCCTCGAGCCATGCGACGCCAGCCGGAGCTCCGGAAACCAGGTGCAGCAGCCGCGCCATGGCGTCCTTGGCCTTCTCCTTCTCGCCCATCGCGTGATAGGCGCGAACCAGCCCGGCGAGCGAGAACCAGTCGTTGCGCGCCGCCTCCATCGCCTTTTCGAAGCTCTTCGCCGCAAGCGAAGGACTGCCGTTGTCCAGGTAGGCGCGCCCCAACGCCACATAGAGCAGTTCCGGATAGAAGGGCGGATCGTTGTCGTTCTTCTGGCGCTCGAACTGCTTTTCCGCGGCGTCGCCGAGCATCGCCAATCCTTGCAGGGTGTCGCCTTGCGCCAAGGCCATCCGCGCGCGCAGTTCGGACCTCATGATCTTGTACACGGCGTCGTCCGTCTTCGTCTTCTCGAACTCCTTCGCCAGGCCGTCGAATTGGGCGAACGCCTCGTCCGCTTTCGCGGTGTCGCCCTTGCCGAGGTAGGCGCGCGTCCCGGCATAGCGCCTGTTCGACTTATCGGAAAGCGTATCGCGCCAAGGCAGCGTCTTCGAGTCGAGCAGTTTGTCCCACCGCTCGTACTTGATCAGCGTTCGCATCAGGGAGATCAGCCCCTGCGAGTGCGTACTGTAGCCGGCGTCCGCGTTGAACGACGGGTCCAGCGGGGACTCGATCATCTGGCGCGCGCCGTCGATCGCGGCTTGCTCGAGGCCCAGTTGCTCGCGAATGTAGTTGAGGTAGTGGAGATTGTGGCCGTAATTCCAGGCGTTGAACGGAAAGATCATCCGCTCCTTCATGTACGCCTTTTCGGCGCGCGTGGCCGAGTCCATGGAGATCGCGGCCTCATGCCACATTCCGGCGGTGGCGTAGACGTGGCCCGGCATGTGGAGCGCGTGCCCGGCTCCGGGCGAGATTTCGCCGTACCGCTTGCAGCTATCGAGCGCCTGCTCGGGCTCGTGGTAGTTCCAGTTGTGGATGCGATAGTGGTGCGCGCCGGGATGATCGGGCTGCCTGGCCAGAATCTCGCGAACGATCTGTTCGACGCCGTAGCGGGAGTCGCCCATGTTGGCCAGCGCCAGCAGCGCCCGCGCCTCCATTTCGCCGGGATACTTCACGCAGATCGACTCGAGGATGCGCTTGTACTTGGCGTTGCGTTCCCGGTAGCCGGCGTCGCGATCGCGCAGGCGGTCGGGCGCCATCTGCGCCTCGAGGGCTTCGATGTAGAGGCGCTCGCGTTCGCTCACCGAGTTCTTGCGTTTGACGGCCTCGCGCACGAACGGCGCGGCGCGATTGCCTCCGGCCGCGCGGGCAAGTCCCCACCACGCCATCGCGTTGTCCGGTTCCAGCTTCAGGCACCATCGGAAGGCGCGCTCGGCCTCGAAGTCCCAGAAAGAGTGGAGGAGCGTGTTGCCCTGGTCGAACCACTCCTGGACTTCGGGGTTCTTGGCGGTGATGGGAAAGTGGGTCTGGCCGATGCCCGGTATCTTCCAGGGCCGGGCGCGGGGACCGGAGTCGAACCCTTCGCCATGGCGGGAGTGGCCCTGCTTGATCTTGTCGGAAGGGGAGATCGACGCGGCCTCATCGGCGGCGAGGAGGCAGGAGGCGGCGAGGAGGATCGCCCACGGACGCATGTTCCATGGTAACGGGAAATCCCCGCGTTGGAATTGCCGGTGCGGCGCCCGCTTCACGACGGCGGGCTGACCGGCGGGCGCCAGCGATTCCGCAACCAAATTTTTTAGGCTGCCAGAACATTTAATTTCATTGTTGTTTTAGGCTGAATCCGACTCGCGAGCAGGTTCTCATTGTTGCGGGGCGCTTGCGTTGCCGCCAGATCTTGTATAGTATGAATACA
>SXGS01072981.1_pt1 | contig 22784 bp, 19 predicted proteins | sample 3174681 | NCBI WGS metagenome assembly SXGS01 (sample SAMN11356861, study PRJNA531348) | freshwater metagenome | isolation source: freshwater sample F1-80 | place: China: Fuxian Lake, Yuxi | collected 2017-12-25
CCGCGCGCACCGAATTGGCCAAGAAAAGAAGGTTTTCGCGTACCGCTTTGTGAGCGCCGACACGATTGAGGAACGGATCGCTGACTTGCAGGAGTCGAAGCGTAAACTGGCGGACGCGATCGTCGCAGGCGACGAACATGTAATGCGGGACTTGACCAAGGATGACCTTGAGGTGCTTTTCAGTTGATCGCGGGCCGAAGCAAGCCTCAAGATTCTCAAGCTTTGGCCTTCTTCAAGTTCTTTGTGCCTGCGCTTTCCTGGTCTCGTGCGAAGAATTCGCGGACGAGCAACCTCCGGGGAGCGCAACTGTGGAGGTCCTTGACGGCCTCGGACGCAAGGTGCGAGCCACCTTGCCGGCCCGCCGTGTGGTAACACTTGGCCCCAGCAACACCGAGGCCCTCTTCGCAATTGGAGCAGGCGACCAGATGGTCGGCCGGGATGACCCCTCGGACTTTCCTGCCGGGGCCCAATCGTTGAAGGCCGTCGGATCGGGGCCGGCGTTGGACCTTGAGGCCATCGTCGCCCTCAAACCCGATCTGGTGCTCGTCGCTCAAATCTATGGGCCCGAGCAGATCAGGACGCTCGAAGGCCTCAAGGTCGCCGTCTTCCTGGTGCGCAACCCGACATCCTTCGCCGAACTGTACAGCACCCTGCAGACGCTCGGCGGGCTGACGGGGCGTGAGGCGGAGGCCCAAGAGCTCGCAGCCTTGCTTTCCAGGCGTGTGGAGGCGGTCCTGACGCGGGTACGGCAAGCCACGACTCGCCCCGTCGTCTACTACGAACTTGACGCGACCGACCCGATGCAGCCGTGGACCGCAGGCCCCGGCACTTTCCTCCATCTCCTCATCGAGCTGTCGGGAGGCCGCAACTTCGCCGAGAATCTGGATCAACCCTTCCCACGCTTGAGTGCCGAGACGATCTTGCGGGGCAATCCGGATGTGATCGTCCTGGGAGACGCTCGGTACGGGGTCACTGCCGCGACGGTACGAGGACGAGCTGGTTGGGCAAGCCTCACCGCGGTGAAGCGCGGCACCATTTACCCCTTCGACGACAACCTTGCTTCACGCCCCGGCCCCCGCCTTGTCGACGGGCTCGAGACCCTCGCAAAGCTGCTCCACCCCGAGCTTTTCGCGGCTGACGGTGACGCCCGTTGAACCGCTCCAGGGCTCCCTACACCTGGCTCGTGCTGGCACTCACTTGCGCCCTCGGCGCAAGTCTTGGACTCGGCTCCGAGTGGGTCTCACCTGTTGACCTGGCGAGACTCGTGCTCCAGGCAATCGGGCTCGAGTCCGTGGATCCCACACTCGAGCAAGACAGGATAATTCTCTGGAGCCTGCGCATGCCTCGCGCGGCACTCATGGCGCTCGTCGGCGCCTCGCTCGGATCGAGCGGCGCTGCGTATCAAGGTCTTCTGAGGAATCCGCTGGCAGACCCGTACCTGATCGGCGTCGCCCCGGGAGCGGCGCTCGGGGCCGCCATCGCGATCGTTTTCCTGGGGCCAACGACGACGCTTGGATACATGACCGTGCCCGCATGCGCCTTCGTGGGAGCCCTGGTGACTGTGGCCGTCGTCTACCGCATGGCCCGCGTCGGCAACTCCACGCCCGTAACAACTCTCATCCTTGCCGGCGTGGCCGTGGGCGCCTTCGCGAGCGCAGCAACCTCATTCGTGATGCTTCTGAGGGAAGACCAGATCGGGCGTGTGATCTATTTCCTCTGGGGCGGATTCGGACTGGGAGGTTGGCAGCCCGTCCTGGCGCTGTCGCCCTACGTGTGCGCCGCCGTGGGCACGCTGATTCTCTTCGCTCGACCGCTCAACGCGCTTCAGTTCGGGGATGAGCAGGCGAGTCAACTTGGGCTCGACGTCGAACGCTTGAAGCTGGTCTTGATTGCCGCCGCGACACTCGCCGCCGCCGCCGCCGTCGCGCTCACAGGAATCATCGGCTTCGTTGGGCTAATTGTCCCACACGTTCTCCGCGTCCTTGCGGGGCCAGACCACCGAAGACTGATCCCGTTTTCGGCGCTGGGTGGTGCCACGTTGCTTCTTATGGCCGACACGCTGCAGCGATCGTTGCCCATCCTGAGCCGTACTCCGGTGGGCGTCGTCACCGCGGTGCTTGGCGCTCCACTCTTTCTGGTGCTACTCAGGCGAAACCAGAAGGCGAATTGGTGAAAACAGGGCGCCACAACCCGGCAAACGGCTTCGGAGGCGCTCCATGACCCTGCTCCGCATCGATTCCGCCACGTTCGGCTATCCCGGACGCCCGGTCCTCAAGGATGTGACTCTGGAGGTCCAGCCGGGAGAGGTGGTGGCACTCATCGGTCCCAACGGTGCTGGCAAGTCAACGCTTCTCCGGGCTGCAAGCGGGATGCTCCGACCCTCGACGGGCAGAATATTGGTGGAGGGAGACGAGATCGCGAGCCTCACGTGCCGTGAGCGTGCCAGGCGCATCGCCGTCGTCCCGCAGGCCGCCCATGTGCCCGAAGCTTTCGAGGTGCTCGAGACCGCCCGCCTCGGACGCACGGCCTACCTCGGCTGGCTCGGGCGTGAATCGGAGGAGGACGAGGCGGCGGTGCGTGACGCAATGCGACGCACACAAACTCAGGGGCTCGAGTCACGGCGCCTCGGCGAGCTGTCCGGTGGCGAACGGCAACTCGTACTGATCGCCCGGGCACTGGCGCAGAAGGCTCGATGTCTACTCCTTGACGAGCCAACGGCCCACCTCGACCTGCGGCACGAGACCACTATTCTGAAGCTCATCAACCAGCTGGCGCATGAGGACGGACTCGGGGTGCTGATAGCGCTCCACGACTTGAACCTCGCTGCCCGTCACGCCGATCGCGTCGCATTGCTTGCCAGAGGGCGGCTCCGCGGGCTCGGCCCGCCCGATCAGGCGCTCACCGAAGAAACGCTCAGCGAGGCCTACGACGTTCCGGTCAAAATCTTCCGGGACCCATCCACCGGATCGCCCGTAATCTTCGCTGCCTCAAGGTAGAAGCGCTTTCCGTCCCAGTAGTAGACGTCCACAGCCGCGTCGGCGGCGTCCAACTCTCTCCGGGCCGCCGCCAGCACGAGCTGACTCACCTCACGAAACTGAATCGGGCCATTCACCGGAGCTACCAATACACAGCGGGGATGGGGGACGGCAAACATTGCGCCCACTGCGCCCACCGTCCCATTGAAGCGAGAGAGGAAATAGACGCTCGCCGAGGCAAGTTGGCTCCGGGAACGAATTGCGATGGCCGCGCGGCCATCGCCCAGGTCAATGCGGTCCTCGGTAAAACTGAGTCCGGAGCGAGTATTCCTCAGCGCCACGCGAAAGAGCTCGGACGGAGGCCGATCCCAGGCAAGAAATTGCGCCCTGGCGACTGGCACCGGTCGCCCCTGCTCGGATTCCAGCAAGAGAATGGTGGGCAGCCGTTCAAGGTCTCGTCGATAAACAAGTCCTGGCCGCGGACTCTTCTCCAAGAAGCTATCCGCGAGCTCGAGGCTCAAGGGGGCAGCCAGGAGCCGGGGCTCGAGGCCGGCCTGCTCCATCCGTGTCGCCGTTCCTGAACGCTCGGCCACTTCAAGGCCCTCGAAGTGAAGGCTGACGACCTCCTCCCATTCCCACGGCCGCGCGTTCACACACTTGCGAACCAGCTCGTCAAGCTGTAGCCGATGTGCGCTTGGATCCAACAGATCCAACAGATCCAACTTCTCGCCTCGCACCGCGAAGAAGCGCCCCAGCAGCTCGCGAAACCGGTGTTCCTCCGCTGGCGTCATGGAACGTGGACCTTCCATGAGCCGGGAAGGGATTCCCTCTTCCTGCTCCCCAGACGAACCAACAGCGCCGGAGCAAGAGCCCGAGGGAGCAGCAAAGACTGACCTGATGGATCTGAGAAAGCTCATGGGGGAGGCAAAAAGCTAAGGCAAGTCCTGGCGACGAGCAAGCAGGAAGTCGGGGAAGCTGGGACGCCGAGAACGCTGCGGCACGAGGTCGTTCAGCGAGCTCACCCGGTCTCACATCACTTCACCTTGCCCGCCGTCACGCCCGGTGAGTCGTCGGTGCGGAAGGGCGTGGCGGGGAGACCCTCGCGGCTGTAGAGGTTCACGACAGGGTTGTCCGCCCACCCATAGCGTACGGCGACCGGGTCGGCGACTCCATCGGCCCAGAGCTCCACCTTGTCCGGGGCTACGATTTTCGCCTGCGCCCAGACATACGCACGGTCGGCCCCGGCAATCGCGAAACCCTTCGGTTGCGGCACATCAAAAGCCCTGAGACCCCCTCCAACCTTGTCGAAGGTGACGATGATCTTGCTCCCCTGCTTTTCCATCGACTTGTAGGCCGGACTCTGATGCGCGATCTGAACACCATAGTCTCGCGCAAACGCCCAGCGGACGAGGCGCTTCGCGACAGTCTGCTTGTTGCGCGGGTGGATGTCCTGACTCTCGCCAGCATCAAGGATTACCGCTTCACCGGTGCCGGGGACCCGTGTGAGGGTCATCGTCTGAGCCTCCCGTAGCTCGGCCCAGGCACTTTCCGAAGGCTCCGGCTTCTCGGCCATGAAGTCGGCAAGCTGGACCCAGTAAAACGAGAAATTGCCAATCCCCCACTCTTCCCGCCAGGCCTGGATCATGAGCGGGAAGAGATCACGGTACTGGTAGGCGCGACTCGCGTTGGACTCACCCTGGTACCAGATCACGCCCCTCAACCCGTAGCCGATCGTCGGCTTTAACACGCCGCAGTAGATGTTCCCCGGGCGTGCGTTGCCAGACATCTTGGTATCTTGTGGGCGAGGTGGGCCATCCTTGCCCTCAGCTTTCGCCTTTCGCACTGCAGCGTTCCAGTCCTCCAGCTTCTTGCCAAAGACCGCCTCCTGCTCGGCCCAGGAATCCAGGAGTGGCTTATACTTCACGTCCGCTGCCAAGAGATCCCTGCGGATCCAGGCTTCACAGGCGGAGCCACCCCAGGCGTTGTCGATGAGTCCCACAGGGACATCCAGCGTCTTGTGAAGTTGGCGGCCAAAGAAGTATCCAACCGCCGAAAAGTTGCGCACCGTCTCCGGAGTGCAGACTTCCCACTTTCCGTCGAAGTCCTTCTGCGGCTCCTGGGTGCCTACTTGAGGCACAGAAATGAAGCGGATCCGGGGGAACCTGGCCGCAAGGCTCTCGAGATCCGCGTCATTGGAGGCCTGTACATCCCACTGCATGTTGGACTGCCCGGAGCAGATCCACACTTCCCCCACGAGAACGTCCTCGAGCGTCACCGTGTTCTTCCCCTTGACCGTCATCGTATGCGGCCCGCCTGCCGGCATGGAGTCAAGCAAGACCTCCCAGCTTCCGTCGGCTCTGGCTTTTGCGAGCTTCGACTGCCCGGCAATGACCACCGTCACTTCCTCGCCCGGGTCTGCCCAGCCCCAGATGCGATCGCCCCTTCCCTGCTGGAGCACCATGTGGCTCCCGAAGAGGGCGGGAAGTTTCACATCGGCAACGGCAGTCCCACCCATCGCGAGAGCTGCGAGAACCGACACAACAGGCCCGAAGGACAGTTTGAAGGATAGTTTCATGTAAACACTCGTTTGAAAATGTTTGAGGAAATCGACTCCACGACGTGTCAGTTCATTCGATGCAAGGGTGAGCGTCCAGAATTTTCGGTCTAGTTCCCTGGGTCCCACTTGTCCCTTTGGCCCGACTTCGGCGCCAGGGTACCCAGGTGCGAGGTGCTCACCAGTGAATGGCCAACCTCAATCGGCGCGCTCCGCTCCTTGCGGGAACTTACCCAGTCAAGAAAGTTCTCGAGTTGCGTCTTCGTTCCGTCACCGTCTGACTTCACAAGGAGCTGAGGGTCCGGAAAGCTGCTATACCTCGCGCGCCCACACATGAGACATTCCGAATGGGCAGAGGAAGACCATCTCAAGTCTGCTGCTCGTTTCTGCTGGTGGGGGAGGCGGACCCTCCCCCACGACGGCCCGCGACACGCGTCCTTCCCCTCCTCGGCGCCTCTGGCGCGAGCAGCCGCAACCTTTCGCAGGCTGCAAAAGGTCTCATCACTGCCCGCGTGCGGTATATCTTCGGTCGGTTTCTCACCCCGGAAGACCATCTCACCGCCCGTGAGGGAGCAGTGCATTGTTCCACTGTGGACGACGACGAAGCTCCTGGGAAAAACGAAGGCAGCCAAAAGCGCGCCAGGCGTTTCGAAGCTGGAATAATTCCAAAGCCCCGTCGCCGGTCATGGGACGTACTCCACCGGCAATGTCAAGCACCAAGATCAGAAGGCCTGGAGAAAAAAGCCATTGCGCCGTTATCTTCGCCATTCACTAACAGGAGTAGCTGTCACAGCCGAAGACCGGTTGTTTGAGAGATCCGCAACTCGTAAGACCGGGCGAGGGAGGTTCGTCGCCGCCCTGGAAAAGGTGGACAAGGAGGAAGACGGCATCGGCCAGGTCGTGCTGGCCGTCGCCATTGATGTCGGCAGCTTCGAGACAGGGAGGATTCGAGCCTCCCTGGAAGCGCCACAGGAGGACAAATACGGCATCGGAGATATCACCCGTGCCGTCCGCGTTGGCGTCACCGCGTCGAAACTCCCTGGTCAGCGGAGCACTCGAGGGACGTGCGAAGAGATCCAGCCGAAAGACATGAACAGGCGAGGGTGGATTCTCCTGTTCCAGGTGAATCTGAATCTCGGGAAACAGCACTCCCTCCGGCACGGGTACCTTGCCGCTATCGAGCACAATCCCCTTCTCCTGATTGACACTGACGTCCAGCCTCAGGCTCTCAAGGAAGGCGACCTCGCCGCCCCGCGTGTAAGTCCCGTCGCCTGTGACAACATACCGAGGAAACCCCTCCCGTATTGTCTTGAGGGCAAGGTCGACGACCTTGAACTGTTGGACAGGGTTCGCTGCGTCCTCGATGAGGTGGCGCAGGACGAAGCTGCCAGTAATGGGGAGCGGGATCGTGGGTCGACCGCAGATATCACAGTCGTCGAAGAAAAAGCTTCCCTTGAACGGCTCGAACGAGCCCTCCACCACCTCGTACCGAACATCCTCCCACACGGGCTCCGCCGCGATTTGAAGCTCATAAATATGCAGGGGATCTCTCGCCGGGCCACTGCCCTCAGCGATCTTGATATCAATTCTCGGGAACTTGCCGCGAGCTTCGACGAGCTCCGTCGCAATCATGATCCCCGAAACGCCGTTCACGGTAGCGTCAAGGGTCATGCTGTTCATGTCGGGTTCGGAAGCCTTGCGGTAATATGTGCCCGAAGCCGTGACCTCGAACTTGGCTCCGGACGCCGGATCCAGAGACTGGAATGACAGCTCCCTGATGGAGTAGAGCTCACCGACAATGCGCACCGGCAAGCGCTTCAGCACCATGGGTCCACGGATCGGAACAACGATGGGGGCACGATCGCAGAGGCAATCGTCAAGGATGGTGCTGCCTTCCTCGAGCTCGTAGACGATGTCCGGGAAGCCTTGACCACAGAGGAAACTGCCGCTGAAAACGCAGAAAAGAGTCACTGCGCATAGCATGGAGCGGATCGATGGAGTCATGGTTCACCTCGAAGGAGCCGGTTCAGGGCTCCAGGGCCTCTACAACGCTCGATACCCTCTTCTGATTGTCCTGGATCGCAAGGACGCCTACAACCCAAGAGTCGGCCAGGTCTTCTCGGCAGGCCTGGTTGCACCCCCAATGGAGCCGTGCTAATCTCCCCTGCCACGGAGGGCCTTCCCGGGGTATCGGCAGACTCCGGAAAGCCGAGGCGACGTTCACGAGTGAAGTTGTGCGTCGTCTCCTGCCCGAACGGCACGAGTTAGAGACCGCGAAGCTTCCAGGAATCGTATGGCCAATCCAGTCCGCGTACTCTTCGTTCACAACTCCGTCCTCATCGGCGGAGGCAATCGCGTGCTTCTGGGGCTCTTCGAGAAGCTCAACCGGAAGCGGTTTGAGCCGTGGTCTCTTCTGCCGGTCGAGGGTCCCATGGAAACCGAGCTGCGAGATCGCGAGGTTCCTTACATCGTCGAAGATGTCCTGACCTGCGTGACGACCGGCTCAAGGCTCTCGCAATTCGCGGCGGCAGCGGCCTATGCCTGGAAAACGAGCAACAAGCGCTTCCGGATCTTGCACGCCCAGAGCCCCCTCAGCTACAGGGTGCCCTCGCTTGTCTCGAAGCTCTCCTGCGCGAAACGAATCTGCCATCTACATTTTCCTGCTGAAAAGTTGGACGGTGAACTTGGCTACACCTTCCGGGTGGAGCCGCACTTCGTGATCGCCTGCTCGGAGAGCGTCGCCCAGAGCTACAGGCCCCTTCTGGAGGCATCCTATCCTCGTGTTCCACTACGCGTCCTGGTCAACTTCGCCGATACGAAGCGATTCAGCCCCGGCCCCCCACCCCCGGCGCTCATTGGCGAACTTGGCATTGGGGGCAAGGGTCCCATCATCACGCTCTGCGGCCAAGTCAGCGTGCGAAAGGGGCACGCTGACCTCCTCAAGGCTGCAAGACTGGTGCTTGCAAAGTTACCGTCTGCCGTCTTCCTGATCGTCGGCGAGGACATTCTTCTGCGCGGCGAATACGAACGAAGGATGAAGTCGATGGCCGAGGAGCTCGGAATCGCAGCCAGTGTAAAATTCCTGGGTTTCCGGAGCGATGTGCACGATGTGCTCCGGGCAACTGATCTGGTCGTGTTACCCTCCTATGCGGAAGGCATGCCCCTTTCACTCATCGAGGCCTCTGCATGCGCAAAACCCATCGTCGCCTACAATATTCCGGGCGTGGATGAGGTGATCGAGGACGGCCGAACTGGCCGATGGGTGCCCGTGGGAGACGTTGATGCCCTGGCCCGAGTGATCTGCGAGTTGACAGCTGCTCCCGAGCTTCTCAAGGCCATGGGTACTCAGGGAAGAAGAAGGGTCGAGGAGCAGTTTACGCTTGAAGCCTACACCCAACGACTCGAGCAGATGTACGAAGAGATCCTCACGGCCAGGCCAGCCAACCGGGCAGCACAGGCTCCTTCCTGAGAAAGGACCGCCCATCAAGTCCGCCCGGCAGCGTCGCAAAGGGTCCATCGGCCGTCTGCAGCGTTGCTCGAACTCCGCGATCACTCCGACCGAGCAGAGTCTAGCCCGGGAGGATTACTTCCCGGACCGTGTCGAAGCGAAGCCTTCGCTTCTCCATGTACGCGATATTACCGAGGTGAGACGCCTGCGCCGAGCGATGACCCACCAGGACATCGCCATTGGGAAGCTTGCCGGAGCGAACGCAGTCGAGGAAGTTCGACACGTGATCCACTGTCAATTGGTCCCGCTCAAGCCTGTGCGCCTCGACGACAATCGGCTTTGCGCCTCGCCCGGCTGGCTGAAATTCAAACCGACTCCGATCGATGAAGAGCTTCCCTTCCGTGCCGCAAAGCTCCACCGCTTCACCCTTGATGCCAGGGGCAAGGGTTGACTCAAAGCTCACGGTGAACTCGTCCGGGTACTCGAGCAGCACGTTGATCGTGTCGGGTGCCGTTCGGCCGTCCTTGTAGTGGTAGATTCCACCGGCCGCGACCGCGGATGAGGGGATCTCCTTGCCAAGAAGCATGTGCACAACGTCGACCCAATGCGTGAAGAGATCCGTCACCTGACCGCCACCGAAATCAAGGTAAGCGCGCCAGTTGAAGAACTGCTGCGGATCATACTCACGCCACTTCAACGGACCGAGGAACCTCGCCCAGTCGAGATTGGAGGGTTGTTTCTGCAGATTCTCCGGGGCCCTACGGAGGTGGTATGTATTGCCGTGCCACCACGTACGGGCCAGCATCACCTTGCCGAGTTTCCCGGCGGCGACATACTCCTCTTTTGCCTGAATATAGTGCTTCCCCGATCGCTGCTGCATGCCCACCTGGCAAATACGGCCATTTACACGGGCCGCCTTCACGATCTCGGGGCCCTCCTCAATCTTCAAGGTGAGTGGTTTCTCGACATAGACGTGCTTCTTGGCGTTGAGCGCATCGATGGCAATCTGCGCGTGCCAGTGATCCGGAGTGGCGATCAGGACGGCATCGACATCCTTCCGCTCCAACACTTCTCGATGGTCCTTGTGTGCCAGCGCCGCGGGCGCCTTCTCCTTGGCCATCTGGACATGGTCCTCAAAGACGTCACAGAGCCCCACAACCTCGGCCAGGTCGCGCAACTGAAACACTCCCATCACTTGCTGCCCTCGACCCCCGCAGCCGATCAAGGCCAGGCGCAACCTTTCGGCAGCACCAAAAACTCTGGAGTACGAGGCCGCCGTGATCCCAGCCAGGGCTCCGGTGGCATTCTTGATAAGCTTGCGGCGGGAAATTTTGCGGAGAATTGGGTGCTCATGCATCGTGGTAAAGCTCTCTCGAAGGCTGTTGCCGGGGTCGAGACCGAGGCCTTGAGCGTAAGGGAACTGACCCGCAACGGCAAGCTCCTTGACTCGGCCATCACGTTCGCGAAAGCAGCAACAGGCTGTAAAACCCACCGTCGCCGCGGGTGCGGTGCGGCAGAAAGAGCTTCGTGTCGAGTTCGGTCAGACTGGAATGAAGAGCGAAAGCTCTGGCGATTACGTTTTCGTTCTCCTCGGGCTCGACCGAGCAGGTCGCGTAGACAATCCGTCCGCCTGGGGCGAGGTGACGGAGGCCCGCCTCGAAGAGCTTCGACTGGAGATTCGAGAGTGACTTGAGGTCTGCTGCCCTTACACGCCAGCGAGCCTCGGGACGCCTCGCGAAGACACCAGAGTTTGAGCAGGGGGCGTCGACCAGCACGTGCGTGAATGTCCCTGAGAGCGCGATGGCGTCCGGATCCTCGGGCACGAGCACCGTCGTGAAGTTCCCTCCTGCCCGAGAGAGGTTTCGCCGCACAAGCTCGAGCTTCTCCTCACTTTGGTCCGCCGCCGTCACGTGTCCAGTCGGACCAACTTGCTCGAGCAACTGGAGAGCCTTCCCGCCCGGGGCGGCGCAGAGATCCAGCACACGCGCCCCCGCTGGTGGGTGCAGCACCCATCCGATGCGTATCGCGGTCTCGTCCTGCACCTGAATCCAGCCATTCGCCAGCGTCTTGGAGCCTTCAAGACCGGCAGCTTCTGTGAACACGATGGAGTCATCGAGCGATCCCGGACCAGCCTCGAGCCCCTCGGCCTTCAAGGCCTCGAGCACCGCGTCCCGCGAGGGTGCGTTTCGCATCACTCGGGCCGTGACCGACGGCGTTCGATTTTGCGCCTCGCACAGGCGCTTCGTCTCCTCCTCGCCAAAACGCTCGACCCAACGTGAGATGATCCACTGCGGCATCGAATACTTGAGCGAGAGGTGAGCAGCGCGGTCGAGGCGGATGAGCTTGAGGAAGGGGCGATCGAAATGACAGTAACCATCGCGAATCGGTATCACTGTCGGGTCATCGGGGTCGATCGGCTCATCCTCCGTCTTGCGTCGGACCGCCCTTGCGAGCTTGTGAAGGACTGCATTCACGAAACCGGGGGCCTTCCCGTCCGTGTCGGGAAACGACTTCAGGGCTTCGACGGTCTGGTTGACGGCCGCATGATCGGGGACTCGGCTCAGATAAACGATCTGGTAGGCACCCGTGCGCAATGCCCACATGACCGCCGGCTTCTGACGATCGACGGTCAGACGCAAGTGAAAATTGATCAGTTGATCGAGCGTGTTCAGATGGCGCAGAACGCCATAGCCGATCTCCTGAAGGAGCCTTCTGTCCCTGGAATCAATGCCAGGAAGGCGAGAGGACAAGGTCTCGTCGATGTATCGCCCTGTCTCCACCGTCTCGATGAGAGCGGCAATGGCTGCCCGTCGGACTCCGAGGCTCGATTGGATGGCCGCTTTCGACGCGGGAGCGCGGGCGCCACGTTGTGGCGAAGGCCGCTTGGGCTTCTTCTTCATGCATGCTTTCCACGGCGCAGCTCAGTGCGCGCCGGAATGTGGTGTTGGTTGAGGTATTGGGGTCGAGGAGAAACGGTCGCCTGCCTTGAGCGCCTTGCCTCGCAAGTACGCTGCGGCGTCGAGTAGCGCCTTGCCCTCACGCTGGAGTTGGAGCACCTCGATCGCTCCCCTGCCGCATCGTACCCGAAATCCATCTTTTCGCACGCTCTCGATCGTACCGGGGGCCATGTTGCCTGGCTCGAGAACCTCCACCGCCCTCGCCCGGAGGAGTGTTGTACGCTCAGGACCCAAGAAACTGAAGGCCCCTGGCCACGGGTTCAACGCTCGCACGCGGTTTGCGATGTCAAGGGCTGGCGTCGCCCACGAGATCGCCGCATCGGCCTTCTCAACCTTGGGAGCGTGCGTGGCAATGGCTTCCTCCTGCGGCGTTTCTCGAAACGTGCCCTCGCTGAAAGCGACAAGGTTGCGTTCGAGGAGTCCGGCAGCTATCCGTGCGAGTCGAGCCTCGAGCTCGCCCGCAGTCTCACGGTCGCCAATTTCGACCCGCGCCGCGTCGACAATGGGTCCCGAATCGAGCCCCTTCTCGATCCGGAAGAGTGTGACGCCCGTCTCGGTATCACCGGCCAGTATCGAGTGGACAATGGGAGCAGCGCCACGCCACCTCGGCAACAGTGAGCCATGAAGGTTGAAGACCCCGATTCCTGGAAGCGCTCGCAACTGCTTGCGCAGCATCTCGCCGTAATCAGCGACAAGAAAAATATCCGGTGCGAGAGTAGCCAGGGAGTCAAGAAACGTGGGGTCGTTCGCCGTCTCGGGAGCGTCGCAGGGGAGGCCAAGCTCGATCGCCCTGGCGCGCACGGGCATGGGCACGACTTGACGACCGCGGCGCTGCGGGCGGTCGGGCCGCGAGACCACTCGCACCAGCTCGTGCCCAAACGGGCCCTTGCCGAGAAGCTCGAGTGCGGGTAGCGCGAAGGGGCCCGAGCCGAAAAATACAATCTTCACGAGAGGGTCAAGTCCGCAGATCCGCCATCATCTTTGCGTGCTGCGCGCGAAGGAAGCTCCTCGGAACCGGTAATCCGCGGCATCTCAGCAAGCTTTCTAATCCGCTCGATCTCTTTCGACTCGGGATCGTCATCGAGCTCCTCGGGGAATGGCTCTGAAGCCACTGCCATGCCCTCGCCCTCGAGGAGGAGCTTCACGGCGGGCTCAACCTCGTGAGCACGCTGCTCGGCGGCTCGTGCAAGCAAACATCTCACCTCCTCCTCAGTGTGGAGGCGAACGCTAATCGGACCGAAAAGCACTTCCTGGTGAAAGCTCAGGCGTCGTTCCTTCGCCAATTCGAGGATCGCAAGCAGATAGGCAATCGCCTCGTAGCGATTCCACGCGTCACCAAAAAGGTCATCGAAGGGAGCGGTGCGGCTCTCGAAGCGGCCCAAAAAGCTCTCGACGCTCGCGACGTACTCCTCCAGCGGCCGGTCCTTCATGACCACCCGGTGAGGCTCACGGGCTCCAAGGGCCAGCTGGATCTTGTGGAAGGCGGTGAAGAGATTCCAGACCGTGAGGTTGCCGAGATGCACCGCGCCTTCGGTTTCAATCACCTCGTCGCCGAGGCCGATCCGTGGCCGTTCGTACCGGCGGCGCCGCTCCTCGAGACGATTCTCGAGGAGCATGGCGCGCTCCTTGTACTTCTTGTACTCGAGGAGCTGGCGCACGAGCTCAATGCGCGGGTCCTCCATCTCTTCGCCCTCGGGCAACACTTCCTTCGGGAGAAGCAGTTTCGACTTGATCTCCATCAGGTGGGCAGCGACGACAAGAAACTCGCCGCAGGCGTTTGGATCAAGCTGCTTCAGCACCTCGATGTGAAGTTGGTACTGCTGCACGATCCGCACTATCGGGATGTCGAAAATGTCCACCTCGTCGCGCTGAATCAAGTAAAGGAGCAGGTCCAGGGGGCCCTGGTAGGTCTCGAGCGCTGGCCGAAACTCGCTAGAAATCTGCAGCATGAGCGGAATTTATAGCGGATGGGGAGGACAAGGGCAACGAACCAACATCAAGAAGCAAAAGCCAACGCGGCTCGCCTGAAAGTCTTCAGTACTTCGAACAAGTTTGCGGAAGGGACTTTTCCGATGGCCTGCCATACTTCTCGCGGGGGAGAAAGACCTCCTCTCTACCGGGCGCCTGGCTGCGTCCCCTCCAGTTCGCGCTTCGCGCCCTCCGGCACCGATGGTGCGTGAGCGTTGGTCAGGATGCCCCAGTCATGGCCGCGAGGGACATAATGAGCTTACACCTTTTCGAGCCGCTTGCGGACGAGAAGAAGCGCTTCGTCGATCTTGATACGCTCCTGCTGCGTTGTATCGCGATCGCGAATGGTGACAGTACCCTCCTTGATCGAGTCGCCGTCCACCGTCAGGCAATACGGCGTACCAACCTCGTCGTGGCGGGCGTAACGCTTGCCGATCGCGTGCTGTTCGTCGTATTTTGCGTTAATGCCCTCCCGGAAGAACTGCTGGACGAGCTCGCGGGCGAGCTCTGGCATCCCCTCCTTCTTCACAAGGGGAAGCACCGCCACCTTGTAGGGAGCGAGGCGAGGGTGCAACTTCAGCACGCGCCGTAGCTTCACGTTTCCATCGGCGTCCGGTCGAGGGCTGTCGTACGCAAAGGCGTCTATCAAGAACATGAGCGTTGCGCGCGTGGCGCCGGCTGCCGGCTCGATCACGTAGGGCGTGAACCGCCAGCCCTTCTTGCCAGTCGTGGGGTCCGTTTTCTCCTGGTCAAAGTAGTTGAGATGGGCGCCGGAGAACTCGGAGTGCTTCTTCAGGTCATAGTCGGTACGACTCGCGATGCCCTCAAGCTCGCCCCAGCCCCAGGGGTAGTCGTACTCGACGTCGTAGCAGTCGTCGGCATAGTGAGCGAGCTCCTTCGGGCCATGCTGTCTGAGGCGGAACTTGGAACGTTCATTCGCGTAGCTTTGGTACCACCAGAGACGCTCGTTCTTCCAGTACTCGAGCGCCTCCTTCTGCTTGCCAGGCTCGACAAAGTACTCCATCTCCATTTGCTCGAACTCGCAAGAGCGGAAGATGAAGTGCTCGACAGTGACCTCGTTTCGGAATGACTTGCCCATCTGGGCGATCCCGAAGGGAATCTTGAGAGCGAGCGACTGCTGAACGTTCTGGAACTGGACGAACATGGCCTGCGCCGTCTCCGGCCTGAGGTAAACGGCGGTTTCCTTCACCTTCTCGTCGAGGATCTTGCGGATTTCCTCGGCCGTGAGGCTCTTCCCGGCCAGCACAGCGGCCACCTCCTGCATCGGATCCACGGATCCAAGGCTCGTGCGGAACATCAGATTGAAATTGCGCTCGGGCGAGAGGTCCGGGGAGCCGCAGTTGGGGCAAACGTAACCGCGCTCGTCAACCAGCCCCTTGAGCATTTTGCCTTTTTTCTTGCCGCCTTCCGGATACTCCACCTCCGCACTCATGGCAGCCCGTGGGGCCTTGTCACCGCGGAAGCGCTCCTTGCAATTGCGGCAATCGACGAGGGGATCGGAGAAGCTCGAAAGATGACCCGAAGCCTCCCAGACGCGGGGATGCATGATGATCGAGGCGTCGAGACCGACCACGTTCTCGCGCTCGTGCACCATGGCTCGCCACCACTCATTCATGATGTTGCGCTTCAGCTCCACGCCCAGGGGGCCGTAGTCATAGCAACTCTTGAGGCCCCCGTAGATCTCGCTCGATTGAAAGACGAAGCCGCGCTGCTTCGAGAGCGAGATGACCTCCTTCATGAGGTCAACTGGCTGGCCATCGGGGCCGGTCATGGACGGGGAAGGCTGTGAAACCATGGAACGAGGCTCCTGGAAGGGGATCGGACTTGACACAAAACTTGCGGGTTATTCGAAGACCGCAGAGAAGTCAACGGGCTGCCACACTGCCTCACGGCCCAAGCTGAAAGGCTGTTGGGTGGGCCAATAGTGGCTCGAGATCTCGGGGCCCTTCACCACTCGCGATCTTCAGGGGAGACGTTCCTGTACCGCGTCGCCACCCGAGGCTCGGCCAGCAAGTCGGGGACGTTGTCCCTCCACTGCTTGTAATGCTGGGTCTCCTGGTGCGCCTTGAGGTCGGTGGGCATTTTGTAGACCTCGTAGAACGCAAACTTCGTGGGCTCGGACTCGTGCCGGAGCACGTCGAAGCGAAGGCAGCCCGGCTCCTTGCGAGCGTTTTCGGCATTGTGAAGTGTGTGCTTGAGGAACTGCTCGACCTTGTCGGCCTTGACGTGTAGCTGAACGGTCACGATGTACATGGGATCCTCAATGGAATCAGGTGCTTCAAACTCGGGGATAAACTGCCAGTTCGCACAGCAGGATATACCATTTCACCCGGCCAGTCGCTCAACAAAGCTTGGGCTCAAACTTGCCGGGGCCACGATGGGGCAGGTCGCGGAGACCTCAGTCCCACCTCGTCGATCGATCATGACGAGCTCCGGGGCGATCCATGTTCGCTCGGATGACCTCCACCCTGGGATTCAAGATGCCTCGATTCCAAAGGAAGTATGCGATCACAAAGCCAAACGCGAAACCCCCGATGTGAGCCCACCACGCAACGCATCCGGTCTCAGTCGAGGTGATGGAGAGCGTTCCCTGAAAGAATTGAAGCACAAACCAGAGCCCGAGAAAGACAGGCGCTGGCAGCACCATGATCTCCAGGAACACGAAGATCGGCACGAGCGTCAGCACCTTTGCCCTCGGATACAGGAACATGTAGGCTCCCATCACACCCGCGATGGCTCCGCTTGCCCCAATCGTTGGTATCCCCGAGGCCGGGTTGGCGAAGAGGTGCGCGATGCTCGCGGCAACGCCGCTGGCAACGTAGAAGAGTAGATAACCCAGGTGTCCAAAGCGGTCCTCGACGTTGTCGCCAAAGATATACAGAGTCCACATATTGCCCAGGAAATGCATCCAGCCACCGTGCAGGAGGATGCAGGTGAGCAGAGTTAGCCAGGATGGAACCGCCGACTCCCCTAGCTCGCGGTTGACTTCGCGTGCTCTCATGCCGAAGAGGCCGCGTTCCACGACTCGTTCCGGTACAAGAATCCGTGCCTCCGGGTGGAAGACACGAACTGGAATCATTCCGTAGCCCTCGACGATCCGGTCACGGTCACCGCCCTCGTTTAGCTGGAGCACAAAAACCACCGAAGTGAAGGCGAGGATCGCGTAGTTCACGATCGGCCTTCTGCGGGAGGGGATACTGTCACGTAGCGGAATCATGCAGTCAAGTTAGCTCTGCGTTGGGAGTGACGCCACGGCTAAATGCCGGGGAATGGGAGACACTCCCGGTCATCATCGCCGGGCTGGCTCGTCTTCCTTGGCGAGCACGGGGCCTGGTCTCGAGGAGGTTTGCGTTGACCATGACCCCTACATAGCCCGGCACGATTCGGAGTGTTCAGCATTCGCCGAGGAGTTTTCCGCGATGGCGCGAAGCGAAGGCCGACCGCGATCCTGGAAGGATCGCAGAGGCCAAGCGACAAAGCCAGCGCGAAAAAGAACCGGCGAGGCGCCACTCGGAATCGTGCCGGACTATTTAGATGCAGTTGCTGGCAATCCATTCCGGGAGCTCCATGGAAAAAGTCGACAGGGTTTGAGACCATGCAGGCGTGGATGACATCCAGCGCAAGCATGAAATCGCAGCTCGCAGGCTGCGAGGACGCGAAGCAGCCGAGAAGTACGTCAAGGCCAAGCTGCTTCCCGCCCTGGGCCTGGAAAGGTCGAGCTTTCAAGTCGACATGCCTTCCGATGGACTTCGGTCCCTCACCTACTTCGTAACGATCGAGCCCGGGGAGCGCCTCGTCCTCAGGTGTGTCGCCTCCCGGGACGACACCACCTGGCTGGCTCAGGCCCATGAGCTTTTCAGAAAGCACCTGCTTCCGGCGCCACGCCTGGTCCACTTTGATTCGAGTCTCCTGACCCGCTGGCGATGGGGTTGGTCCGCATTCACGGAGCAGTTCATCGTTGGACAACCCGCAAGCACCAGCCTTTCTCGAGCCCAGCTCGCTTCCATGGGTCTTGCCTACGCGGAAGTCCATCAGGTTACGAGCGCCCGCTGGGGCAAGCCGCACAGGCCGCGAACGGGGGACATGATCGCCGAATGGGTCCGTTGGGCACAGGAACTACGGTTGGATGCCTCCGGTAGCATGCCTCCCGATCTTGGCAGCCAGCTCGAGCGCCTGGCTCGAGAGATCCAGAACAGTCGGCCGCCAACGCCAGATCACTGGGAGCTCTGCCATAACCGCGTCACCCCGACCAACGTGTTGATCTCACCCGGGACCGAATGCTTCCTCATTGACCTTGAACGTGTGAAATACGGCCTCGCCTTGAGCGAACTGGCGTCGATCGAGGCAGACGTTCTGTCGGACGACAAGCAAGCATTCGAGCACTTCCTCGAAGGCTACTCAACACGTCGCAGCCCGCCCAATCCCGGTGATCGAACCTGGGTGTGGCACCGAAGGTTAGTTCGCCTCAAGCGCGTGCGTGATGCCGCCCTGAGGGACGATCTCGCTGCCGTTCGCGAAGAACTGGAACGAACCTGAACTCAGCTCGACTTTCGCGTTTCAGGCTGGATCGCCGTCTAACCTGCGGTGGGCGGTACTCAGTCCGTTGAACAACTTCGCGCTGCGCTTGGGCCGGGCGCCACTCGCGCTGACGTGATGTGCGGGCCGCCATGCCCCTTGAAGTCTCTTGAAGGGTGCGAACTGAGTCCGGGTTAACGTGTCTTCACCACGAACTTCCCGCCCGACGAAGTCGTGAAGAAAATGATTCCCTGCCTGGAGCTCTGGACCTCTTGGGAAGCACCTCCACCCGAGGCTGACCACTTTCGCGACGGTGGGAGGCCTGTGATCAGATGGCGTGTTGAACCGGAAATGGCGGCCTCACCGGCGTCGTAGGTGATTTCAGCCTGCGGCTCCACAAGGCCGGCCAACACAATGGCCCAATCGCTGACGCGTGCGGCGATCGCACCATGAGCCTCGAGTCGGCGGCCCTCGGGGCGCCGGGTCGCATCACCAAGCTCCGTGGGTGAAAGAACGTGCAGGAAAAAATCCTCGGTATTCGGGTGGTTCGGACTCACCTCGATCCGGCCAATTCCTGGCTCGACGATCCGGTCGATGTCGCGCACCCTCGCCGGGTAATTCACGCCGTCGACCCAGAACTCCTTGCCTTCACCGCCCACGAATTGGAGCGTTGCATCGGATGGGAGCAGCGTCTCGACGTGGAGCTTGCCCGAGTACTGGTTCCAGTGATCGGCCGACTTCTCTCGCACGTCCCCGCTCATGCGCACCCGGGTCGAATTGGTGACGATGAACACGCGCCCCTCCTGCTGGGGAACCTGCACCGTGTGCAGGTTCCAGGTTTTCTTGAGCTCTGGCTTTCTTGAGATGACGCGGTCGAAGATGACCACCACGGGGTGCTTCCAACCCTTCGCTCGCTTCAGAAAGAGGAAACGACGCTCGAAGAGCCGCACCTTGTCTCCGCGGTAGGCCTGCGTGCCGTCAGCGACGATCAGTGTGAACTCATCTGCGTCCTCATGGGCGGTCACCTTGCCCTGCGCGAAGCGGGGGTCCTCTATCTCCGCGACATCTCTGGGCTGAAAAGATGGCACGCGCACGTCATCATTGAAGGGTGATCGAATCTTCTGCCCGCCGTCGTTCGACCAGCGGTTGTCGCCCTCGCAGCGCTCGTGGCCCTTTCCTGCGGGTGCACAGAAGCGCTCGGTGGGGTCAAAGACCGTGATCGTGTTGTGGGCCACGGTCCGCCATGCGTAGTTGCGCAGGTGCGAGCCGCCGTAGTGGCTGTCGTTGTCTCCACCCATGTAAAGTCCACCCTGGATCGCGAGGCCTCCCCGGTGATAGATCAGGAAACTGCCGAAGTCACGGTGCTCATGGTTGAAGTGATACCAGGGCATGGCGCGAAAGAGCACGACGGTGTCGCTCTCATCCCACCCAGTTCGCATCACGTAGTTGCCGGCCCGTGCGAACGCCCGCACAGGGGGAAGATCTCCAGGAGGCCTCGAAGGAATGGACGGATCACTGAAGAGCAGCGCGTAGACGAACTGGGCACTGGGCACCACGCCGCTTTTTGCGCAAAACTCGACGATCCGCTGAGCAAACCAGGCCAGATGGGAGTCCTTGTACCTTGAACTCAGGATTCCGAGGAGCACCAAGTCCTCCTCGAGGTTCACATGAATTCCGCGATGAGTATCGCCCGAGCGGAGATAGGTGTAATCGGGTCGCAACCCATAGGCAAGGTGATAGCCAAGCTGCGAGAGCCAGGCCTTCTCGGCCTCGAAACGGTCCTTTCCCAGGGCGGTCGTCAACGCCTCGGTGACCCAGGCAAGCCGGGCGGCGTACGAGCGTCCGTACCTCCAGCCCAGGTGATGGCCACCGTCGATCGCCACCCAGCGGGCGACAGCGACAAACTGACTCCAACGCTCCGACGAGCGCTCCACCTCCCTCTCAAACTCACCGCTTCCGTCGCAAAGTGAAAGCGCTGCAATCAAGCGCGACGCTACTGTGAAGTGCGCATGGCCAGACACGAACCCCTCGTTGTTGGAGTCGATCGACCCCGCCTCATTGCGATAGGCTTCGACCAGGGACGACCGCAAGGCCACGCGTTCCTTCGCCGTGAGCGCATCAAAGAGCCAGTCGTAAAGAATTGCAAGCGTTTGAAGCCGAATACGGGTGTCGCGCCGAGTCTTGCCCTTCACGTCGTCCGCGATCGCCCGTGCCAGCGTGAACGCCTTGCGCCGGTAGGATTCTTCCCCTTCCACTTTCCAACAGACAAGCAGGCTCAGCGCCCTGGCGATCAGGAAGTTCGAGTTCGAAAGCGTGAACCGCAACCGCTTTTCATCGAGAGGCGCTTCGGAATCACGTTTCACGTGTTGCTGATAGATTTGGCTCAGTGGACCCTTCGCGCGAGCCCTGAGCGCTGGAAGAGCCCCCGGGGAAACGAAAAGCCGCGGGTGCTTCAGGGCGACCACGCTCGTTGCCGTCGGAGGGGCCGCGGCAAGAAGACCCGCGCTACAACCCACAATCACCGCGCAGAGAGCCCCGTGGAGGAAACTGGGTGAATCCATCAGGTCGAGCAGTGTACCATGCTCCAATTCACTCACGTGAAGAGGCTTGTTTTCCGCGATTCCCAAGGAGCTTGAGCGATGAAAGACCTCGCAATCTCTGTTGTTCTCTGTTTTTGCGTCTCATGGGCCTCCGCGCAGGAAGAGAAGAAGGCGCCCGAGAGCGACCCCGCACCTGTCGAGAAGGAATACCCTCGCCTCAAGAGGGAAGGCCGCGACCTCCCAGGCGCCGCGCAGCCGGCGGTCGAGGATGGCAAGGCCAAGAACCACGAGACCATGGAGAAGCAGGGCTGGAGCTACCTCTTCGACAGCCGGCCGTCCCGGGGCAAGCACAAGGCCGATCCGTTCGCCCTGTGGCGCGTACGCAACCCCGACGAACCGGCGCGAAACTTCTGGAAGGTGATCGAAGAAGGCGGAGAGCTCATCCTTCGCAACGAGATCGCGAAGGACGCGCGTGGAACCGACTTGATCTCGCGACAGAAGTTCTGGGATTTTGAGCTGCACGTTGAGTTCCGGGTGCCTCCCCAGTCGAACAGTGGCGTCTACCTGCGGGGGCGCTACGAGATTCAAATCACTAGCCTCACCCCGGGCAAGGGGACGAAGCCCGGGATGGGGGACCTGGGAGCGATTTACAACGTGCGCGAGCCTCTCGTGAACGCCAGCAAGGGGCCCGGGGAGTGGCAAGTGCTCGATGCGACGATCCGCGGCTTCAGGATCACGGGTGTACGGCTGAACGGCGAGCTCATTCATGCCTCGGTCGAGATCCCCGAAAACAAAAACGGAGGCACAGGCAGTCAGCTCGCGGCGGCGGACGATGCCTCGGAAGACCCCAACGCTCCAGGTCCAATCTTTCTTCAGGGTGACCACGGCAACGTCGACTTCCGCAACGTTCGAGTTCGACCCCGTCCATCCTTTCTGAGGCCGCTTACGCCGGAACGTGAGCAGATCCGCAGGCTGAAGGGGGTCGAGGGCGAAGAAAAGCCGAAGGCGGCCAAGTGAATCAAGAATTGATCGCGAGCGGGCCTCTCTTGCTCACGTCAGAGGATGGAGTGCACGTCCTTGAGCTTCGCAATCCTCCAGCAAATGCGCTCTCCACAGGTCTGCTCGAGGCCTTGTCGCGTGCGCTGGACCTCTTGGAATCATCGCCGCCAGGCGCCCTCGTAATCACCGGAGGCAATGGAAAATTCTTCAGCGCCGGCCTCGACCTCATCGCGGTGCTGGAGCTGGACCACGCTGGGGTCGAAATGCTCCTCTCCAGGCTGGTGAAAGTCCTGCTGCGTATTTTCCGTCTGCCGTTCCCGGTCGTGGCGGCCCTGAACGGCCACGCGGTGGCCGGTGGCGCGATCCTGGCGCTTGCGGCGGAGCACCGCGTCGCTGCGCAGGGTGATTTCGTCGTCGGCCTGAACGAGGTGCAGGTCGGGTTGCCGCTGCCGGCGCCGCTCTTTGAGATCGTACGCTCGCAGGTTGAAGTCAGGGAGGTCGGCCGCGTACTCCTGGCGGGGCGCAACTACCCGGTCGAGGAAGCAAGGTCGGCCGGTCTCGTGCACGCCGTGGCGGATCCGAAGGAGCTTCGGGATCACTCGGTGGCGCTCGCGAGGAAGCTCGCACAAGTGCCCACGGCCGCCTATTCGCGCATGAAGCAGCTTCTGAGGTCAGAGGCGGAGTTTCGTATTGGCACTCAAGAGCTCGACACTGAGTTCCTACGCATCTGGTTCGAGCCGGAAACCCGGAAGGCCATGCACGAAGCGAGAGAGAGGCTGCGCAAGAAAAAATGATGTGGGGTTGGGA
>SXGS01044266.1_pt1 | contig 22780 bp, 27 predicted proteins | sample 3174681 | NCBI WGS metagenome assembly SXGS01 (sample SAMN11356861, study PRJNA531348) | freshwater metagenome | isolation source: freshwater sample F1-80 | place: China: Fuxian Lake, Yuxi | collected 2017-12-25
CGCTAGCCGCCGGTATTTCCGCTCGACCGGCGGCTAGCGCCGTGCCGCTCACTCTGGCGTTTGCGCGAATATCAATCTGAGGATCAATAACCGCCGGCAACTTGCCGCTCGATTACACCACGGCGACTTTCACGCAGTGGATCGACGGCAGCGAATCGAACAGGCAGTCCCATTCCTCGCCACCATCGCGGCCGATCCAGAGTTGGCCGGTGGTTGTGCCGAAGTAGAGCGCCGGTGACTTGAGGTGGTCCACGTCCATTCCGTCGCGCTGCACCGTGAAGAAGCTCTCTTTCTTGGGAAGTCCCTTGGCGAGCTTACGCCAAGAGTCGCCACCGTTCTCGCTGCGCCAGACGGCCGGTGAGCCTCCGGGGCAGGTGCGCGTTGTCGGTTCCAGCGGCATGACATAGACGACGTCGGGATCGTGCGGATGCACGACGATCGGGAAACCGAAGTCGGTCGGCAGTCCCTTCGCGATGGAGCGCCAAGTGTGGCCGTGGTCGTCGCTTCGCAGCACTCCGATGTCGGGCCGCGACCCGCCGGGGCCAGTCCATTCGGACCAGCCACCGTGATTCTGCATGTAGAGCCGGCCCGGAACATCCTTGTGTCCCGCGATCTTGTGAACGCACTGGCCGAACTCTGGATACGGATCGGGTGAGAAGCCGGCCCCGACTCCGTTGTTCGCGGCTTGGAAGGTCGCGCCGCCATCTTCGCTCATGTAGTGGCCGCCGGTGGAGATGCCCAGGTGAATCCGGTTGCCGGATCGGTAGATCGTGTGCATGCACAAGCCACCGGCACCCGGTTGCCATTGCTTGGCGTGATCGTGATTGCTGATGCCAGAGACCAACTCCCACGAGTCGCCGCCGTTGCTGCTGTGAAACAGCGACGCCGGTTCGACGCCGCAAAACAAATCCTTCTTGCCAATGCCCGGTTCGATCGACCAGATGTTGGCAAGTGCTCGACCGTCCTCTTTAGGGAACGCGGGAGCCGACTTCGTCTCTTTGAATTTCTTGCCAAGATCGGACGAGACCAGCACTTTCATGCCGAACCACGGATTGCAGCTCGACGCGTAGATTTTCGGTGTGCCGCGTGTGTCGATCAGCGACGAGTAAACTGGCACTCCATTTCCGAACGGGCCTCGCAGCGAGAACTTGCCTCGCGTCTTGGAACCCTCGGCGACAAACAGACCCTTCTTGGTTCCGATCGTAAGCACCACTCGTTCGGGCATGATGAATTCCTTGTGGAGGATGGCCGCCCTCGGCCGTCCGAATGGCTTGCGAAAATCGACGGCCGAGGGCGGCCATCTTACGGAGTCAACCACCAGAAACGGCGGGCAAGATGAAGAGCGTGTCGCCAGGCACTAGCACCGTCTCCAGCCCTTGCCGCTCGCGCACATGGGCCGAGTTCACGAACAGATTGAGGTGACGACGAACCGCGCCGGTTTCGTCGCAGATATTACGGTACAAACTCGGACGGAGACGTTCCAACTCGGCCAGCGCAGCCCGCACGCTTGAGGCGGAAAGGAATAATTCCTTCGCCCCGTCGCATTCGACACGCAGTTCGCGCGGGACATGAATCGTGATGGTCGTGGACGTGATCAGCCTCCGATGGTCAGCTTCGTCAGTGCGATCTGCCCGGCGAAGCAGACGTCGACATCGTGGCCGCCGGTGCGGGGGCGATCGCGATAGATACCTCGGTAGTGCCAGCGGTCTTCCAGTGGTTCGAACCGTACGTCGTGGCGGTTGAGGTCCAAGCGGCACTCGACGATGGGCGGATGCGGAAGTGTCGGTTCCCAGATCGGAAAGTTGACGTTCCAGAAGCCTTCGGTCGGTGGCGAGTCAGCCAGCAGTCGAGACAGCACGCCTCGCAGCAATCCAGCTCGTGAGGACCAATCCACCGAGTCCTTCCGGCCCACGTACTGCGACAGCGCGATACCGGGCGTGCCGAGCAGCACCGCTTCGCGCACGGCGGCGACGGTTCCCGACATGTAAACGTCGATGCCGAGGTTGCCGCCGTCGTTGACGCCAGAGAGCACCCAATCGACGTCACCTGCGATGTGCTTCAAACCCAGACGAGCACAATCGGCAGGAGTCCCGTCGCAGGCGAACTCGCCCGAACGGACTTCCTTGAGCGACAGCGGCCGATCGTTCGTCACCTGATGCCCGCAGCCGGAGCGGACTCCATCCGGTGCGACGACGATCACCTCGCCAAAATCGCGAGCGATCTCCGCCAGCAGTCGCAGCCCCGGAGCGTCGATTCCATCGTCGTTGGTCAAAAGAAATTTCATCATGCTCCTGGCAAGCGGTTGGGCGTCAGCCCACCGAGTTTGTGGTTGTGAGAAGTTGCGTTGCGGGTGATTGTCGATGGTTCTCGGTGGGCTGACGCCCAACCGCTCGCCGATGCACTTGCCACCGGAATCGTCTTGGAGTGCTTGTGGATTTCGGCCTATCCTCCCAGCCGAATCATTGGACGGATTCTGTCGAACTGTGCGTCGCCGAGCAAACTCAGACATGATGTCGTCTCGTTTCCGATTTTACTGGCTTGTGCTGGTGCTGTTTGCCGTATCTGGCTGCGCGATCACGCGGCGGCATGTGGCGTTGGAGCTGCCGCAGGCGGCTCGGCTGGTCGAGGTGAAGGAGCCGGCTGCGATCGCTCCTCGCGTGCAACAGGCCGACATCCGCGCCGTCTCGACGACGGGTCGCGAGCCGAGCAACGTGCTCGTCCTCTCCGGTGGCGGTGCCAACGGAGCGTACACGGCCGGTGTCCTTAACGGCTGGACGGCGGCGGGAAATCGGCCGCAGTTTGATGTCGTGACGGGCATCAGCACCGGTGCGCTGATCGCGCCGTTTGCGTTCCTCGGTTCCGAATACGACGAGCTGCTCAAGCGGAGCTACACGACCAGCCGCGATCGGGACATCTTCACTCGCCGCTGGCTGCCAGAACTGGTGTGGGCCGATTCGCTCGCCGATTCCGCTCCGCTGCGCAGCCGCATCGCGAACGAGATCACGCCGAGCATCTTGAAACAGATTACCGACGCGCATCGCGAGGGCCGACGGCTGTACGTCGGCACGACGGACCTCGACTCGAAACGGCTGGTCGTCTGGGACATGGGAGCGATCGCCGACGGCGACGATCCGAACAAGCTCGAACTGTTCCGCGACGTGCTGCTGGCCTCGGCCTCGGTCCCCGGCCTCCTGCCGCCGGTCGAGATCGACATCGAGGTCGAAGGTGAGCGACACGCGGAACTGCACGTCGATGGCGGAGTCGCCGCTTCGCTGTTCCTGCAACCGGCAATGCTCGGCATGTCCGCCTCTGATCCCGACGAGGCGAAAGTCCGCGACGATCTGAACGTGTGCGTCATCGTCGCCGGGCAACTCCGCCTGCCTCGTCGCCGAGTGCAACGCAAACTCTCGGCCGTCATCGAAGAGTCGGTCGGCGGAGTCCTGCAATCACAGATGGACGGCGACCTGCTCAAGACCTATCTGCTGAGCCGTTGGGCCGGAGCCTCGTTCGCCCTGACCGCCGTGCCACGCGAGCTCGCCGAAGAGTCGTCGCCACTCGTGTTCGATCCACGCTCGATGCAAAAGCTGTTTGACGTCGGACACTCGCACGCCGCCACCAAAACCGGCTGGCAAAACGCCCCGCTCAGCCTGACGTCGGAAGAACAACTCCCGCCACGCGGCAGCGTCCAATTCAAAGTCGAGGAACCGCGATCTGGACGAGCATCGCAGCGATGATTCCCGACCTTGTAAACCCGACGCGTAAGCGAGGGCGTCGTTACAGTTCGCCCTCGCTTACGCATCGGGTTTCAACGTGGCAGGTCGTTGCCTGGATGTGGTATCCATGAATCATTCGTCGCGAATTTGTGGCACGTCTCCCTGGCCAAAACTTCCGGCCGAGCCGAAAAAACAGAACAGAATCCGTTTTCCTGCCCAGTTTGCCGAAGTATTCTGTTGAGCCGATGTGTTGCTCCCGCCTCGTCCTCCCGCCCCGAAAAGGTCTCCAAACATGCTCGACCTGATTGGTTCTGGAACTCGCACCTGTGACGGCGTCTCCCGACGCGATTTCATCCGCGTTGGTGGCCTCGCCGCTGGCGGCCTGACGCTGGCGAACACGCTACGCGCGGAATCGACTTCCGAGACCAAGCCCGCTCGACGCAAGGCGGTCATCCAAATCTGGCAAGCCGGCGGACCGAGCCACATCGACATGTACGACCTGAAGCCGAGCGCTCCCTCCGAGTTCCGTGGCGAATTCAAGCCGATCCCGACGAACGTCCCCGGCATTGAGATTGGCGAGCATTGCCCGCTGCAAGCTCAAGTCATGGACAAGCTGGCGATTGTCCGCTCGGCGACACACACGAATGCCGGACACGGCATGGGTTCGCAGTGGATGCTGACCGGGTATCAGCCGACGATCGAGGTCAACAACAACATCTATCCGGCATGCGGTTCGGTCGTCGCCCGCATGAAGGGGGCGAATGCCGAGAGCCTGCCCGCCTACGTCAACCTGCCGAACTCTTTGGGACTTGGCAAAGCGGCGTACCTCGGAGCGTCGTTCAATCCGTTCGCACCCGACAGCGATCCAAACAACGACGGCTTCAACGTCCGCAACCTGAAACTCCCCGGCCGAGTCAGCCTGTCACGTCTCGAACGCAGGCAAGGCTTGATGGGCAAGCTCGACACGATCCGCCGCGACATCGACACGCAAGGGGACATCGCCGGCCTCGACACGTTTTACCGCGACGCGATGGAGATGATCACAAACGACCGCGCCGTCCGAGCGTTCAACATCCAAAAAGAAGACCCGAAGCTGCGAGATCAATACGGCCGCAACGATCTTGGGCAAAGTTGCTTGCTCGCTCGACGCTTGGTCGAGGCGGGCGTGACCTACGTCACGATTCAAGCCGGCGGTGGCTGGGACACACACGGCGACAACTTCGCGCAGCTCAAGAACAACCTGCTGCCAAAATTCGACCGAGCGGTCGCTGCCCTCGTTACTGACCTGCATCAGCGCGGCCTGTTCGACGACGTGCTGGTGATGTGCTTTGGAGAATTTGGCCGCACCCCGCGCATCAACGGTGGCTCCGGCCGAGATCACTGGCCCGGCGCGATGAGCGTCGTCTTCGGCGGCGGTGGACTCACAATGGGTCAAGCGATCGGTACGACCGACGCCCGCGCCGAGTACCCGACGACGAAACCGTACACGCCCGGCTGTGTCCTCTCGACGATGTACAAGGTTCTCGACATCGACCACCACCACGTCTTCTTCGATCAGGCGAAGCGCCCGCTGCCGATCCTCAACGAAGGCGAGCCGATTCCGGAGTTGGTGTGAACCGACTGAAAAGGGCAACGACATGATCCGCGCGGTTTATGAACATGGTGCCGTTCGCTTGCTCGATGACGTTCCTGGCGACTGGAGCGAAGGACAAGAATTGGAAATCGCTCCCGCGTCAGCGAAACCTGTGAAAGAGCGGCAGAAACGCGGTTATTCGGCAGAGGAGGTTCATCAGCATCTCCAGATCAAGGGTCCGGCACCGGATGACGCCACCGTCAAACAATGGATTGACGAGCATCGCATGGAAAAATACGGACGATGAACGTCTTGCTGGACCTGAATGTTGTGCTCGACCTTCTTTTGCAACGCGCGCCGTGGTGCATCGAGGCTCAAGCGATTTGGAATGCTCATCATGCTGGTCGTCTGACGGCTTCCATTTCAGCGGCCTCGCTTCCCACGATCTTCTACGTCATTCGTCGCGCGGAGGGATGGGATGCCGCTCACATTGCGATCCGCGACTGTGCGAAGACATTAGAAGTCCTCGGCGTCGATGTGTCGGTCGTGCTTATAGCCCAGACGCTTCCCGGACGAGACTTTGAGGACAACCTGCAAGCGGCTTGCGCGATCGAACATGGCTGCGATGCTCTGGTCACGCGAGATAAGTCCGGCTTTCGGAATGGGTCAATCAATGTGCTGACTCCCGCTGAACTCTTGGGACAAATTCCGTGAGGGGCTTGAGGTCACGATGAATCCGCATCGCTTTTTTGCTCGCTCAACGTGTCTGTTCGCGTTGACCACGCTTTTCGCGGCGAGTGACCGAGCCACCGCTGAACTGCCGCTGATCCGTTTCGACCGACTCAGCCCGATTGGTGCGGCGGCGGGGGCGACGGTTGAGGTGGAAGTGCTGGGCGGCGACATCGAAGAGGTGAAGTCGTTGCGGTTCGATCATCCGGGGTTGAAGGCGGAGTTCGTCAAGGAGCGGTTTTTCAAAGTCAGCGTTGCGGCGGATGTGCTGGCGGGAACGTATGACGTGCGGTTGGTGGGGCGGTTCGGCGTCAGCAATCCGAGGTTGCTGGCGGTCTCGCACGGGCTGACCGATGTCGCGGAAGTCGAGCCGAACAATGAGCCGGAGAAGGCGCAGCTTGTCGCGATCAACTCGGCGATCAATGGGAGCAGCGATCAGAACGGCGAGGACTGGTTTCGGTTCGAGGCGAAGCGCGGTCAGCGAGTGACCGTTGAGTGCTTGGCGATGCGGCTGGATTCCACGATGGATGGGAGGCTCACGCTGACGAACAAAGTCGGCAAGCCGCTGGCATCGAACAGCGATTACTTCGGGGCCGATCCGTTTCTCGATTTCGTCGCTCCGGAAGATGGCGAGTTCTTCGTGAAGTTTCACGACTTGACGTTCAACGGCGGAGCGCCGTATCGGCTGGTCATCTCGAATCGGCCGCACGTCGAGAACGTCTTTCCGCGAGCGATCACGGCGGGGCAATCCGCGACGTTGACGGTGCTCGGCCGGAATCTCGGCAGTGGGGCGAAGCCGTCGGTCGCACGCATCGCGGACTCGCCGCTCGACGAATTGACGTTGCCACTGTCCGCTCCGGCGGACCTGCTCGACTTGCAGACGTATCGGTTTCTCGAACATCCGACCGATCACTCGGTGTCGCCGACGGCGGGAACCTGCACGCTCACGGGGTTTCAATGGCGGCCGGAATTGCCCGGCGTTGGGCCGGCCATGAGTGCTCAGCGGCTGCTGGTCGTCCGCGATCCGGTGACGATTGAAGCCGAGCCGAACAACGAGTTCGAGAAGCCGCAGCCGATCACGTTACCCGCGATCGTCGCGGGACTCTTCGATCAGCCGCGCGACGCCGATTGGTTCGAGGTCACAGTTCCGGAGAACGGCAACTACGCGGTCGAGGTGTTTTGCGAGCGGCTCTGCGGCCGAGCGGACCCGGTCGTTGTGGCGTTCGACGAAAAGCGAAATCGCGTCGGCGAGCACGACGACTTCGGGCATCGCCAGCAGGCGTTCGACGGCCATCTCCGCGATCCCGTCGGGATGCTCTCGCTGGTCAAAGACCACAAGTACCGCATCCTCGTGCAAGAGCGTTACGGCCGAGGCGGCCCGCGATACCAGTACGTCTTGTCGCTGCGAAAGCCGCAGCCCGATCTGTACGTCGCCGCGATCCACAGCCAGAACCCCGGCCCCGGCCACCTGACGCTGTGGAAAGGGGGCACCGCGCACCTCGACGTCGTGACGCATTTCCGAGACGGCCACAACGGCCCGTACACAATCACCGCCGAAGGTCTCCCGCCGGGAGTGTTTTGTTCGCCGACGACGACCGACGACCAACGCGGCACGCTTGTCTTCTGGTCCGACGAAAACGCCGCCGACATCGACGCTCCAATCAAGCTGATCGCAACGGCGAAGATCGGCGATCAGACCGTCCGCCGCGAAGTCCGACCGTACACGCGCGTCTGGAACCAAGCCAACATCAGCAGCAGCCGCCCGACGCGCGAGCAACTGATCTCCGTGCGCGAAACCTCGCCGTACTCGCTGGAACTCGTGCCGATTCAAATCGAGATCGAAGCGGGCAAGACCGCCGAACTGAAGGTCCAAGCCAAACGCTACTGGCCCGAATTCAAGAACTCGATCAACCTGATCCCGCTGTCGTTCAAAGGCAATTTCCAGATGCCCAACACGACCATCGCCGCCGACACAAACGACGTGACGATCCGCATCACGGTGCAGCAGGGGACTCGCCCCGGCGAGTACACAATGTCGGTCCTCGGCCAAGCCCAAGTCCCGTTCAACAAAGCCAAGGACGCGAAAGACCGCCCCAACACGCTCGTCTCCATGGCCAGTCGCCCGGTGACGATCAAGGTGACGGAACCGCCGAAGAAGTAACTATCCGACGTGTTGGAAAACATTTCTTAGGCTGGATGTGCGATCAACGATCGAAGCGCTTGGTTGACGGACTCATCCGTGGGAAACGCCGCGCGAATGTCTGGTGCGAGTAAGGCGAGGTTGGTTCCCGCGCGGAATCGCTGCAGATACTTTCCACGGACGCCTCCCTTAAGTTTCGTGAGGTCGTATTCCGGGCGGAGATCGTCGTCGTCGGAGTGATCGTCAGGCGTTTTCATAGGCTTGTCTCTCTTTTCGATTCGCTGGTCGAGCGCTGATGAGTCGTGTGCGGTCCTCACGATCTGTGTGGGAGACGACCAGTAATCGGCCATTACTGGAGTGGCCGAAGGTGAGAAACCGCTCTTCCGCTTCGGAGTGATCCGGATCGAAATAAGTCATTGCGAGCGGGTCGTCAAAAACGGTCGCGGCCTCGTGAAACGAGACGCCGTGTTTCCCCAGATTGCGATCAGCCTTGTCGGGATCCCACTCGAATTCCATAGGACGATGCTAAACCACTGTCATCGAGTGGGCAATTCATTTCGGTCATGGTCGCAGGCTCAGCTTGGCTTGCCAGACATTCTCGCGAGCTTCTTCAAAGAGTTGATCCAGTTCGTCATCGGCGACACTCGCCGTGGCCACCGATTGAGCAAACGGCGCACAGATTTCGTCCAGCGTCTGGCTGCGAGACAGTTTCTCGCGAACGGCTTCCACGACAAACGCCGTCACATTTTGCGGACCACGAGCCAGCCGCTCACGGAGCGTCGCTTCGATGTCAGGTGGAAACTCAATAGTCACACTCATGGCTGGTATCTCCCGCGTGCCGCGATCCCCAATCGTTGTCGCAACTCAGCCGTCACTTGAACGGCCGGCCTTCCTCGATCTCCCGCTTGCATGTCCGCCAGAGCTTGCTGCATCTGGAACAGGTTTTCCACCAAGTCCTCTGGCAAGGGATGTCCGATTTCCCACTCCTTCAGTTCATCAGAGGTGAGTGGCGCGAGCGCCGCATCGGGAATCTGAAACGGAGCACCGCGAAGCTGACCCACTTTCGGACGCCGACCCGGTGAGTCCGTGATGCGCACCAACCGAGCAACCGGCTTCTCGCCTCGCGAGATGATGACTTCGGCACCGGCCTCGACTTCATCGAGCACTTGCGGCAGTTCCGACTGAGCCTCATCAACCGTGATCGTTCGCATGATTGGTTCCCGGACAGCCAATTGATTCAGAAGCAGTCTAGCCGGATTCAATCCTGCGAACGAAGGCCAAAGTCCGCGAATGCCAGATGGCCAAGCTTGGCGCTTAGCGGGCCATCTGCGCATGGTCTACGACACTTTTTCAATGAGCCAGGTTATCAACCCCGCATCGATTGCCATCCCGGCCAGTTTCTCAGGACCAATAACTATCACTCGCTTGTCACCGCTCTTGGCAGTCCCGGAGTGATGGACGAAGAACATCCGTTGATAACTCCCGAAGTTGTCAAAGTTCGCCTCGTACTCCGCAAGATCCGATGCGTCGGTGTCAGACTTAACTTGCACGATTGCTCGTTCACCAGTGCTCGGCAAAACGAGATCCAGATCGAGGAACTTCTGTGTCTTTCCTGTCGGTCCTTGGCGACGCCATCCGCTGATTGAAAAAACCAACTCGACGAGCGTCTCGAAGTCCTTTGGCCCCAGAAGTCGCATCATTTCAAGAACCGATTTCTTCATTTGCTCCAACGTGACTATAGCCCGCTCGACTTCAGGAGGCTTTTTGCCGTTGATGCGCCGGACAACATATTTGGCAACATCAACTTCGCAAGAAGTCCCGCGATAAGCTGCGAGCTTGGTGAGAGCGCCGGAAAGGTTCCCTTTGATAAGACGCTCGCCGTTCAAATCGCGCCACTGCCAGCCACCCCTTAGTTTGCGAAAGACGCCATCACCGCTTTGATGAAGTTCGGCGGGCTCGGGTTGAAGGAATCCCCAACACAATCGCTCACCGATAAAGGTAATCCAAAGTGTCGAACCGTCATCCTCGAAGAAAATCCGCGTCTCATTCGTGGACCGTGTGGCCGTTGCTTTGTCTTTTCCGGCGACGATGAAGGATTTCGTAAGGTCTTTCCAGTTGCGACTGCAGCACAATGGAAATCGTTCGTCGCTCGCGCTGCCGAAGCCGAATCGGATGATTCCATGCTCCAGACACTCCGGTTCCCATTTGCCTTCTCTCCCCAACTTGATGTATCGCACTCGATCGGCGCGAACTTCGAGGTCGTCCGTTACGCCGACGTTGCTGCCCTTGTGGACTATGTTCCCAAATTTATCCCGGAGCAGAATTGTCGAGAACATCTGGCCGACGGTGCCTTGGCGGCTGGGCAGCGGCTTTTTCTTCGCCATATCAGGTCTCTTTTAGCTCAATGTGTTGCGCCACTTCACTCGCCGCGTGGTGGGCGTTGCATGAGGGACTCGGTGGCGGCGGCGGGGGATTTTGACTCGAACAGGACGGCGAAGACTTCGCGGGTGATCGGCATGTCGATCCCTTTTTGCCGAGCGAGGTCGTGGATGCTGCGAGCGGTCGTCACTCCCTCGGCGACGGCGGTCATGCTGGCGAGGATGTCGGGGAGCGTTTGGCCGAGGCCAAGGCGTTCGCCGACTCCACGATTGCGGCCGTGGCGGCTGACGCAGGTGGTGATCAGGTCGCCCAGGCCGGCGAGTCCGAAAAAGGTTTGCTTGTCGGCACCGAGCGCGACGCCGAAGCGAGTCATCTCGGCGAGGCCGCGTGTGATCAGCGCGGACTTGGCGTTGTCGCCGTAGCCGAGTCCATCGCAGATGCCGGCAGCGATCGCGATGACGTTCTTCAACGCTCCCGCCAGTTCGACGCCGAGCAGGTCGCGATTTGTGTAGACCCGGAAGCGGTCGGTCGCGAAGAGTTTTTGAGCGGTCGCCGCGAACGCTTCGTTCTCGCTGGCGATGACGACGCTGGCTGGCATTCGGCGTGCGGCTTCTTCGGCGTGACACGGTCCGCCGAGCGCGGCGACCGGTCGCGAACCGAGGACACTGGTGATGATCTGCGTCGGGCGAGCGAAGGTGTCGTTCTCCAGTCCCTTGATGACACTGAGGACCGGTACGCTGGCCGGCAGTTTGTCGGCGATGTCGGTCAGCGCTTGTCGGAGAAAGGCGGTCGGGACTGCCGCAACGAGCACATCGGCTCCGGCGGCGGCCGATGCGACATCTGACGTGAAATTGATCTGATCGGGGATACGGACACCGGGCAGCAGGCGGTCGTTGACTCGAGAGGTGGCCATGTCGCGCGCGAACTGTGCGTTTCGCGCCCAGATTGAGATATCGAGACCCGGGTGCTCGGCCAGCACAATCGCACAAGCCGTTGCCATCCCGCCGCCACCGAGGATTGTAATTTTCATACTGGGCCTGAACCGATGTCGTTTGTATTCCACCCTCTCTGAGGCTGGACATTTCGTAGGATCACTCTTCGACAAGATGTCTCGGCCTCGGAGAGGTCGGACTGCGATTGGCGAAAGGGAGCGCATTCCAGTTGTTCGGAACGCGCTGGTCAGCAGGATTCCGCGGAATCTTCCGCCGACGACGGCCGAGGGGTCTGAAATACTCCGTTCCACGCGAAGCCAATTTGCTCGTCCGACTCGTGTAACCTAAGTTTGCGGTCGAACAGTCGAGGAGCCATGCTAATGTCCCAATTACTTGAGCAAAAGCCGGTCACGTTCATGGACCGTCGTCAAGCCGACGATGGCCATCCTGACGGCCGCGAGCGCCGTCAATTTCGTGATTCGCACAGCCTGCTGAATCCCGATGCGCAGGAGTTGGCCGAATCCATCGACCAATACAAGCTGCCGCATCGCCGACGCTTCATCACCTACGAAGAGCTGTACAATGTCATGGTGAGCCTCGGCTACCACAAGTAGTCGCCGGCTCGCTGTGACACCAAGACGTGAGAGCCTGGTCGCTCGGTTTGAGTGACCAGGCTCTTTTCGTTGGACCATCAGCAATCCAACCGGTAACCGGGTAGCGGAGAGTAATCGACAACCCCCGTAGGGGTGGCTTTGGCTTGTCGCCCGCAACCGAACGCAGACATCGCTGGAACCAGCAGTGTCAGCATCACGTTGGTGCTTCGCTTCATGGCATGTTCTTAGCGCGTTCCGGCTGATACGCTCAAAACACGGTCTTGTTCTTGGACAGGTTCTATAGCCGGGACTCCAACTCGAAAGTGCGCAGTCGGATTATTGGTAGTGGGCTAGTCTAATCAGCAAGCCGCTTTCTTCGGCCGGGTGTTGTAGCTCAGTTCGGGAATCAGATCGACCATCTCTTCAATGCTCCACTTGTGATCGGTCACACCGGCCTTGATCGCGGGAGTCGTCTTCAGCGTTTGGTGAACCCGAACGAAGTTGTGATACATGAACGTGATGGCCACGCTGTAAGCCAGCATGTCGGATTTCTTGGAGAACGCATTCGTCAGCCGCGTGTAACGGCGGTTGTTCATTCGGATGTTGAGGTTTTGGCGTTCCGCGAATGCCGTCGAAATGTGCGCGGCATCGGGATTGCCGATCACGTTCTTTTTCTTCGCTCCGAGACACTTGCCGGGGCTGTAGCGCGTCTCAGCCATCTTGTCCTCGCCGTACAGCTTGACGAGTTGGGCGTAGTCGATCGCATCACCGAACGCCCCTTCAATCGCCTTCAGATAGACGGCATGGCCATCTGTCGTGAGTTGTACGCGGCTGGCGAGGCGTGATTGCACGTCTTCCATGAACTCATTGCCCGTGGTCGCGTCGCGTGATCCGAGCCGCCAAGAGAAAATCAGCTTGCTCTCGGCATCCATCGCGGTCCACGTCCAGATTGAACCGACGCCAGCGTGATCCTTCATCCAATCCGGCAAGTTCTTGTCCTTGGCGTAGCAGAAGCCCCAAATCTCATCGCATTGAACGCGCTTGCAGTTCAAGTTCTTGAGATGCTTGTCTTGGAACTGCAACACCGCTTCGCCGAGATCGCGGGTCAGCTTCTGAATTGTGTCCTTCGCGACTCCAGTGATTCGAGTAGTCCCGCGAATGGAGACTCCATCCACGAGGCATCGGACGACCGCACAACGCTGTTCTTTGCTGAGTTGTTTCATGGTGCGAGCAGTATGCTTGAGCGGTCACGGACTTTCAAGTGAGAAAATATGACTTTGTCATAAAATCCTAATTGACGCTTCGGTCTTGGCCGATATAGTTATCAACTGGCTGGAGACCACTGAATATGTCCCAAACGACAAAATCACCTGGCGATTTCCTCCGAGAAGAGTTGGAGGCTCGCCGCTGGACGCAGGCAGACTTGGCCAAGATTTTGGACAGGCCGTTGCCGACAATTAACCGCATCCTTCAGGGAAAACATGCTGTGCTCCCTGAGATGGCGATTGCACTTGGGCAAGCATTTGGCAACGAACCTCAGATTTGGATGCAGCGAGAATATGAGTACCGCTTGTCGTTGGCCTCGCTTGATACCGGAGATGTTCGCAAACGGGCGAGGCTGTATGAGCTGGCCCCGATCAAGGACATGCAGCGGCGCGGGTGGATTCACAAAACGGACAAAATCGACGGTCTGGAAACCGAACTGAAGGCGTTTTTTGGCGTCGAGTCATTAGACCGCGACCCTACCATTAGCGCATCGGCCAGAAAAACGGACGCGAGCAATCCATTCAACGCGGCTCAGAGGGCGTGGGCGTTTCGAGCGAAGCAGCTTTCACAGACGCTTCGCGTCAACGAATACAGCGATGCAAAGCTGGGTGTAGCCATCAAAAAGCTGCGGCGGCTTCTCGGTTGGCCAGAGCAATCGCGCAAAGTTGCTTCCATCTTGGCGGAGTGTGGAATTCGGTTTGTTGTAGTCGAACCGCTGCCGCACACGAGAATTGACGGCGTGGCGTTTTGGCTGGATTCCAATTCGCCTGTCATCGCAATGTCTATGCGGTTCGACAGGATCGACAATTTCTGGCACGTCCTCGGTCACGAAATGTCCCACATTCGTCATCGCGACGACCCCGCCGTTGATGCTGATTCGGTAATTGACGAGCGACCCAGCAGCACGGGAGACGAAATCGAAGACAGAGCTAATCGAGAGGCGGCAGCAACGTGGATCGACAAGTCAGAACTTGAGTCGTTCATCGACGGAGTCGGGCCACTCTATAGCCGTGACAAGATCAATCAGTTTGCGAACTCCCTAAGAGTTCATCCGGGGATCATCATTGGTCAGTTACAGGGCCGCGAAGAATTGCGTTTCAACGCTTTCCGGGAATCGCTTGTCAAAATCAGAGACACGGTCACTGCGGAAGCTCTTACAGACGGTTGGGGTCACGAGGTGGGTATTTGAGAAAGGACATGATGGCTGCCAAGATCAAGAAGAAAACGAAAACTGAGTGGTGCCAAGACATCGTCAACGACTACATCGCCGCCGGAGAGCCGTGGCCTCCCGGCAAGAGAGAAGTCGCCGCATGGGCGATTCTGAAGAAGAGATGGACGGCTCCAAAACGCTCATTGATTGACCAATGCGCGCAAGACTTGGCGGACGCGATGGGTCAGGAAATGAAGCTTGATCCGCAAGGCCGAACTGTTCACGCGAAACGCTGCGCCACGATTAAAGAGAAAGACGAAGACGGCAAGCTCGTTCAACGGACCATTTGGTTCGACGAAAGCAAAAGGACGCCAAAGCTGTTTCGTGTATCCCAAGCGCAGTGGAAAAACAGAATTCTCGGAGAGTGTCGTCAACACCGCATTGAGGAAGATTCATTCAACGACAACAACCCGGAAGGCGTCAAAGTGCAAATGTCGTTGGACTTTGAGAAGCTCCTCCGCTTGGAAAAGCATTCAACGGAATACAATCCGCCGCCATTCGACGATGGCGACGAGGACGAAGAAGACTTCGGCGACGGCGTCGGGGCAGCCCTCTAGCCCTTTAGAGACTTCCAGCGCGCTGCGGCAGCCTTCTTTGCAATCTCCGACCGCTTTTTCTTGCTGAGGCTCGCGGCCCGCGCCTTGCCACCTTTAAGCCCGCCCAGCCGTCCTAATGCGACTGCGGCGGGATTTTTCTTTGGCTGATCCTCTTTGGGTTCAGCATCGGGCACAATGGCGTCCAACACGCTCCGCGCGAGTTGCTGGGTATCCTTCTGATTGCTTGAGCGGTTTGGCATGGATAGATTGTTGCAGCACATCAATATGCCGTCCAGTCCTTCTCTCCAAAGCGCGGAACAATCAAATGCCGAAGGTGCCACTGACGCCAAAGAAGTTAGCCACGGACCTCACGTCTTTCTTTTTGCAGAATGGTAACTTCTTTGCTGCGGGTGGGCCGATGAGCCTTCAGGCCGCCCCAGCAGCGACACAGCGATTCATTGAGGAGGCCGATGGAGGGTTTCATGGCCTCGCAGTACAGTCGGTCGGATATACCGTTGGTGATGAAGAACGCGGGGAAGATCCCTTTGACATCGACGCCGAAGATGAAGATGAGGATGGCGAACCTGAAGATCGCCCAGGAGTGCATATCTACGTTGCACGCGGGTCAAAATCTTTTCTGCGTTCGCTACCGGATGAAATCCACGGCATCCCCTGCACTGTCCACAACGTGGGAAAGCTGTTTGTGAAGCCGCATCTTTCGGCAACAACGACAAACAGGGGGAATCTCTACGAGCATGACGATCGCGTAGCATGCGGAAGTTCGTGCGCTCCGGCCGGGTTGATGTTGGCGGGGACGTTTGGGGCTTTAGTCAGGAAGAACGCCGGCGGCAAACTCTATGCGTTGTCGAACAACCATGTTTTTGCCGACTGCAATCATACTTCGGTCGGACAGCCAATTCTTTCGCCCGCTGGAATGGACGCGCGGGCGGGTTTGCGAGCACCCAGCGAGATTTGCAGACATTCAGAGATTGTGGAGTTGCGAAGTGGTGCGCCGGCTTTGGTTGCCCCTTGCCGCGAAGACATCGCAATTGCCGAAGTGCCGGATGGTGATGCCGTATCATCATGGCAGGGGGATGACGAAGACGGCTACGACACCCCTACGGATACTACCGATCCTGCCACCGGATTGCGGGTTAAGAAGTTTGGTAGGACGACTGGGCTGACCTTCGGTACAATGCAGTCTGTGCAGGTTCGGCTCAGCCTTCCCTATCAGTCCCAGAATTTTCGGGCACTTGTGTGGTTCCAAGACGTTTGGATGATCCGATCGAATGATTCAGACCCGTTCGCTCTTGGTGGGGATTCCGGCAGCTTGGTTGTGACAGAGGATGGCGATAAGGTTGTCGGCATTCTATTTGCGACGAGCAACAAGGGGGCGTTCGGAATCGTAATCCCAATTGATCGCGTCCTAGCGGCATTTGGTGGACTATCTCTGGTCGCAGGGCATGGCGTCTAAAATGAACGCTAGAGAAGCAGCAACTGCCTTGTACGACGATTTGTCGGAGTATCCGTGGCTCGCCTCGGTTGGAATTGGCAAGCCGGATGACGGCGCCGACACGATCTATGTCTATGTCACGAACGCGAAGAACAAAGTTCTCGACAAGCTCCGAAGTGGATATCGGGGGTTCCCAGTGGTCATCGAGAAGGCTGAGCGATTCCGGCCTGCGCTTCGTTAAGCTGGCTCTGGCTGTCGATGCTAACGCAACCGATCCGCTGAACCACTGCGATTAGACTAGCCCACTACCGGATTATTTGCTCTTCGGTGGGGATTCCGGCGACTTGCGGCGTGGGGCATCGAGGTAGCGGAAGCCGGCATTCGGATTGTTCTTGTCGAACGCAAAGGCATCGACGTTGTCGAGGAAGTGCTTCACATAGACCAGCGGGATCGCGAAGCCCAAGCCCTCGCCGAACAACACCTTCATGTTGGTCACACCGATGACTTCGCCGCGTGCGTTGAACAGCGGCCCGCCGCTGTTGCCCGGATTGATTTGAGTCGTCGTCTGGATGTACGTCAGCCCTTCGCGATTGCGGTTCTTCGTGCTGACGATCCCTTTCGACACCGAGCGTTCCAGGCCCAACGGGTTGCCGATCGCGAAAACTTCTTCGCCTTCCTTTTGGTCGTCGGCTTCGGACAACAAGACTGGCTTGAACACCAAATCCTTTTGTTCGGGGATTTGCAGCAGAGCCAGATCGAGGAATTGATTCATGGCGACGATCTTCACTTCGTCGATGCGCCGCCGAGCATATCCTCCCTTTGTGTCCTTCATGAACAGTGTGACGGCGATGCGTGTTTCCTTTTCGATGACGTGGTAATTCGTGACGCAGTGACCTCGTGAATTCACGATAAATCCGGAGCCGAGTCCGCCCGGCGTTTGCACCAATACGACGCCATCGCCGTATTCGTTCGCAAGTTCTTTGACTGGCTTCAGTGGCAGCTTCGCAACGGAATACAGATCGCCCTTTTTGACCTCGGCCTTGCCTCCTGGCTTATCGAAGCTGGCCGAGCGGGACTTGATGCGATCGGTCGGAATTTTGAGCACATCGACCCCGATGTCGATCACGACGATTTCCGCACCGTCTTTGAGAATCTCCCCCTCAATGCGACTGCCGTTGGTCAGTTCGATGACTTCGGCGAATGAAACGGTCGCGGTCAGGGCCACGATCAGACAGGCGATCCTTCCAGAATGACGCGGCATGAGATTCCTTTTGAATGCGGGTTCGCGGTCGCGATTACGGTTTGAACTTCGGATGACAATCGTTGCACGATTTGGAAACTTTAATGATGCCCTCTCCGTACAACGCGAAGTTGCCCGACTTGGCGGCCTCGGAGATTTGCTTGCCCCCTTCGATCAGCGGCTTCGCGAAACCGGCGAATTCTGCGTCGCCGTCCCAGCCGAACCCCGGGGCGGACAGAATTGAACCCAAGAACGTGAGGACCGCACCTTCTTGAGCCGTCTTCTCGGCTTCCTTCTTCAGGCCCGCTTCGCTGGAGACGGTGGACTTCAAAACCTCTTCCGATTTCTTGATCCGCTTCATAATCGCAACCAAGTTGCCGCCGACGGCATCTCCGAAGGCCTTGTCCGCTTCGGCATCGGGCAAGCCAGCCGGCTCGGAGCCTTTCAGGATGTCGTCGATCTTGGCAAACGTCTCCGAGACTTGGTCGAAGCTGTTCTTGGTCTTGCCATCTTTCGACAACGTGATTTCGCCGATCTTCCAGGAGAGGTCACGAACGTATTTGGCGTTCTTCTTCCAGGAGACATCGTCGGGATGCTTCGAGACCGCGACGGCGAGCACCGCCAACGTCGCTGCTTCGGGAGCGATCTCCAGCAGGCTGGAGTTGTACGTGGAGACCGATGCGGTCTTGCCCGCCAAGTAATTGCGAACATTCTTGATCTCGTTGGTCAGCGAATCTTTGTCGATGATGTCTTTGATGGACGTTCCGCCCCCCTCCTCTTTCGGAGCTTCCTTCGCAGGAGTCGTTGGCTCTGCGGCTGGAGTTCCTTTGGAGGCGTCATTCGCGGCGACGGTTGCGTTCGTGGCGGCTCCGGTTTGCGTGTTGGCAGCGATCGTCAGCGGCTTGTCGAAGAAGACGTCGTAAGGAATTCCGTCAATCGTTTTCAGACCGCCGGCGCTGGCTTCTGCGTTGGCACCGTCTGACTTCGAGCGTTTCGATTCACTCTTGTCGGGCTTTGCCTTCGATTCATTCGAGTTTGCGGTCCCTTTGGCAACTCCTTCGTTTGAGCCGCCGCATCCGGAGATTGAAACCAACAAACCACACGCCCCGGTGAGCATCACGCCGCAGCAAAATCGTTGGATGGACAATGACGGGTTCATGCAATGGGTTCCTCAAAAAGTTCGCGATGGCAGGATTATGGAGACTGAACCTGCGACGACGCAACGCCGTGCCGTCGCACCGGACGAGGGCGTCCGGTCTACTGGTCGCAAACGAGCGGCACAAACGAGAACATCCCCAACGACTCTTCCTGCAATTCGCCGTTTCGTCGCGTGAATCGGAACATTGTCTGCCCGCTTCCCGGCTCGCCGATTGGGAGGATGATTCGACCGCCTTCGGACAGTTGGTCGAAAAATGCCGCTGGCAATCGCTCCGCCGCGGCCGCCACGATGATGGCATCGAACGGAGATTGTTCCGCCCAACCCAGCGAGCCGTCTCCCAACTTGGTAACGACGTTGCGGAAGCCGAGCCGTTCCAATCGCTGCGTCGCGGTGTTGCACAATTCTGGCCAGCGTTCGACGGTAAAAACCTCGGCGACCAAGCAGGCCAGCACGGCGGCCCCATAACCAGTGCCCGTGCCGATTTCGAGCACTCGTCCCTGCCCTTCCAACTGCGCCGCTTGAGCCATGAAGGCGACCGTGTACGGTTGCGAGATCGACTGCTCAAACTCAACCGGCAACGCTCGGTCGTCGTAGGCATGTGGTCGCAACGCCTCTGGCACGAACTCTTCGCGAGGCACTCGCTGCATGGCCGCCAGCACTCGCTCATCCGTGATGCCGCGTGCCCGCAGATGTTGGTTCAACATCCGTTGTCTGGCGGCGAACAGATGCTCCGAAACCATGACGATTGATCCCGTGCTTAGGCGAGCGGATGACGTCAGTCCTCCGAGGATTGTGAGGCTGCCGGAGGCGATTGCACCTCGATCGTCCATTGCGGCCGATATTTGGTCAACCAAGCGTTCAAAGAATGATTGTGATACTTATTGTCACCAAAGATCACAGTCAAACGCGGCAGCTCGTCGACCGTCACGCGCGACAACAGTTGTGGCGCGGCAGTCCCGAAAGACCAACAACAAGTCAGACTCAAAGCAATGCTGCAATGCGTTTCGCTGTGACGGACCTGAGGCCGCTGATGCAATTCCATCAACGACAAAACCCTTGGACGGTAATCACGCGACCAAGGGTTTTGATGTGAATCGAGACGGAAAAGCTCCCCGAGCAGTTCAGCATTCACATCACGGACTCGTGGAGCAAGGTGCGTACATAACCATCAAGTGACATCAACGCCGCAACGATGATCTGTACCCGTGGTGCCCGATTCCGGAAAAAGAAAGGGCATCCCAAAACCCGATGGCTGCGACCCACGATCCATCGCGACTGGCCTGTTACGACCAGTCTCTGCTCGACTTCGTGAAGTTTGAAAGCCGGGCGGCTCTTGCCCGTTTCCTTGGGGTCAGCCGGGCACGCGTGACGCAGGTGCTCAAGCAGTTGAAGGATTCCCCTCAGACCACTCCATGCGTCGCCGTTCGATCCGCCTGAGTATTGGGGCGTCGGCAGTCGACTTTGCAGGAACAGCCCTGGCCTGACCCAGAGAAACGAACAACGAAGCCAGATACAATCGCGGCATGAGCGATGTCACTCGAATCCTGACAGCCATTGAGAACGGCGATCCGACCGCAGCCGACGAGTTGTTGCCGCTGGTCTATCAGGAGCTGCGCAAGCTGGCGGCGGACAAGCTGGGTCGTGAGAAGCCGGGGCAAACGATTCAGGCGACTGTGCTGGTCCATGAGGCGTGGTTGAGGTTGGTGGGGTCGGAGGCCGAGATCCGCTGGAAGGGGCGCGGGCACTTCTTCGGCGCTGCCGCGCGAGCGATGCAGCGGATTCTGGTCGAGAACGCTCGCCGGAAGCGATCTTTGAAGTCGGGCGGTGACTACCAGCGTGTTGAGCTGTCAGAAGTGGCGGCGGCCGTTCGCGGACGTGCCATCGACGTTCTTGAAATCGACGAAGCGCTACGGAAGCTGGAGTCGCAAGATCCCCGCAAGGCGGAGTTGGTCCGACTCCGTTTTTTCGCGGGACTGACGCTGGCCGAAGCTGCCAGTGCCTTGGGGATCTCCGCTTCAACGGCCGACAACGACTGGGCTTACGCCAGGGCGTGGCTCAAAGTGGAGATGGCCGAAACGGAGTGAGCCGAGGAGAATCCGACTTTTTTTTGAAATTCGATTGGGTGTTTTGAGGCTGAATCTCGCACTGTCCTTTGAAGCTTTCTTCAAACCTGACGGAGACGACCGACATGACATCTGACCAACCGAATGTAGCGTCGATCTTCAATGCCGCCCGAAAACTGACCGTTGCGGACGAGCGAGCTGCTTTTCTGGCCAAATCATGCGGTGCAGACATCGCGCTGCTCAAGCGAGTTGAGAAGCTGCTCGCGGCGCTCACCGAGGAATCGCAGTACCTGGAACAGCCGGCTCCCGGACTTCAGGCGACAATTCTGACGGGGCCGGACGGGAGTGATCGAGCGGCCGAAGTCGGCGGAGATGCCGAAGCAGGATGCGGACAGTCGGTATCGGTTGGATGGTGAGATCGCTCGCGGCGGGATGGGGGCGATTCTCAAGGGGCGTGACACCGACCTCGGCAGAGACCTCGCGATCAAGGTGCTGCTCGATCAGCACAAGGACAAGCCGGAGGTCGTGCAGCGGTTTGTCGAGGAAGCTCAGATCGGCGGGCAGTTGCAGCATCCGGGGATCGCGCCGGTTTATGAACTCGGACAGTTCAAGGACAAGCGGCCGTTCTTCAGCATGAAGCTGGTCAAGGGGGAGACGCTCTCGAAGCTGCTCGCCGATCGGAAAGAGGCGGTCGCCGAGCGTGGCAAGTTCATCGGGATCTTCGAGCAGATTTGTCAGACGATGGCTTATGCGCACTCGCGCGGGGTGATTCATCGCGATCTGAAGCCGGCCAACATCATGGTCGGGGCGTTTGGCGAAGTGTTGAAACTCGTTCCTGCGCAGGAAGCGATAACGCTCCGGTTACGAAACGTCGTCATTTTGTTGTTGCTGTGCCAAGTGATACAGTTTTGCGACCTGCTCAGCATCCTCGTGAGGTATCCGCATGACGGCTTCCGCTGACAACTCTGATCGAGCCACGTCACCGGTGGATGCGGAACGCTCGCAGCCGTCATTTCCCAGCCGGTCCAGTTTGGGTGACGAAACCAACAAGTCGTTGGCCAGCGGATCAGCGTCGGGTGTGACCAGCATCGTCGGCCAGCGGATTCGCGATTACGAGTTGCTCGAACTGCTCGGCCAGGGAGGCATGGGTTCGGTTTGGAAGGCGAAGCACACGCGGCTGAAGAAATTCGTCGCGGTGAAGCTGCTGCCGCAGGACAAGACTTCGGATGCCGCCGCCGTTGCGCGGTTCAATCGCGAGATGGAAGCGGTCGGAGCGTTGAAGCATCCGCACATCATCGAGGCACTCGACGCGGGGGAGGAGAACGGCACGCATTACCTCGTCATGGAGTACGTCGCGGGGATCGAGTTGGCGGCGTTGTCGAAGAAGGTCGGCCCGTTCCCGATCGCCGACGCCTGCGAGCTGATGCGTCAGACAGCCCTCGGCCTGCAACACGCTCACGAGCATGACCTCGTCCATCGCGACATCAAGCCGAGCAATCTGCTGCTGTCGAAGGTTGAGGGTTTAGGGTTGATGGTTGAGGGTCAGACAAGTGCTTCTGCGTTGCCCTCAACCATCAACCCTAAACCCTCAACCTGCATCATCAAAATCCTCGACCTCGGCCTGGCGTTGCTGCATGGCGATCAACCGGCGGAGGAGCTGACATCGACCGGGCAGGTGATGGGGACGTTGGACTACATCGCTCCCGAACAACTGGCCGACACGCACGCCGTCGATATTCGAGCCGACCTGTACAGCCTGGGTTGTACTCTGTTTCGGCTGCTGACCACGGAGCC
>SXGS01691986.1_pt1 | contig 22773 bp, 20 predicted proteins | sample 3174681 | NCBI WGS metagenome assembly SXGS01 (sample SAMN11356861, study PRJNA531348) | freshwater metagenome | isolation source: freshwater sample F1-80 | place: China: Fuxian Lake, Yuxi | collected 2017-12-25
ATCGCTCGAGAAATAAGTGTCAGGTACCTATTGTGAGAAACTCGCCCTTCGGGTGCTGCGCACAAAAGGTACCAGACACTTATCTCTCGGCTACGAGCATTGCAAGCGGCTTGTTAGGCGAGCGGCAGAAGGGAATTTACCAATACAAGCCCGAAGCGCAAGCGAGTGAGAGCCTGGATTGACTCGTGCGTGGTTTCGGCACTCGCTTGCGCTGCGGGCTTGTATTGGTAAATTCCTATCTGCCGCTCGCCGTAATAGAATCGAAATGGAAAATCGTCGAGCACGTCCATGCGCAGCGAGATTGCACAATTTCTTCGCTACTTGGCTAACGAAAGAAACTCGTCGGAGTTGACGGTAAAGTCCTATCGCGAAGACTTGATGGATTTAGCCGGTTACCTCGAAGGGGAACTTGGAGGCGATAGCGAGCTCGATCAAATTACGCCTCGCGACCTACGGGGATACGTTGCCGCGTTGCACGAGGCCGGATACGCGAGGGTGAGCATTTCGCGAAAGCTAGCGTCGCTTCGCAGTCTATATCGTTTCGCTCAGCGGCGTCAGCTTGCACAGACCAATCCCGCCAAGCCTCTACGAAATCCGCGCGGACAGAGAAAGCTACCTCATTTTCTCACTAGCGATGAAGTATTGCGACTGCTCGAATCGCCACCAAGAACCGACAAGATGGCGGCTCGCGACCAGGCAATCTTCGAGACAATGTACTCGGCTGGACTGCGTGTCAGCGAGCTCGTCGGGCTGAACGAAGGTGATCTCGATTTCGAGCAAGGTATCGTGCGTGTTCGAGGCAAAGGGCGCAAGGAACGCTTGAGCCCACTTGGCACTTATGCGGTTGATGCACTGCGAAGTTATATGCCTAAACGCATCGTTTCTCCAAAGGAGCCTCAAGGTAGAGAGGCTCCAGTGTTCGTCAATAGATTCGGTGGGCGATTAACAACGCGCAGTGTCGCGCGCATGTTGGAAAAGTACATCAAGCAAACCGGTCTCGATAGTCGCACCACGCCTCACACCCTGCGCCACAGTTTCGCGACTCATTTGCTCGACCGCGGCGCCGACATTCGCAGCGTGCAAGAACTGCTCGGTCACAAGAGCTTGGTGACCACGCAAATCTACACCCACCTATCCACAGCGAATCTCAAAGAAGTTTACCTACGAGCTCACCCGCGCGCGAAACTCTAATTCTGTTGCCTTAGCGGCGGCGCGTTCAAAATTCGAAATTGGCGGGCGTGGAATATTGAGCTGTCGACACAGAAAAATGCCGGCAATTCTGAATTTTGAACCCTCGCGCCCCAAAGCTAAGTGACTTTTCACAAATTAGCGTTCTCCATTAGGTTGTGATTTTTGCAGTTCGGGATTAGGATTTTAGGTAATAGTCTCTTCTTGTGGATCAATTCTGGATCGAGCGCAATGTGTGGTGTAATTCGGTTGGTGGGCTGTGCAGTGTGCTGGTTCGCGATGAGCGAATCATGCTGGGCAGGTGTGGTCTACTCGGAATCGGTCAATGGTTCATTGTCGTCCAACAGCAACAATCCGACCAACCTGGGCATCTTCACGCTAGGCGTGAATTCCGTTTCCGGCAGTGTCAGTTTCATCGGGCCAGGAGGCTCCAACGATACCGCAGACATTTTTTCCTTTCGGATCGAACCGGGACAAGTGCTTCAGTCCATCATCCTATCCAGTTATTCGAGCCGACGTACAGTTGACGGTGGTACCGAGCCAGCGCCCGGAAATATGTTCTTGGCGATCGATGACAGCGCAACCTTTGGCTATACCAAGGAAGAGATCAATGCAGGTGCACCTCCCGATTTATCGAGAATTCTGGGTGGCAGTTTAGTTGGTGACACAAACCCCAATCGCGTGGGAACCAATATCCTCTCGGTGTTGGCCAGCAGCGCGACCAACAACACTTTTCCGCCTCGCAGTTTCGTTACGCCACTTTCGTCTGGTGCCTATTCGATTTACATTCAGGAAACTGGCCCATTGTCAACGTACAGCCTGACGTTCAATGTAGCCGCAGTCCCAGAGCCATCGTCGATGTTGCTGTTCGGTGCGTCCGCGATAGCATTTCCTCTGGCGAGATTGCGCCGGTTTTGTCGTAGCCGTGTTCGCGCCTCGCGCGAGTGATATTGCAACTTCACTTTCGCACAAGCGAACTTGGCAACCGTCTTATATCCAGCTCGGCGAGTAGCATAGTTTTCGCGCATGGCAGATCCCTCGGTTCGAGATAGCAGTGAGCGCGTGGTCGGCAGATTAGCTCCATCGCCAACCGGGGCGCTGCATCTTGGTAATGCGCGTACTTTTCTGTTGGCTTGGTTAAGCATTCGGAAGCAAGGGGGCGCGTTAATTCTACGCATGGAAGACATCGATTCTCCACGCGTTAAACCTTGGGCGCGACAAGCAACTCTCCAAGATCTTCGCTGGTTGGGTTTAGATTGGGACTACGGACCAGACGTTGGTGGACCTCATCAACCCTACACGCAGACCGAACGAGCGGAAGTTTACCTGCAGATTTTGAATGACCTTGTAACACGAGATTGGGTATATCCTTGCATATGCTCAAGGTCTGAGATCGCCTTGTGCGCCAGTGCCCCGCATGAGTCTGCCGATGGTCCCATCTATCCCGGCACTTGTCGCCACCGATCGAGTCGCGATGCACAGACTCTTGGTACAGACCAATTCGCGTGGCGTTGGCGAACCGATGATCGGCCGATCCGGGTGCATGATCAAGTGCATGGAATAATCGACCGCAGTGTCGCTCGTGAGCTGGGTGACTTTGTGGTCGCGCGCAGCAATGGTTGGCCCGCATATCAACTGGCGGTGGTGGTCGACGACTTTTTAATGCAAGTCACAGAAGTCGTACGCGGCGACGATTTGTTGTCCAGCACTTTTCGACAAGCCGACCTACTGCGCCGCATGGATTGGCCTCAGCCAAGCTATGCGCACGTGCCACTGATCGTCGGGCCTGACGGTCGCCGCCTTGCCAAGCGGCATGGCGATACTCGGTTGACTTATTTTCGTGAACGAAAAATCTCGAACCTAGCCATGGTCGGATATTTGGCATGGACTTGCGGTCTGCTCGAATCGCCACAGCCGATTCGACCAAATGACTTGCTCGCAGCGCTCGACTGGAATCGGCTGACCAAAAGCCCAACCATTTTTGATCTTCAGCGCGATTTTTCGGTATTAGAGTCCATCTCGCGCTGAACGATTTCCCACCAGCGGACTGGCGCGAGTCACGTTGATTTCAAATCCGACCTGACAACAGCTCCGTTGACTGCGGTTGTTCTTGCCCGTTTCACCATGGGGATTCAGCGTGCTTGTTAACTGTGGCGCCTTCGATCTCGATTTTGAAGCCGTCGTCTAACAATGACGCGCAATAGGGCCCGAGAAGCTCGCGATAGTCCGGACACAGGGCGAGTAGATACTTGCGTGCTTTTGATTCGGACTCAGACAGGCCGACTCGGAGCCAAGGTATTCCAAGCGTCCCATGATTACTTAGGGACGATCGGAAAGTTGGGCAGATACCAACCTCAAATCCCTGCTGCTGTAATCTTATGACAAAGCCTGTTCGATTCGCTGAATGAGAGCTTTTTCGTTGGAACTGATACTGGCCACGCCAAGGAATCCGCCGGCTGCTTCGGCAACTTCGCGAACTTGTTGGGACACTTCGCGCTGGAGTTGCGCTTTCAGATCGCCAGTAAGCGACCCAGACAATGATCGAGCGTATTCCACCCACGTTTCAAACAGCTCGTTGGATGGGCGGTTCTGTAACCATCCGGCCAGCAGCTTGCCGGCAGGTTCGCTTTCTTCGATTCCCGACTTTTTCGCAGCCTGCAATACGGCAGTGCGCTCGTTATCGTCCAATCGTTCATCGGCCCACGCGACCGCAACCAAAGGCACTAGGCGAAAAGCAGAAAGGGTCTCTACAGAGATTTTCTTGGATGCGATTGCGCTTGCAAGAGCATCATCTTTGATACCCGTGACACGTTTGATGGCATCCGCTCGTTCGGTGACTTCCATCTTCGCGCGCAGGTTTTCGACCAGTTTCTGATCAACCTCGCTGAAGAATCGTTCTTCCATTTTGAACCATTGATTGGGAGAAGTATCTGACATCGCAATACCTTGTCACTACATAGAAGCCGGGACGAAGCGGATAGTTGACCCGCTGCTGGTCAGAAAAGAACCTGCCTGCAACGCCAAATGTATCATATGCAGGTTGCAGGGCATGACAACCGGGGTACAGCATCAACCGTTTGCGATGAATTGACGAAATCGGAATGCGAGGTCGCGTTTTTGCGAGTTGTTGGAACTGAACGAAACGCCAACGAGAATTACACGATTACGGATTGCCCGTCGAAATGAATGCAGAATGTTGCTGCATAAGCTGAGCATGTCGCGCCTGAATCTGCCGGTACAGTTGGCTCATGCGTGCTTTTGTTTGAGCTAACTGGGAATTGGCTGCTTTGACTCCATCTTGGACTGCGGCAAGCTCGACTTGGTGTTGGGCGAGATCGCCTTCAATTAGTTGTTTTTCCATTTGCAAAGCGCTAGTCATTTGCTGATCAATCTTGTTGGATTCATTTAGTACTTCGCTGTCTCGCTGATAGAGAGCGATTTCCGATGTTAGCGAAGTGCGACGAATTTCCAGTTGCCCGATGGCACGCTCATATGCGATCAAAGGCCGCACGAATACTTGTTGAACCAGATCTGCAAATTGCCTATCGATCAGATCCTTGGCAGCGCCAGCAGTGAGCAACAGCATCGCTTTTTCGGGCAATTTTGCCGACTCACCTCGTTTGATTCTCGGGTCAATACTACGGCCCGTTACATCGAAATAACCGCCGATTGTGGCATTTGCAATATCGGGACTATCGACGTCAATTTCGAATGGCTTTTTGAGGCTGACTTGCGTCCAAGGTTCTGAGTCATTACTCTTGGCTCGCTGACCATCTCGCAAATAACCGTCGATGATCTTTGCTCGCCTGCCGGTGTCTTCTGGAATGTTGGCAAACAATTTTTCGATCGTATCTTTGTCCATTCTGCCAAACTGCATATCATCCGTTGGCTTCGAGCCAGGAGCTGCGAAGGCTTCGTGACCATCCAATGGCAAAAGCTCGTACAGTGTCCACGAAGCAGCTTTTCCGTCTTTGAGGTAGGCAGCCTGCGAGTCTTCCAGCATCGATAACGGCTCGACGACAAGCTGCAGGTTTTCAAATGTCTTTACCTTGAAGGCCCCGAGATAGAAAACAGGGATCGGGCGCCCGGATTCATCCGCGTTCTCGGCAAACGCATAAACAACCATGTTGGGAGGAAAGCTCTCCATCACTTGCTTAGGACGAGTCGGTTGTGCAGCAGCGGCAGTTCCCGGCGCTGGCGTCGTTGGAGTTGGTGCCGCAGCGGTCGTACCAGGGGCGGCCGTTGTTGCCCCAGGTGCTGCTGGCGTGGTTCCGGGCGCGGCAGGTGTTGCTGTCGCACCTGGCGCCTGACCGTCAGTACCAGGTGCCGCTTGTACACCGGCAACTGGCGCTACAGGTTCTGGTGCAGGCGCGGCAAGCTGTAGCCGAAATTCGTTGGCTTGTTGGTCCAGCAAACTAACTTTACGCCAAATGCGACCTCGATCCATGGTGGCTTTGCGCAATTCGTTTTTAGCAAGTGTTACGGAATCAATTTCCTCTGATGCTCCGCTGCCCCAGAGCAGCTTCTTGGCATTCTCTTCCAGCTTTACGGCTTCAGCTTCGCTCGCAGCGAATTCCTTCAACGCTCCAACGCGTTTGCGCATGACTCCGGCGGTAAAAAAGAGAAAGCACCAACATTCGATAAACAAGGCACAAAGCAGCACAGTTTGCCAAACTCCCCAGCCGCGGGCAGTCAAGACAACGATGTATATAAAGAAGAACAGCGACAGAATTGCCACCACAAGAAAGAGAATCCCACCTATCGACATAGCGTTCTTCTTGTTTCTGACGTTTTGGGAAAACCGACGAGAATTGATACGAACTGGCCCCCACCAAGAGACGGTGATTCCCTTGGCTCGCAACCATACATCTTACTCACGTTTTCAGAAATCGAAAAATGATCGCGCTCGATATTTCCCAGAAAGGAGTTTTCAAAATTGGCTTAGAAGAACTCTTTTGTCCTGCGCATAGCCAATATGGGGGAATACAGGTTCTTTGGTTCTGGGAAAGCGGCGAGTGACGTTAAGCAAAGCAAAGTCGGCATTTCCGACAGGGAAAAATTTTCCGCGCAGGGAATTTTCAACGGTTTTCTCGCGAATGCTAGCAACGGCTGCCGAGTGTAGACGCGGAAGATATCAAGAACAAACCTCGGCGCGACACTCTCGACGAATGGCCGGACAAAAACTGGAAGTCGTTTTTCGGCATCGGATCACGAGCATGTTTGGGCGCTACGAGGATGTTCCCATAACGTTTACAGGGACCCTTGTTTTCGGAGATTAAGAATGTTGTTTCGATTGACTGCTCCTGCCGTATTGGCCGCCAGCCTGTTCTTCGCCTCATCGAGCGCGAGTGCATTTGGCCATTTGTTTAACCGTGGTTGTTGCAATGCTGCACCAGCATGCGGTTGTGTAGAAGTAACCTCGTGCTGCGACCCAGCTCCATGCTGTGGATCGCGTGGAGGTCGCTTGCTAGGCCGCCTGTTCGCTGGTCGTGGTTGTGCATCAGCTTGCGATAGCTGCTGTGCACCAACCTGCGCTCCTGCATGTGCACCGACCTGTGCACCGACCTGTGCACCGACTTGTGCACCGACTTGTGCACCAGCTTGCGCACCAGCTCCAAGCTGCTGCGAACCAACTTGCTGCGAACCAACTTGCTGCGAACCAACTTGCTGCGATTCCTGCGATCCATGCGCAACTTCTTGCTGCCGAAATGGACTGCGAAATTGGATCGGTGGTCTGCGAGCCAAATTGGCCGCTCGCCGAGCATGCTGCGCTCCAAGCTGCGGATGCGAGATTTCAGCTTGCGATAGCTGTGGTTCGTCGTCTTGCGGCGGATGCGGCAACTAAGCCGTAAGCAATTGCCTCTCAAAGATAAATTCGGCGATGCTTCCGATCCGTGAAACATCGCCGTTTTTTTATTTCAACGCTCAATGAATTCGACACTTAGCACGAATCATTCGGCTCGATTATTGTCTATTGTGCTGCGCTGGCGAGCGGCTTCTGTAGCATCCGGCTTGCCGGTTTTGAAATGCGGCGGCGGTATGACTCGCTCAGGCATCGTTTCATTTGCGGTAACTTCGCCACGCATGGTTTTGCCGGGCTCACCTGCATCAACACCTTCGTAAGCATCGTCATAGCGCGACACGTAACCAGGTTGTTTGGCCCGCTCCAACTCTTGAGCATACTCTTCAACCACGCGGTGCTGAATCATGTCCCGGCAGATCTGATTAATCGGATGCGCGACATCGGCATACAACTTGTTGGGAGAATCTTCATCGCGAACATCTCGACTGTCGCGAAATCGCGCACCGCATTGATTGCAGAAATTGCTGCGCAGATGATTCTTGTGTCCACATCTTTGACAGCGATGAGTCAGTTTACGGCTGGGCATAGCCACAAACGGACCTTGACTACCCTCGATAATTTTTAGGTCTCGGACGACGAAACTACCGTCGAAAGTGATCGAGCAGAATGCTCGCAACCTATCCTCCGATTCCTCCATTAACTTTACGCGAACCTCAGTTATTTCCACTCCCTTGGCTCCTTGGCACTCTCGATGGATTCTAACTTGGTCAAACTAGCACAAACCAAGAATCGCACTTAACTGACTTTCGATCGAACGAGCATACCACGTTTTTGCATCATATGCTCGCGGCAACCCAAACTCCAACATTTTTCCAGCCAATTCCTCGGCCTGGATTGGCGATCCTGCCAACGCGAAACACGCTGAACCGCTTCCGGTCATGCAAACGTATTGCGCTCCTACTCGTTTAAAGTACTCAAGCTGCTTGGAGATCCAACCCGAAACTTGCGAGGCAGGTTCTTCCAACGCGTTGAACAGCTCCCTTCCAATTCCGCCAAAATCTGCGGAACCACACGCCGCCAACAACTTCCTCATACAACGAGGATCGCGAGTAATTTGCGCGAGCGAGTAAACCCTTGCGGTCGAACATCCTTCGATCGGATGCGCAATCGCGAAATGTAACTCCGGCCGCGCGTCCAACATTTGAATTATCTCGCCTCGACCGGTTCCTCTTGCTAATCCTACCCCATGAACTTCGTCGCCAAAGAAAAAACTGATGTCACTACCTAACTCTGACGCAATTTTTTTCGCTAGCAGCCGATCCCATTTACCCCATATTGCCATACTTGCCACGATTGCCGCTGCGGCATCGCTACTGCCGCCACCTAAGCCAGCCGCTGCGGGAATATTTTTTTCGAGGACGATATTGCAACCATCGTCTCGATTCGTGATATTTCGAACTCGCTCGATGGCCCGGACCACCAAATTCTGAGAATCGACAGGAATGTGCCAAGCCACATCGCTCGGTGAAACCGATGCGGGAAGTAAGATTCGAAAATCGATCTTATTATCGGATCGAGAGCTGATGGTTAATCGATCGTGCAAGTCGATTGGGCACATCAAGGTATCAATGGCGTGGTAGCCACCGGGCAGTTTGCCAAGCACCTCCAGAAACAAGTTGACTTTGGCAGGTGCGCAAACTGTCAGGGACTTGCCAACGTACTCGATCTGCATTTACGGCTTGCCTATTTCCTTGGCCCACTTTTGCAAATAATCCTGGGCTTTCGCAGTCCCGTAGTTCTTTAATTTTCCGGCATCGATAATCGTATTGGCTATGCGCCCGATTTCTTTCCGAAACTCGGCGTCTTTAGCAATTTGTTCTTCGATCGCCTTGGCGGCTTTCTCGACCGAGTCCTGGGATGCGTCTTTTCGAATAAATGGTTGCAAGAATGAGCGCGTGTCGACTTTCGAAGCCGTCATGCGCGCGGGCACTCCTTCCAGTTCCTCGATTTTTGGCGCTCGACCGCCAGCAACTTTGACGACTGCGTCGAGGATCTTCGGCAGGTCCGCTTGGATGCTCGGTTGGACCAATGCGAAATTTGCAGTGACCTTTCCATTTTTGCCAACCAGTATCGTTAATTCGACGTTGCGATTTAACCCATAACTACCGGGCCCTTCCGCTCCATCGACAGAAATTCCCAAGGGAGCGTTCTTCGCCAGCCCATGCCCCGATCTCTTTAACGTATTCTCTGCTTCGGTAATGTCATCGGCCAGCCAAACCACTCCGGTATGCAAACCTTCTTTCTCACGACTGGCGGTATATCCAGAGAGTATTCTGGTCATGAGCAGCGCAGGTCGATTGAGCACATGCACAAAGATTAACACGATGGGCTTTTGATCAGCCTGTTTGACGAAATCGACTTCTTGTCCCGCATTGCTGCTGAGCGCTATTCTCACCGAGAACGGAGCTAATTTTTCGCCGACCTGGGGACCGGAGAAAACTGAATCTTGTGCAATGCCTAAACCGCAATGGCTAATTAGCAGCCAACAGCAAAGCACCATTATCGTTCTCATCTAGTTTTCTCCACAAAACGAAAGTTGCTCGAATTACCTCTATTACTCCGCCGCGATTCTCAAGAAATCATCTTAACGAATGGCGAACCCGCAAGCGACCCTTGAAAAGCGGAATCTATTTCGTTGGTGCATTTGCCACAAACTGTCGCACCGCCCCAGCCGGAATGACGTAACTTCGCGAGCGGCTAAATCTGGCAATATTCACGCCGACGAATCGCCCTTGTGCATCAAACACAGGACCGCCGCACTCAAATGGATGCAGCGGCGCGTCATGGCAAAGAACTTGTGGGAATCCATCGCGCCGCAAACTCTTGCCCCCATCGAATGCTTCAGCGATGTGACGCGGAGCGGGTGGATTCCCCAGTCGCACGATTTTGTGAATCGCCTCACCATCGCGTTCCAGTTCCAGCCGCACATCCTGCTCTGGCAATTGCACGCGCAAGTAATTGCGCACGGATTCGTGGCTGGAATATTGGTGGCCGTCGATGGATTGGATAATGTCTCCTTCACGAATTCCAGCTCGCCGAGCAGCGCCATTGCGTTCAATGCTTGCGATCTGAACTCGGTTGTCGATCGTTTCCAAACCGACGCCCAAATATCCTCGACTTTCCGATCGAGGCACATGGAATGTACTTGAACCCAGCACCCCGACTTCACCATCATCGACTGGGCTGGGTGAAATCACCCACATTCCGAGGTCGTCAGCAGACACACTTCGATTCTGCTGGCCGAGTATCGCGATCGAGATTCCCACGCTGCCTCCGCTCAGCAAAACTAGGTCTAAGGACTCATCTCTGGCTAGCACAGTCAATGGAATCACTTCACCACCGGATAGCAAAATCTTTGGATCATCGAGAACAGCGGAACTCTTGCTAACTAGCGAGCCCTTCGTATCAACGTACCAGCCAGTAATCTCAGACTGACGATCATCGCGATGACTGGAAATTCTCACGCAGCAATCATCTAAGCGTTCTTCGAGTTCTCGAAAGTGGGTTGTCACATTCGATAATTTTTCCTTGAGTAGTTTGTTCCCAGCCTCGTGAACAGCAGGAGAACTATCAGGTGCACTGGATTTCTGAATGTCGGACGACGTTTGATCAGCAGTCGCTGGCTGGCCAGACAGATCCAACTCGATTTCGTGACGATCTTCTTGCCGCTTGACAGTCAAGCTCAAGGTTCGCTCACCATCGAGAAACTTGACCATCATCGCATAAGCCATGGACCGCCAAGAATCGACGCGATCTCCATCCAGAGCGATAATCCTATCATCCAGTTGCAAGCCGGCTCGCTGAGCAGCGCTCTGTGGCTCGACCTCAACGACGCGAACTCCAGCGGGCTGACGCGATCCTCGTCCACGGAACCCAAGCACTGGTAATCCCGGAATTCGCTCGACTTCAAAACGCTCAGCGACTTGCAACTTTTCCCAATACAATCGATAGCTATCGACTGGGACTTCGTAATTCTCTTTAAGCGGTTGTTGAATCTGGCTGTGGATCGCAACTAGTTTTCCATCGAGATCAAACAAGGCGCCACCGGAATCGCCTGGTTCCATCAGCGCAGTCGTTTGCACCATGCCTTGCATCGGAGAAATAGGAGCCACGATTTGTCCAAATCGCACGACAGGTCCACGACGCCTATCGTAGGAACCGGGATGGCTGATACTGACGCAGGGCTGGCCACGTTTCAAATTGGCTGACTGCCCCATCTGGGCCACTGGCCACGAACCGCTGTCGGAAATCTTGATCATCCCTAAATCGACTTCCGCACACACTCCTAATCCGCGGGCCTGAAATCGCCGGCCGTCATTCAGATGCACCGTGTAAAGTGCCTCGGGAGTAACCGTGTGAGCAACTGACAAAATGTGCCCATCGGTCGACACGATGACTCCACTGAATGCTCCCGATCCATTTCCTTTTTGCTCCGTTATCGCGACGATTGCCGGCATGGTTCGCTTGACAACTGTTTGGATGCGATCCTGAAGATCGCGAACATCGCCATCGCTCGCTAGACTGAAACATGCGAGAAAACAAGCCAAGCCGATTGAATAACAAATTAAGTGAATTCTGAGCATAGCAGACATCCACGCGACTGAACGGACGAAATCGTCAATCTCGAGCAAGATAAGAATCCCTTCAATTGTGCGGATAGGCGACGCATTACGCAATCTGTGAGCCGTGCTTATCGCAATTTCCGCTGCTCTATTATCGATCAACCGCTGCGCGGCCGCGGTCAGGAAAATCGGTGAAGAAACCGTCAACATGCAGATGATTTATGAGGAAGTCGTGTAGCACGTCAACCGACGCAGCCCAACTTGGCAACGCGTCCAAGCGAACTGTGTAGGGATGAACCGACAAGCCCGCAGAATGAGCTGCTTCGACCAGTCCCGTGGATGCAAGCTCTCCACTGGGCTGGTTGCGCGTTGCGAGCAATTGTATCGATGGACCAATGCCGTATGCGAATTTGGAAACCTCCACCATCTCCAACTTGAGTAAGTCAATTGCCTCTTCGCGCGAAAGATCCTTCGTTCCTTGGGATGCCGGAACGATACCCAGCGGTTGATTGCCAACGAGCTGAATCAATCTCAAACGGCAGTGCAGTTGATCTCGCACATACTTCAGCTCTGTGGGCTCGAAACATTGGATATAGCATGGATCGCCAGGTTCACTGTAGCCAAACTTGGCCAGCACCTGGACAAGTCTATCTCCCATATGGCTACCGAATTCATGATGATGCCACGCCGGCGCTTTCAATTCAACGTAAATCCCTACGGGCCGTTTTAACGTGCGCATCAATCCCTGGACCAAGCGAATCTCGTCCTCGAGCGTCAATAGTCGCTGGTCCAGCGGATGGGGAAAACGAATGCTTGAGTTCTCACCACGCGACTTCCCTAAATCTCGCTCGCGCAGACTGATCGAGCGCAGTTCGCACAAGTCAAAATCGGCAAAGTAGAATTTGCCATCCTTTCGCGCCCGGAGTGGAAATCGCTGCTCAACATCGGTCGTTTCGTTCATAGTGATGTCGTGTGACACAACCAGGACGCCGTCTCGCGATAGCACCACATCTTGTTCAACAAAATCGGCTCCCTGCGCAATTGCTAAAACTTTCGCGCCTTCGGTATGCTCGGGAAGATAGCCACTGGCGCCACGATGCGCGATCACAATGGGCTTGGCTTTGTCCACGTTGGTCTCTCCGCGCGATTGACTGGGGAACAAAGTGCACAGAGCGATTAGGATCATCGTCCAGCATCCAACCGTTTGTCCATAGTAGCAAACTGCCTGCGGTGCTCGCTGCGACATGGAACCACTTCCTTGTTTGACCGCTGATCACTCGTGCCGGAGGGCTTCAATAGGATTCATCTGAGCAGCACGAATCGCGGGATACAATCCAAAGACGATACCTACCAATAACGAGATGCCAAATGCGATGGGAATCGATTCTGGCACGATTGTCGGCGTAACATTCCGAACTACTTCGGGCAGCGATGCCATGGTCTCGGGGTAGTAGTGTTCTACCAATTCTCGCAGCAACACAATCGCCGGTCTGCAAAACAATCCAGCCAGGATGCCCGTAATACCACCAATTACGCTCAGCACCGATGTCTCGACCAAGAACTGGCGCACAATGTCATCGCGTCGAGCTCCCAGCGCTCGGCGAATGCCGATTTCGCGAGTACGTTCGGTGACGGTGGCCAACATAATATTCATAATGCCGATGCCGCCAACCAGCAATGAAATTGCTGCTACCAGCCCCATGAAGACCATGAACATCAAGCGCGTCGTGCGGGCCTGTTCGAGCAATTCCAGCGGCACGACCACAGCCACATCTTCCAAAGCGGAATGGCTCGACATGGCGGATTCGATTACCGATGCGGTTTGCTTAACTTCACCGATGCTACGAACTCGCAAGGTAATTTGGTTCAATTCAATGACTTCGCCGGTCATGAATCCGCCAGCCCGCGTCATGATCGTATCGCCGATCCGCTGCTGAAGCGTTTTGATGGGAATATAAATGTCGCTGGAAAAGTCTTGCGCCTCCAACGATCCACCGATTGCGGCAGAGGCATTGCGATGTTTCAGCACGCCGACCACTGTGTAGGAATCTGAGTGTTCGGGGATGCTTACGCGTTTGCCAATGGGATCTTCGTACGGGAAAAGCCGTTCGGCTACTTTCGCGGCCAAAACGCAATTCGTGTCGCGCCGGAAATTCTCCGCATCCGTGATGAAATGACCACGATCCACAACCAGGCTGGTGATCTCCATATACTCCGGAGTACAGCCGACCAAGCGTCCGTCGAGGTTACGCGATTTATATTGAAACTGTCGACGGATTTCTCGAATTGGGATCGCGCTCTTGACTGTCGGAATCGTCGTCTGCAAGCGCTCAAATTCGGCCCGTGTTAAACCGTAAGGCGTGACACCTTGAGGATTCAATTTTTCGCTCGGCGGTTTGACCGAGCGAATCATGATCGTGTCGGCACCCAGACTGGCGATTTGCTCTTGCGCGGCTTTGCTGATTCCTTCGCTGATCGCTAGCAACCAAATTACGCTGGCGACGCCAATGAAGATCCCCAGGACCGTTAGCAAAGATCGCATTGGGTGCAACCACAAACTTTTCACACCCAGCTTGATCGTTCGCAGCCACAACATGATTTATTCGGCACCTTTCGAAGAGCCGCCGTGGCGGCAAGTTAGATCCGTTGTCACGCCGGAGTAGAAACTTCTACAAGTGCGGCTTCAGCGGCTTGCTTGCGTTCTACTTCACTGTTCATGACATCAGATTGCAGCAAACCATCTCGCAATCGTACGATCCGTTTGGCTCGTTTGGCTACATCATCTTCGTGAGTCACGAGAATTATCGTTCGGCCTTCCTCATTTAACTTGTCGAACATGGTGAGAATCTCGGCGGTTGTCCGCGAATCCAAGTTTCCCGTTGGCTCGTCCGCGAGAATAAAATACGGATCGTTAACCATACTGCGTGCAATCGCAACACGCTGCTGCTGGCCTCCGGAGAGTTGAGTTGGACGATGAGATAGTCGATCTCCCAATCCCACTAGCGACGCCAAATCGATACATCGTTGGCGTTCTCGCGTGCCAAGTTTTCCTTGGTAATACAAGGGAACTTGAATATTTTCCACGACTGTCAATTGCTGTATCAAATTGTACGATTGAAAAACGAATCCGATGCGGCGTGAGCGAATATTGGCAAGTTGATCGTCGGTCATCTTGGCAACGTTATCGTCGCCCAAGAACAAACCTCCAGCCGTTGGTTTGTCTAGGCAACCCAACATATTCAGAAGAGTACTCTTGCCGGACCCCGAAGGTCCCATGATTGCAACGTAATCCCCTTCGGGCACGTCAAAGGAAACACCGCGCAACGCGCGGACGGTCTCGCCTTTGAGCACATACTCTTTCTTGAGGTCAATTACGGAACAGGCTAAGCGCATGTGTCAGATCCTCACTGCGTAGACGCGAATCGTCGGCAAGACGATTCGCGCGTTTCAACACCAAAGGGCAATCGTTACTGGGGACGGAATCCTCCTGGTCCACCACCACCCGGTCCACCGCCGCCTGGACCACCTTTGCCTTTACCTTTGAAACTGGCTGCGCGCTTCTTCACTGATTGTACCAGTTCCTTGCGCTCAACCACTCCGTCTCCATTGGCATCGGCAGACTTTGTGCGATCACGTCGGGATTCCTCGATCGTATCGATTTCCGCGCTACTCAGTTTGCCGTCATTGTCCTTGTCGACCTCCGCGAAGGTGCGATCCACGGCCGCTTCAACGTCATAGCCGCCAGCGCTGCCTTTGCCCTTGGAATTGTCGCCACCACCGGGTGCAGCGCCAGCCACTGCGGCAGCACCATTGCCAGCGGCCTTCTTGACGTCTTTAGCCATTTCGGCCATCTTCGATCGGTCGGTGTCTTCGGGGATATCGGGCAATTTCATAAGATCCAAATAATTCCGAGGATCGAGAACCACCGAGTCTCCGTCTGTCAAGCCCTCGATGATGGTCACGGTCTTGTCATTGGTGCCGCCAATTTTGGCTTCGACAGTTTCCCATTTATCGCCCGCTTTCTTCAGGCAGAAATATCTACCGCGGAATTCGTAAATGGCTTGTACTGGAACTTGTAAAGCGTCCGGCAGTTGCTCGACAAAAATTCTCACTTCCGCAGTCATGCCGGTTCGAATGGTCTCGGGAGGCTCGATAATTTCGACGAAAGTTGCATATTCTTTGACCGTGCTGCTAAACCAACTGCCTGGTTCTGCGTACTTGTTTACCCGCTTGACTCTGCCCAGCATTTCGCCATTAGCGGCCGTAATCGCTACCTTCGCGGGCATCCCTTCGGAAACCAGAGTGATGCGAGATTCGTTGATCTTTGCCTTGACCTGCATTCTTGAAGGATCGGGAAGTTTGAGAATCGTTTGGCGTTCGCGAACCGTTGCACCGGCTTCTACAACAAACTCCGCAGATCCGCCGCGACTGCTATACTGGTTGGCGTAAACTACCACGCCATCGGCGGGCGAGAGAATCATGCACTTAGCAATCAGATCCTGAATATCCTTCAATTTGGCTTTTTCTTCGGACTCGACAGCTTCATCGGACGCCAACTTGGCTTTTGCAGTCTCGATTGCACTGATGAATTGCACTTCCATTTTTTTGCGAGTCAATTCGTCGAGAACCTTCAGCTTCGCTTTGGCGGACTCGAGAACGGTCTTGGTGTTCAGCACCGCAAAATTCTCAGCTTCGATTTGGAGTGCCTTTACCATTCCTTTTGCAGCCAGTCGTTCTGCGCTTGCGAGATTTAATCCTGCTTTTCGCAACTCCTGTTCAGCAATAGCGATTTCCGAAAGAATCAATCGCCGCTCGGTTAGATATGTTCCTTGTTGATATTCACTTAGCGAGATTTCTGCCGTCTCGACTGCCGCCTTGCTGCTGGTTACGGCCGCTTCCGCCGTGGAAGTCATTTTTCGCTGTTGCTGTGCTTCAAGCTCGAGCGATGCGGTGTCGAGTTCGACCAGTTTATCGCCCTTCTTGACGTAAGTACCTTCGTCGATGACCCAAAGAATCGGCGTCCCTCCACCTCCACCACCACCGGACATGCCGCCTCCACCTCCACCTCCGCCGCCACGGCTTTTGACCTGACATACCACCTCAATGTTGCTGCTGCTTTCGACCTCACCCTCTTCCAAAACGATATGGTCGAACGGTCCTCGGGTAACGGTCGTTAACAAAGGACCGGTATCAACACTCTGCCCGTAGGTTCCGCCGAATCGATACCAAGCGTATCCTCCGCCAGCCATAAGGCTCAGCAAAACAAGTCCGATTACCCAGATCTTTCCGCCCCGCCGACGCGAGGCAGCAACCACTTTTCTCGATTTTTTCAATGAATGCCGCAGTTGCAGCGTCTGCTGAACCATGGGAACGCTCCTGAAGGTAGGATATCCGTTGGAAGGTAAGAGTGGCCGGTAGGATCAAGATGTGGATGCATAGTTACAAATGCTATCGTACTTGACCAGACTCCTTTCGTCAGCGCTTGACGCTGTGGGATAATCCTAAAAATCCCTGTATCCGGTCCGTTATTACGATTAGGTAATCACAAAAACCGGTGGTTGTAAGTTAGGAAACACTTTAGCCATCCGCAAGTTTCGCGTTCGATCGGCCCCCAAATCGAAGAAACTTGCATACCGAACTAGTTGGAGAGTATCAAAAATTCAAATTTTCGGCGCCACTCAAACGATTCAATTAATTGGCTTTGGGCTTGTCCCATGACCTTTGCTTTGGTGTACTACACCAACTAAGGCGAGCGGCAGATGGGAATTTACCAATACAAGCCCGATGCGCTAGCGAGTGCGTCAAACCAGCAAGCGTTAAAAGAGCACACGTCAATCCAGGCTCTCACTCGCTTGCGCTTCGGGCTTGGATTGGTAAATTCCCATCTGCCGCTCGCCTAACTACAAAAACACCTACCTGGGCTTGCCCGTCTTGCCCGAGCCGCAAAACGACAAAGTTAACTGCGTCAGCATCGGGACTTGAAATGCCCAACAATTTTGAAATCGAAGCAGCGATTCCTCATCGCAAGCCAATGTTGTTGGTGGATCAAGTTGTGGAAAAATCGGCCAGGCGAATTGTTTGTCGTAAACGATACCTACCCGACGAGTTCTTCGTGCACGGACACTTTCCTGGGTTTCCACTGGTGCCCGGAGTAATTTTGTGTGAATCGGTGATGCAATCCGGAGCCATCTTGCTGGCCGATCTCGTGCCGCCTTCCAGCGCGGTACCGGTGGCGACGCGGATGGATAATGTCAAATTCAAAAAGATGGTCCGCCCCAATGATGAAGTCGAAATAGAAGTGACATTGAACGAAGTCGTCTCGACGGCCTATTTCATGACTGGAAAAGTTACCTGCCAAGGCAAGCTCGCCGCGCGGCTCGACTTTGCTTGCACCATCGCTGTCCCCGAGTGAGAAACATGGATTTCTTAGATCTAGCCGGCAAGCAAATCCTCGTCTTCGGCGTCGCAAATCGCAAGAGCGTTGCCTACCAAGTTGGCAAGACCTTGGAACAAGCTGGCGCGCAAGCCATCTACGTGGTTCGCAGTGCCGCACGCAAAGAACAAGTTGCCAAGTTGCTGTCCGGCAAGCCAATCTATGTATGCGATGTCGAACAACCAACTGAAATCGAACAACTAGCGAGCGACTTGGCTAGGGATGTAGGTCACTTTTACGGACTAGTGCACTCGATAGCATTCGCAGACTATGGTGAAGGCATGCGTCCATTTCACGAGACCGGCAAGCGTCAGTTCCTGCAAGCGGTCGATATCTCCTGTTATTCCCTGATCGCGCTGGCCAACGCCCTCAAGGACCAATTGGACAAGTCCGGATCGGTAGTCACCATCAGTATTTCGACCACACGGATGGCTAGTGAAAGCTATGGTTTCATGGCACCGGTTAAGGCAGCACTCGATTCCTCTTTGGCCTTTCTCGCCAAATCGTTCAGCCAGTTTTCTGAAATCCGTTTCAATGCCGTTGGTGCGGGACTGTTAAAGACGAGCGCCTCGGCGGGCATTCCCGGCTACGTCGATGCGTATCTTTACGCCGAGCGTGTGATTCTCCGGCGCAGAGCATTGCAAACTGAAGAAGTCGCCAATACAGCCGCGTTCCTACTCAGTCCAAGATCATCGGGAATCAACGCCCAGTCCATCATCGTCGATGCCGGAATGTCCACCAATTATTTTGATCGCGAAGTAGTGCGCGACGCTACGCGACCAAACTGAAGGACGGCGGAACGATCCCTGTGATACAGCCGAACCGAAAGGTACGCACCTACCCTATCGGCATTTTCCGAGAGATACCAAGGCGAAGTTATTCGTATTGGGAAGACTCGGTAACACCTACGAGTTGTTGCAGGCGCTGGATGGCTCTAGTTAGGAGTACGCGGGTGGCGCCGTCGGATTTGCCGCTTAGCTCGGCAATCTCCTTGGTGGGCAATCCGTCGCCATACCGCAGTTGTAGGATTCCTCGTTGAGCATCGGAGAGCTTCTCCATGGCGATTTGAATTCTCTGCAGTCGTATGTCGCGGCTGAGCGCCGAACTGGGCGACGTGATGCTGGCGATCAAGAGTTGTTCCAGGTCGCCGTCCTGCCCCGTCTCAGCCCCATGGATCGACCGTTGCTTTGACACAGAGCGTTTGGCAGCACCAAAATGATGGCGATGCGCGTCGACCACTCGACGCCGGGCGAGTTGGTCGAGCCATCGCTGGATATCTAAGTCTTCCTTTGGCAGGCGCGGCAGCGCGGCAATGGCGCTGACAGCGATTTCTTGTACCAAGTCGTCTGATTCCACCACGCCGCGGAGATGGTCTCCAATGATACTGGACACAAACCCAACCAACCGCGGGCGTTGGAGTTCGATGAATTCCGCCAAGGCGTCGGTATCGGAATTGAGAATTCGCTGGACGAGTTCGGAACTTTCCATGGAAATGTTTCTCCGCCAAGCGACTTGTCGTGAGTGGATTGGTAGTTGTTCTCGGCAAGTTGGAGTAGATTGGATTGGAATGCCATGGTGCCGTTAATCTAATGGAAAAGCAAGTCGGCCACTGGCAAAAACGCGAACTTTGCCGCTCGTTTCCCATGATCGAACCGTATGGCTGAATCATCCTCTTCCTCGGAGTACACGATCGACGCATCGTTCGCTCAGCTTGAAAGCTGCATTGGACGCTTGCAGGCGATCGCTCCAGTCCAGCGAGCCGGATTGCTGCGCGACTTGGTGCCCGATGTTCCCGAGGTAGCTCGACGCTTGATCGTGGTGGAGTTGATCAAATGCGACATGGCGGCGGCCGCCGATTTGGGAATCGTTCGGAACATTGACTTCTACCTTACCGCTGTGAGCGATTGGTTACCGATCGAACGAATCCCGTTCGACCTGGTGCTCGAGGAGATCCTGCTTCGCAAAGAAAATGGCGAGGCACCGGAGCTGGCGGAATACCAAGATCGTTTTCCAGCCATCGCCGCCACCATTGGCCGCTGGTTGGCCGAGAGCCAAGCCACCGAGCGCTTGGGGTCGCATGGCGAACTGCCAGATCTAACGATTGGACAGAGCATCGAGGATTTCAAATTGTTGAGTTTGCTCGGTGAAGGGGCGTTTGCTCGCGTGTATTTGTCTTGGCAGGACTCGATGCATCGCTTGGTGGCCCTTAAAGTCACCAGGCGCGGCAGCGACGAGCCGCAGGCCCTCTCGCAACTGGATCATCCCAATATTGTCCGGGTATACGATCAGCGGAATTGTCCGGACCCTCCCACCAATTTGCTCTATATGCAGTATGTCCCCGGTGGCACGCTGGCCGACGTGATCAAGGGTGTGCGGGAGATACCCATCGACAGTCGCTCCGGCGGCCATTTAATCGAATCCATCGATCGTCAATTGGCCAAGTGTGACCAACCGCGCCCGGAGCAGTTGACGGCCCGAACGCTGCTCCAGGCCATGGATTGGCCGACGACCGTCGCTTGGATCGGAGCGCAACTGGCTGAGGGCCTCGATTATGCTCATTCGAAACAAGTGCTGCATCGGGATATCAAACCGGCCAATATTCTATTGTCGAGCGAAGGTGTTCCCAAGCTGGCCGACTTTAATGTCAGTTTCAGCGGACTGGCCGGCAGAGCGGGCGCGGCTGTGTATTTCGGCGGTTCTCTGGCGTACATGTCGCCAGAGCAATTGCGAGTGGCGGACGTTGGGGACGAATTGAAGGCGCACGAGTTGGACGGGCGCAGCGATCTGTATTCGCTAGGTATCGTGCTATGGGAATTATGGCAAGGTATACGACCGTGGCCGAACCACGCGCCCGTCGGAAGTTGGTCCGAGGCGATCTACTGCCAAGCTCAGGCACGCAACATTCGGCTTCCCAACCCTGAGCGCCCGACTAATTTTCCCGAGCGCGTGCTGGCTCGATCGATTCGGTCCGTTCTAGAAATCGATCGCGACTGCCGTCCGTCGTGCGGAGCCGAGTTGGCTCAGCGATTGCGTTTGGCACTCCATCCCGACGTAGCGGCCTTGGTCGAATACGCTCCCAACAGTTGGCCGGATCGCATTCTACGCTTGCCTGTCTACTTGATTTCCGCGCTCTTAATTTTCATCCCCAATGCCGTGTTTGGTGTTATCAATTACACATACAACTTTCACGCCATCGTCGAGCGTTACCCGGAAGAGTTGCAAAACTTTTTTTGGGGATTCGCCATGGTAATCAATGGCGTTTTCTTTCCCTTTGGAGCATTTCTACTGATCCTATTGGCGCGACCGGTCGCGCATGCGCTACGCCACAGCGCGGCCGGCGGTACCGTCAACGAGAGCCAACTGCGGAACACGTGGCTGCTGGGTCATCGGACGGCGCTAATCGGAGGTGTAATGTGGACGATCGGTGGGACAACTTTCCCGATTGCACTTACAATCGTCCAGTCGATGCGCGGATTGACTTTTCACTTGTTGGACGCGATTCACTTTGTCGTCTCGCATGCAGTTTGCGGTTGCGTCGCATGGATTTCACCATTTTTTGGAATCACCTTGGTTGCTGCCGGAATCTACTATCCCAAGATGATTTCCGCCTCGATCAGCGATCCGGGATTTACCGCCCGTCGCGAAATGCTCAAGCGGCGGTTACGCTGGTATTTGCTCTCGTCGTGGGCGGTCCCTTTTCTGGCGCTGGTCTTGCTAGTATTGCGACCGGACGCGCACAAATTCGATTTATTGTTGACGATTGCTATTGCCGCTTTAGCGTTGTTTACGGCTTTCGCTGCCCACCAGCGGCTCGAACAAACACTGCAAAAGCTGGCCGTATTACTGTCCGATGAGCGATCTCGCAGTCCGTTACAATCCCCTCCCCATAGAAAATAAACCATCGATTCTCGCACCGGCGGGCAGTTGACCGACTGACAATCGGTGGGTCTAAGAACAATACCGTTCAACGAACGTGGGATAAGCTTCCAGCGCTTCCAGCTTGTCAACCTGTAGCGGAGTTTCGCCATTGCTTGCACAAGATATTGACAAGCTGGAAGCTTATCCCACGTTCGTTGAACGGTATTGGGTCTAAGAACGCCCTGCTCGGGCGCCGGGAATGACGAACTTTTTGGAGAAAACGGCAACGATCAACTCCTGGGCGACGACTTTGACGATGGCACCAACGGATCAGCATTCAACGGTGCCGACACACTCGATGGCGGTGCCAATGACGATACGCTCTTCGGCTACGGCGGCATGGATTTGTTGAGAGGTGGGTCAGGCAACGATGCTCTGGAGGGCGGAGCAGGCAACGACACGCTCAATGGAGACTCAGGAAATGACACACTGCGCGGCGGAAGCGGTGACGATTCACTCCGCGGTGGAATTGGAGACGAGAGTGTCGCCTTTCGCTCCGCGAAAGTCGCGTTACATCATTCTTTCGCGGAGCGAAAGACGACAATAAAAAACCTGTCGATGCTAAACACATGTCACCGAGCTGCTTTGCTACTCGGCTATAGTGCATCACCGCCTCTCCGCAAAAGTGCAGAAACTCTTGCGGAGAAGCGTGCTCCTGTCGCGTTACTCAAATCGTAACCGTTCACGGAGTTATTTAGAGAGCAAGCTGGGATTTGGTTGCTGATTGAGGTGAGCGGCGATGGAATCGTGCAAATAGGTGAAGAAGTTGCGTTCTTGTTTCTTACAAGTGGCAATCGCTGTCCACATGC
>SXGS01038250.1_pt1 | contig 22759 bp, 8 predicted proteins | sample 3174681 | NCBI WGS metagenome assembly SXGS01 (sample SAMN11356861, study PRJNA531348) | freshwater metagenome | isolation source: freshwater sample F1-80 | place: China: Fuxian Lake, Yuxi | collected 2017-12-25
CTGCAACTTTTCGGCTGAAACGAAGTCTTGGGTTACGAAGACTTTCCCCTTGGTGGTGGTAACGAGGAGTGCCGACTGCCGCTGAGGCTCGGAGCACAGGCGGCAAATCGGGGCGCCGGCGACGCTAGCGTCGGTTGCCACAGGGTTGGGAAACTGCTTCTCCAACTGGTCGACGTATCCGATTCCCACACCATCCACCGTGAATCCGAATCGAGCCGTTCCGCGGAGGCGAGGCGTCACGGATCCCCCGTCCACATCAGTTGTCACGTTGCTGTACTTCGCCGTGCCGTTCCCCACGTTCAAGTCCGCGTTGAGCAGATTCGGACCGCCATCCTGTTCCAGGTGGAACTTGCTCTTGCCGTTGGTCGGCTTGAGTTGACGGGTCGTCAGCATCCGCTGCAAAAGCCCTGCGAACGCTCGGGTGTTGCCGCCGATGGTGAACATTCCGGAAATCCCGTTGGCGCCGATATCTGCCACAAACGTTCCGATAGGGTTCACGAAGTCTAGGCCTGAAGCGTTGAAGACCTGTCCGGTGATCTTGTTCCGCCTGGACTTTCCAATCATGTTCACGTTGATCAGGGTGTCGCCGTTAACATCGCCGATCTCATCCAGTGCGCTGCAGCGGAAAGCTGCGCCGGTAAGGGTTGCCGAGAGAGCCCACGGCTGCGCCGTGCCGCCGTCCAGTGTCCCGAGATAGAACTTCGGCCCGGCCGCCTCAGCAGGCTCAGGCTGGACAAAATCCACCGCAGCCGCGGCCGCGCCGAGCATGGCGCCCCGGGAAATCAATTCTCTCCGCTTCACCGCAACACCGGCCTTTCCGAAGCCTCACTTCAACACGGCTACTCCAGTGTTGCGATGACATGGCTTGCATCCCTACCTGAATTCAATCAAGAGTGTGGCTGCGATCACAAACCGCAGCCGCGAGGTAGTCGGGGCCTCACCGGCGACGATCGAACGCCAGGGTCACTGCCGCCCCGTGCTCATCCAGAAGGTGCGCGGCGAGTTCAGCAAGGGTTGGGTGTTCGAAGAGGGCCGCCGGTTTCAACTCGGCCTGGAAGTCGCGCTTTACCACCGCCGCGACCTCCACGGCCATCAGTGAGTCAAAACCGAGATCCACGAACGCAGAGTCCTCGGAGATCTGATCGGAGGTGGTGCGCAGTGTGGAGGCGACTTCCTGTCTGAGGAGACCGAGCAGCCATTGATAGCGGGGATCGTGCAGGGATCCGGCCCCTCCGCGTCCCGCGGCGCCGGCTCGGGATGATGCGCGTTGGATGTCCCGAAGCTCGTATCCCGATGACAGATCGAAGCACGCGACAACCGGCTCATCGACCTTCATTGCAGCCCGCAGGAAGGCTGCGCCACGGGCACTCTTTAGCGGCTCCAACTCGCGTCGCTTGAGTTCATGGGTGAAGCGGCTCTCCTTGAGCAGTCCGGTCTCCGACCAGGGTCCCCACATGACGCTGACCGTCCGAAGGCCGGAGCCACGCATCCGCCACTCGGCAAAGGCATTCTGAAGCGCGTTGGCCGCGGAGTATCCCGCAGAGCCCGCACCTCCGACGAGGGCAGCGATGGATGAGCAGAGCAGGAACAGGGTGGGTTGGAACGGCAGGGTAGCGGCATGGAGCAGACTTGCGCCGTCGACCTTCGCCAGAAACGGCGTCTCGAAGGCGTCTCGGGTGGTGTGGGAGATCAGTGCCGGTTGGAGCGATCCGGCGGCGTGGATGACAACGTGCAAATCGCCGAAGTGGGAGGCGGTGGCCGCCACGACGCGGGCCACGTCCGCCTCGACCACCATGTTGCCATGCAGCAGGAGCACTTCCGCCCCAAACCTGCGGAGTCGGTCCAGGCCTTCCTTCCGCTCGGGGTGATGCTCAGCGGAGAACTCGGTTCGGTTAACAAGCGCCAGGCGGCAAGGTCCCTCTTGAGCGATAGCCGCCGCGAGTTCGAGGCCGATGCCTCCCTGTCCTCCGGTAACGAGGATTACCGGATTGTTGGGCCATGGAGGGCGGGTATTGGCGGCGGCCGGCGCGGGCTCCAACTCGAAGTGCAATCGCTGCCCTCCGCGCCGGGCTCCCCATCGTTGAAAGCCCGGCCGTTCCCAGCAGGTGTCGATCTCCTCACGAAGCAGAGGCCCAGAGGGAGTGCATGGATCCAGCGGATCGAGGTCCAGGGTGGCGACGTCGATGCGATCGTACTCGCGGGAGAGGACCTGCGCGACCGCTCGGAGCGCTGTTGCAGGCTTCAACTCGGCCGGCTCTCCCACGGTTCCGGTGGACTCCGCACCGCGCGTGACAACCAGCAGGCTCCAGGCGCCCCGGAAGGTGGCCACCAACTGGCTGCCGATGCGAACGAACCGATAGAGCGAGGATCTATCCGCTGCTTGATGGATGGATTCGGAGTGGCGCTCGTCGGCCCCGAACTCTGCCTCGAGATACACGACTCCCGCGAAGCCATCAGCGGTTTGCTTTGCGACTTCGGAAAGCGCAACCGGATCCAGGGGAACTTCGAGATCCTCGGAGAATGACATCAAGAATACGGCGGTATCCGGCTGGAGGGCTTGAACCAGTTGTTCTGCGTCGGCTCCGTTCGACGAGAGCACCAGCCAGGCGCCCGGGCGTCGCACAGAAGGATCGAGTTTGGGGGAAGGGACCCAGCGAGGGACCCGAACCTGGGGCGGCGCTTCATCCCGGGCTTCGGGTGGGGGCGGAGCCAGCTCCGCGAGGTGTAGTCCGCGGAGTTGTACGGTGACTCGACCTTCCAGGTTTGCAATATCCAGGTCCACCCGAATCAATCCATCCCCCGAACGCCTGGGATCACCCGAGAGCCGGGAGTGGGCCCAGGACTTGAACGAGACCGGCCCGAGCAAGGTAATCGACTCGACGAAGTGCGGAACCAGTGTCGGAAGTTGCTCCCCCGACTCGGTGGACGGCAGGGCGAGCAGCGCGAGCGATTGCAGGGCTCCGTCCAGGATTGCCGGCGGCAGATAGAAGCGAGATTGCCAGTGGAAACGGGGCTCAAGGTGAAGCAGCGCCAGGGTCTCGACCTCGGATCCGGAGCCGCGTTCAATGGAAGTGAGATTGGGTCCGTAATCAAGCCCCGCCATCCGCAAAATGCCGTAGAACTCGTCCCCTGGCCGTTGACGGGTGCATCGAGCCGCCACCTCCCGGATATCGAGGCAGGGCGGATCTGAAATCTCAACTTCGGTAGCGATCGCCGCGGCATGCCGCACGCCGGAGTCCCACCGCGAGGTCGGGCGCAACACGAGTTTGCCCACATATCGACGATCCCGCATGTCGCGAAATGCGTCTTCAGCCCGCTCCAGGGGGTAGCTCTTCGCAGGGAGCGGTACAAACCAACCTTCCGCCAGGCCCCGAGCTAATCGGCTCAGCAACTCCACGTAGGTGTTCGGGCTGTGCGCGGCAACGAGGTTCATGTCTACGACATGGTATCCAATACCGCGCTTCAGCAGCGATAGATCCAGGGCGTGGGCGTCGTAGACGGAGACCCGGCCGATCTCCAGGAACCGGCCGTTGACGGCAAGGATCTCGAGACCGGCACGCACGATCTCCCCGGGGGCGGAGTTGAGCACCAGATCCACGCCGCGCCCGGCGGTGGCAGCGTGAACGGCCGCTGCAAAATCGGTGGATCGCGAGTCCAGCGCGAGCTCAACGCCGAGGCTACGCAGGTAGTCTCGACGCTCCGGTGTTCCGGCTGTGGCAAAGACTCTGGCTCCTGCCGCACGCGCGACCTGAATGGCCGCGAGGCCCACGCCACCGGCGGCAGAGTGAATGAGGATCGTCTCTCCCGGTTGTATTCGGCCGCGGTTCTCCAGCGCATACAGTGCTGTGGTGAACGCGACCGGGAGCGCGGCGGCCTGCACGAAGTCCAGTTCAGCCGGAAGTCGCGTCAATTGATCCGCCCGGACTGTAACGTGGGTCGCAAGGGCCCCCAACTGCACACCGACCACGGGATCCCCCACGGCGTGCGACTCCACGCCAGGCCCCGTGCGGGAGACGACGCCGGCAAACTCGCTGCCGAGCGACTCCAGGCCCTCAACGTTCGGATAGATCCCGAGCGCTTTCATCAAATCCATGAAGTTCAGTCCGGCAGTCCGAACTTCAACTTCCACTTCCCCCGTGTCCGGCGCCGTTCGTGGGTGGGGCCGGAGCGACAGGCTGCTCAAGACACCCGGCTCGGTGCAGCGGAGCACCTGTTTCTCATCGGGGCTCGTGGGTGGAGTGCCTCTCAACTGAGTACGCCAACTCCCTTCGGCGGACGGTTCCGGAGCCACCGAGAGGAATTCACTCCCGTCAGGGTCACCCGGCGACGCGACAATGGGGGCAGTCAGCGTGAGGTTTTTCAACGTATTCAGGGGACGTCCGGAGGCCAATCGCCCGGCCGCCAGCAAAGCCTCCGCCATCACCACACCAGGGACGATCGTGCGCCCCTGCACCCGGTGGTCCGCCGTCGCCGCATGGGCGCCTTCCCGACTGAAGCCGTAGATTCGCCCGCCGTCCGCCTCGTGCGCGAGTTCCTTACCCACCAGTGGGTGGCACTCGCACGGGGGCGTCGCCTCGTGCGGCCGACTCCCCAACAGGGGCGGTGCGCCCGGACTGAGGCGCTGCCAGCCTGCCGGGCGAATCTCACGCCGTTCGATCGCCTGTCTGGGGAGCCGGGTCGCTCCGGGGCGGGACGGCTCCACCTCGGACCAGTTCAGGTCCGCTCCAGCCACCCAGAGCCGGCCGACCGTGCCAAGCAGCGTCGGCCAATCCTGGCTTCCGGGCGCCTCTCCGGCCCGTGGGGCCTGGATGGATGGGAGGATCCGCGTGTTCCTCGGGAGGTTCAGGCGGCGGAGCAGCCCGCAAAGATCCGGCCTCGGGCCGACCTCGAGAAACAGTCGGACGCCGTGCTGAACCAGGGTTTGGACGCAGCGATCGAATCGGACCGGTGACCGGAGGCTCTCCGCCCAGTAGCCCGCCCGCGGCGCCTCCGAGGGCAGCCACTCCCCGGTCAGGTTGCCCACCATTGGGATCGAAGGAGCCGTCTGGGGGATTCTGGCTTCCTGTTGCGCCAGTGCCGAAACGATCGGATCCATTCGGTGAGAGTGGAAGCCATTCCGCACCGAAAGTCGTCGGATCCAGACACCCTCGGACTCGACGCGCTGAGTGAAGTCATCCAGAGCATCCAGATCCCCGGAGAGCACGACGAGACTCGGGCCGTTGTAGGTGGCAATACACAGGCGACCGGCGTAGTCCTCAAGGAGTGGGGAAAGGCGTTCCGGGGGAAGTTGGACGGCGGCCATGCCTCCCCCGGTTGGGAGTCCGGCGCACAGACGTCCGCGCTCCGCCGCGAGCTTGAGCCCAGCTTCAAGCTCGAAGATCCCTGCGATACAGGCTGCGGGGTACTCCCCGACGCTGTGTCCCAGCACGGCATCGGGCTGCAATCCCCACCTCATCCACACACGTGCACTGGCCCAGTTGACGGCAAAGAGCGCCGGTTGCGCGACCTCGGTCTGATGGATCTCTTCTGCCGGAACCGTCCCGACGAGATACTCCAGCAGCGGGCGCGGAAGGTCGTCGCGGAGGATCTCCTGGCAGCACTCCAGGTCCTGTCGAAATCCGGTGTCCTCGGCGAGCAGGCCTGCCGTCATGCCGGGATACTGCGAACCCTGACCGGTAAAAAGGAACGCAACCTTCCCGATTCCCTGGGGGGAACTGCGGCCCGATATCCGACCGGGAGAAGCCTCCGGGCCGGTCAGCGATGTGATGCCGGACATTGGTTCTCGCGTCGACACTACGGCGCAGGCGCGGTGGGGCAGGCGAGAACGTTGCGTCAGTAGGGCGGCTGCAACTTCGGCGACGGCCGTCGGCGGGCGGCTATCCAGTTCCGCCGCGAGCCGCTGGGAGTTCTCCGCGAGGGCGTTGTCCGACTGTCCGCTGACCGTCACCAGATGATGGGTGCGAACCAGCCCGACGGGCGGTGAGTTCGTGGAGCGTTTCGACCGAGAGGGGCGAGACGTCTCGGAGAGCACGAGGTGTGCGTTGGCGCCTCCGAAACCGAACGACGAAACTGCGGCGTAGCGACGAGTGCGGCCGGGTTCCCAGGGGATCGTTTCCGTGGGAATGAACAGCCTGCAGTCCGGTTCCAGCAGCGCTGCGTTGGGTGTGGTGACGTGCAGGTGGCGAGGAATGGCGCCCCGACTCAGACAGAGAGTTGCCTTGAGCACTCCGGCCACGCCGGCGGCTGCTTCCGTGTGCCCGAAGTTCGTCTTGCACGAACCCACCACGCAGAGTTCATCCTCTGCGCGAGGCAAGCCGTAGACCGCCTGAATGGACGCGAGTTCCACCGCGTCTCCCAGCGCGGTGCCCGTGCCATGCGCTTCCACGTAGTCCACCCTGGCGGCGGGAATGCGTGCCGCCGCCAGGGCCTCCTGCATCACGCGTTGCTGCGACTCGCCGTTTGGCGCTGCGATTCCCGGCGTATTCCCGTCCTGGTTGATCGCCGACCCGAGGATCATTGCGAGGATGGAGTCTCCATCACGCAGGGCATCGGACAACCGCTTCAGAACCACGACCCCGCACCCCTCGGCGCGAACATACCCATCCGCATCGGCATCGAAGGTTCGACAGAACGGGCCGGTGCTGATCATCTGCGCTCGCGAAAAGGCGACGAATGTCGACGGATGGAGCAGGACGTTCACCCCTCCCACCAGTGCGAGATCCGACTCTCTGCTCCGAAGGCTGCCGCAGGCCAGATGAATGGCAACCGACGCCGACGAGCAGGCCGTGTCTACTGTAAAGCTGGGCCCCCGCAGATCGAGAAGGTGGGACACACGGTTGGCGATGAGGGCGAGCGCCGTGCCGGTGCCGGAGTAGATGTCGGGGTCGATCACCTGCTCGGCGCGAAGCTGAGCGTAGTCCCAGGAGGACGCTCCCACAAAGACCCCGGTGCGGCTACCCGCCAGCCGGTCCGGCGCCAGCCCGGCATGCTCCAGCGCCTGCCACGCGACATCCAGAACAAGGCACTGCTGCGGGTCCATCCCCTCCACTTCCCGTTGGGAGAGGCGGAACAGGCGGGGGTCGAACTTCCACACATCGTCGAGGAAGCCGCCGAATGAGGCCCGCATACGCTTGGCGGCGGCTCCGGTTGGGTCGAAGTATCCGGGAACATCCCACCGGTCATCCGGGATGGGGGACGTGGTGCACCGACCTGCGAGCAGAACTTCCCAGAAGGCGTCCAAATTCGGTGCGCCTGGGAAGCGGCACCCCGCTCCGATGAGTGCGATAGGTTCCAGGGCCGGCACGGGGTCTGCCTCCTTCGGACGAGAAGGGGTCGACCCAGGTCTGGCGGGGTCGCCACGGCTTCATTCGTCCCGAAGGCGAATCGCCCCTGCCAGATCCAGTCTCGAAATCCTCCGAAGACCGGGCCACTGCGCCAGGAACACCAGCACTACCGGCGCCGCGAGGGCCATGAGGTAGGTTTGCTGGGAGACGACGAGCTTCATCGCGAATCCTTCGGTCTGGGTCGCATCCATCAGGCCCTGCGCTACCCGAATTCCCGGATAGAGACCGATGGCGGCTCCGAGCGCCGCCACCATCATGTTTTCCAGCGCTACCAGGATCGAGATTCGTCCCATCCCAAACCCCAGCGTTCGGAGTGTGGCCAGTTCGCGCGTTCGCTCCCAGAGAATGCTGTCGGTGGCCGTATAGGTGACCGCGAGCGCCATCGCGGCGCCGAAGAGCATGAAGATTCCCATAAACGTGCGGCTGTAGGCGGTGAGCTCGTAGATCTGGGCAGCCAGCTCGTCGCTCGTCTGCACCAGCGCGACGTCCTTGCGGGCTTGAAACCGGGCCCGCACCGATGCCAGGTAACCGGGCTCCACCCGAAGCAGGGCGCCTGTGATCCCTCTCGGCGGGAGACCCAGCGGAACTCCGTAGCGGAGCTGCAGATCGCGAAGCCCGATGTAGATCGGCGTTCCAATTGGTTGGTGGACCGGATCTCCAGACCGCAGGTTCGCCTCGGCGCTGAACTCGCGAGTGTTCTGCGTGTAGGCGATATTCAGCAAGTTCCCTCGCTCCAGGTTCAACTTCCGCATCAGCGCGTCGGTGAAGAGCACCGTGCCCGGCAGCGGAAACATCGGGAGCCCCGTGTCGAGTGACGGGAGCCGGCGGAGTTGGGAACCGGGAAGCACTCCGATCATCACCGTTTCCTCGCTTCGCCCGTTGTGAAGGATTCGCACCGGAAGTTCCAGCGACGGCTCGACCCGAAGTACCCCTGGCCAGCGTCGGAAGTGAAACAGGATACCGTCGGCCGGCGGCTCGGAAAAGCCGACGAGCAGATCGTAGTTCTGCACCTCTTTGAGGTACGTCCTCAGAGATGCGTCGAGACTATCGAGCATCGAGCCGGTGAGGATGAGCAGGATGGTGGATGCCCCCACTCCGACGGCAGTACCCAGCGTCCGCAGCGGCCGCCGCAGCAGGTTTCTGAGCGGGAGCGCCAGCATCAACGGAAGCGGGATTCGCGCCGCGAGCATCGGCGACGACGGGACCTGACCCCGCATGGCTTCCGCGGGCGACATGGCCGCCGCCTGCCTCGCCGGACCGAGGGCGCCGAGCCCGCAGGCCACCAGCGACAGACCAAATCCCGCGACAGCCAACTCGGGATGCGGCTCCACGATCTGGTACGGCATGTGCAGCAGGTCCGCATAGACCTTGGAGATGAGCAGCCCGTAGCCATATCCGAGCCCCACTCCCACCAGACCACCACCGGCGCCGGCAGCGATCCCGAGTTCGAGGTAATGCTGAAGGATGGCCGAGGGTGGGAAACCGGACGCGCGCAAGAATCCGACCTGCCCCCGCTGCGCCTGCACCCATCGTGCCAGAACGAGAGACACCGCCAGGGCGGCGGTGCCTAGGAAGAGCGTCGGCATGAGGACGGCGGCCGGCGCGTAGCCGTCGAGATCGGATTGGAGCAGCAGGTTGGACGGCTGCTCCGCTCGCGTCATCGGATCCTGAGATCCATAGGCGGAGTATCGCCGGCGGATCTCCTCGCCGATGCGGTCAGCCTGGCCGGGCTCAGTGACCAGCGTCACCTCATTCACCGAGCCCGCCATTCCGAGCAGTGACTCGATCTGGTCTCGTCGCACGAACAGCACGCCGAAGGTCTCGGGCGTCGGCATCAAGAGCTGTTTGCTCTGGACCGCGTAAATGTACTCAGGGCTGGAGACGATGCCGGTGACCGTGAAGGCGACACGCTGCCCGTCGAGCTTCGGAAAGATCCGGTCTCCGGGCCGATACTTGTGTCGGGCCGCGAAGCTCGACTCCAGCGCCGCCTCTCTGCGCGCGCTTCCGATGGGCAGGCGGCCCTCCAGAACCAGAAGCTGGTTCACCGCCGGCTGATCTCGGGGCGGAAGCGTCACGAGTCGTCCGGTCACCCGACCCCGCCTCCCGGGCGACTGCTCGACATCCAGATCCACCACCAGACGCCCATCGACATGGATCACCCCCGGCATTCCTGAAATCCGCTGTACGATGGCGCGCGGCGCCCGCTTCAGCCCGATCGTGACGTCGGCGAACCGGAGGCGCTGGTAGCTGACGGCGTAGGAGATTTTCTGATTCGAGTAGCCCATCAGTAAGCCGTAGAACATCGCGACACCGAGGCCCGCGACGATGCTGATGGCCACGATCTGCCAGATTCCGGCGCGAACGTCTCGGATGAGCTTCGTTCGCAGCCGATTCACCACTGCAGTTCCTCCGGTTCGACCGGGTGGGCAACTTCCTCCACTCCGGCGAGCGAGCCGCCGTGCAGGCGCACCACCCGATCCGCCATTCGGGCGATGTCCTGGTTGTGAGTCACCAGAAGGACGCCGTGACCGTCGGCGCGCTGGGCATCGCGAAGAACGCGGAGCACGATGATCGCAGTTTCGATGTCGAGATTCCCCGTTGGCTCATCCGCGAGGACCAGTGCGGGGCGCTTTACGAGGGCCCGAGCGATGGCTACCCGCTGCTGCTCGCCGCCGCTCATTGCGGAGGGGAAGTGGTGCTCCCTTCCGGCGAGGCCCACACTCCGGAGCACCTCTCCCGGATCTCGGGGCGACTTTGCCAGTTGGGCTACGAGTTCCACATTCTCTTTGGCCGTGAGGGTGGGCACCAGGTTGAAGAATTGAAACACGAAGCCGATGGTCTCTCGCCGGTAGACGGTCAACGCGGCCTCGCTCTGGGCTGCGAGCACCCGCCCGTTGACGAGCACCTCGCCCTCGGAAACGGTATCCAGACCCCCCACGATGTTTAACAGGGTCGTCTTTCCGGAGCCGCTCGGACCGAGAAAGACCACAAACTCGCCGGCAGGAATCTCGAGGTCGATGTTGCGGAGTGCGGGCACCTCGGTCTTACCCATCCGATACCGCTTCCAGACCCCGCGCATGCGAACGAGCGGGGCGTCCATCAGTCGGGTTCCGGAGTGAGAGTGGTCGGCACGGCGGCCTCGTCTCTCCGCCCACCAAAGAGCCGGCGACCCAGCCGGATCAGGCCCTCGCCGAAGTCGTCGAAGAACGTGTACATCGCCGGAATGACCAGCAGCGTGAGGAGCGTGGAGAGGATCAGGCCCCCGATCACCACGATCGCCATCGGCGAGCGCATCTCACTGGCGCGACCGATCTGCAGCGCGACGGGCGTCATGGCCGAGACGGTGGATATGGTTGTCATCAGAATCGGTCGAAGTCTGACCGGTCCCGCCCGGCGGAGCGCTTCATTCCTGGAGAGTCCCGAGGCGCGCAGGGTGTTCGTGTAGTCCACCAGCAAGATGGCGTTCTTCGACACCAGACCCACCAGCATCACGATCCCAATCATCGAGACGATGTTCATCGTCGCCCCGGTGAGGATCATCGCGACCAACCCGCCCACAAGGGCCATGGGAACGCTCGCCATGATCGTGATGGGATAGAGGGGGCTGTTGAAAAGCGCGGACATCAGCATGTAGGACAGCGCAATGGCGAGCAGCAGAGCGGCGGTCATCAAACCGGCGCTCTGCTCCATATCGTTGACGTCGCCACCCCATGCCCAGCGGACGTTGCCCCAGTCCATGTCCGCCAGGGCGCTCTCGGCGGCGGCCTGAGCGGCGCCCAGGGATGTGCCCTCGGTGACCTGCGCGTAAAGGATGACGCGGCGCATCCGGTTGGACCGAAGGATCTTGCTGGGGCCGGAGCCGAGCCGCACCGTGGCGACGTCGTCGACAGTGACCGAGGTCGGACCTCGATGCACCAGCACCAGATCCTTCAGTCCATCGGCATCCAATCCGGCGATACTCCCGCTGGCGCGTGCGACACGAAGACGGATGGGGTAGGAGCGCTCCCCTTCGCGGAGGCGGAAGTCCGAGTTGCCGGCGATGGCGGTTCGGATGGCGCCCGCCACCTCCGCCGGGCTAACCACGAGATCTTCAGCGCGCTCGCGGTCCAGCACGACCTGGAGTTCCGGATCGCCACGCCTGTAGGACGAGTCGACGTTTCGAAGCAGGGAGAGCTTCGACAGGCGGGTGCGAGCTTCGGCCGTGACCTGCTCCAGTTCTGCGAGGTCTTTTCCGTGGAGATCGATTTCCACGGGGGCGCGGGCTGCCGTGAGACCCCGAGCTACCGCGACAGTGATCGACGCGCCCAGCGCCTTCGGCTCGAGCCGCTTTCTCAGGTCGGCGGCAACCTGCTCATCGGATCGCCGTCGCATGCCCGTCTGGCCCCCCGGATGCAGCAGCCGGTCGAGGAAGCCCTGTTTTTCAATCAGGTTCAGCGTGAGCTGTCCGAGTTGGGGGCCACGATCGGGGAGGGAGCCGAAGCCGGCCAGAATCTCCCCGGCGCTGGAGAGCATCTTCTCTCGGTCCACCTCGGGGATTTCGGCTGCGACGGCTTCAATCCGACGTAGGACGCCGTCGGTGGCGGAGAGAGCGGCTCCGGGCGGCAACTCCACTTCGACGGTGACCTGGCCCCGATCGATCGACGGCGTGAAGTCGAAGCCCAGCATCTGCCATGCTAGAAATCCGGTGAGCGCGAGGGATCCGAATCCGAGGGTGACCACCCAACTCCGTCGCTCCAGCGCCAGCGCCAGAACACGCTCGTACTGTCGTTCCAGCCGCTCGTAGGTCCGGTCAAACCAGGCGCCGAAGCCGTGGGCCGGCGGGGTCAATCCTTCGCCCGGCTTCAGCCACCGTGCGGCCAGCATCGGGGTGAGGCTAAAGGACACATAGAGCGAGGCCAGCGTAGCGGTGGAGATCGTCAATCCGAACTCACGAAAGAACTGCCCGACGATCCCGCCCATGAAGGCGATCGGGACGAAAACCACCACGTCAACGAAGGTGTTGGCCGCATCGGCCAGCCCAATTTCGGCGCGTCCGTCGAGCGCCGCCTGCTGCGGACTCTTCCCCATGGCGCGGTGACGGTGGATGCATTCCAGCACCAGGATGCTGTCGTCCACCAGGATTCCCACCGAGAGCGAGAGGGCGAGCATCGTCATCTGGTTCAGCGAGAAGCCCGCGAAATACATCACGATGAAGGTGACGATGATCGAACTGGGGATAGCGCACGCGACGATCAGGGTGTCCTTCAGGCTGTGGAGGAAGACATAGACAATGAGCACCGCCAGGAGCGATCCGATGATAAGGGTGGAGTAAATGTCTTCCAGCGCATCGCCGATCGCTCGGGAGTGGTCCTGCAGGACGGTGATCTTGACGTCCGGCGGGATGCTCTCTTCCAGACCCTTCAACTCTCTGTGGAGGCCCTCGGCGACATCCATCGAGTTGGCGTCGGGCACCCGTGTCAGGATGATGCCGACGCTGTCCTTGCCGCCAACCCGAGTCATCTGCTCGCGTTCCGCAAAGGTGTCCGTGATCTCGGCAAGATCTCGCAGCCGCAGCAGGGCCGTCGGCTCCTCGGAAACTGCGCCATAGCGGCTCTGCTGCAGCATCCGGCCCGCGGCGGCAGGAGCGGGAATGGGGGTGTTTCGCAGGTCCTCCAGGCTGTTGAATTCGCCGAGAACCCGTACCGACACGTCGCGCCGTCCCAGCACGAGACTCCCCGCCGGCACCGATCTCGACGCGGCGCCGAGCGGTCGAAGGAGATCCGTGAGGGAGACGCCGTACGCGCTGAGGCGTTCGGGTTCGACCTGCACCTGAATCTCTCGCCGCAAGCCGCCCACGATGGTGACGGCGCCGAGCCCGGGGACGCGGCCCAGACGAGGCTTTATCTCATCGTCGACCAGTTGCCGCAGGCCGCGACTGTCACCGGATCCGGTGATGCCGAGGACCATGAGCGGTCGGGCGTTGTAATCAAATTTGGCGACCTGCGGCGGTTCGATCTCGTCGGGAAGGTCACGGCGAACCGAGTCGACCCGGGCGCGGATATCCGCTGCGGCGGCATTGAGGTTGGAGCCGAGACGCAGTCGCACCGTAACGATCGCCAGGTTTTCCAGCGCTCGGGCGTTGATCGTCTCCACATTGCCGACGGTGGCGATGGCATCTTCGAGCGGCCGAACCAGCCGCTCTTCCACCTCTTCCGGGGAAGCGCCCGGCCAGACCGTGGTGATGTTGACTACGGGCACGTCGACCTTTGGATCCAGTTCCGCGGGCAGCCCTCCGCGAGCCCGTAACCCAAGCATCATGAGGGCCGCAAGGGCCATCAGGAGGACAATCGGCCGCTCGATGCAGAGGCGTGTAAATTGCATTCTGGAGCTACCGTACGCCCCGAATCGAGACTCGCTCGCCGGGAGTGACGCCCGGCGGCGCGGCCGTGATGACCCACTCTCCGGGGCGAAGTTCCCCCGTGACCCGGGCCCGCGTCGCGTTTTGTCCTCGTGTTTCCACGACGACATCCGTCACCACGCCCCCACGAACCACCCACACCGAGGCGTGGGCTCCATCCAATCGTACGGCTTCGATCGGGACCGACACGGAAGACTCCGCCGCGGCAGTCCGAACTTCGGCTCGACCCAGCCCACCGGGGCTCAGGAGATCGGCGGGGCCGGTGATGTCGATCCGCACCGGGAATGATCTGCCGTCGGGACCGGCCACCCGGCTGATGGAGCGAATTCTCCCGGGAAACGCTCGCCGGGGCAGGGCGTCGGCGATGACCTTCGCGGTCTGGCCCGCTGCCAGTTCGCCCCGGCTTCGAGCGGGAACTGCGGCTTCGAGATAGGTATCCGCCGTTCCGACGACTCTGAGGAGCGGTAGACCGGGACCGGCCAGCTCTCCGACGTGGGCCATTACATTACGTGCCACTCCATCGATGGGGCTCGTGATGGTTGCTTCTGTGGTCTGGCGATCAGCGAGTCTCACGGCAGCCTCCGCCTGTTTCACGGCGGCTTCGGCGGCGCGGATGTCGGCTTTCAGGAGATTGAGTTCGGCGCGCCCGGCTTCTGCCGCCTTCAAGTCGAGCTCCGCCTGGCGCTGCTGACCCCGCGCAGAGGCGGCGTCGGCGGCATCGACTTCTTCCCGTCGAAGGCCGGCGCGGGCGGCGGCAATGCCCGCATCAGCCTGCCGCACCTGGGCTTCCGCGGCGGTGATCTCCTCCGCAGAGGCGCCGTCGAGTACGGCCTGACGCTGGAGCTGAGCCTGTCGAACACCGTCGAGCGCTCTCAGCCAGCCGGTGCGAGCCTCCTCAAACTGAAAGCGAGACACGCCACCCTTCTGGTAGAGGAACTCCACATCGTCCAGGTTCTTCTTCGCGGTATTCAGACTGCGCTCCGCCTGCCGAACCCCGAGATCCGCTTGCTCTCGCTGAGTTGCGGTGGCGCCGGATCGCACCCGGGCAAGATTCCCCTTTGCCGCGTCGAGTCCCGCTTCGGCGCGAGCCAACTCGGCGGAGCCTGCCCCCGCCTGGATCCTGCCGCCGGCCTCCGCCCGCTTGACGCGGAGAATTGCGAGAGCAACTCCCTCCCTGGCCTGGGAGACGCGGTTCTCGATCTCGGTCCGCTTCAATCGCTCCCCCTCGCGCGCCTTTTGCAGCGACGCCCGGGCGACCTGGAGCCCGGAAAGGGCCTGTGCAGCTTGTTCCCGCTGATCTCCGCCATCGAGTCGCACCAGCGCCTGACCCTTTCGAACGGGATCGCCTTCCAGCACCAGGACCGCGAGCACGCGACCGCCGAGTTTGCTGGAGAGGGTGGCCTCGCTGCCGCTCTTCAGCACCCCGGAAAGTCGCAGTGTGCGGTGTTCATCGGAGGGGAGCACCGCCTCACACTGGACTTCCGATACGCGCTCGGCCGCGCGGGAGCGAGTTTGAGCTTCGGCTGCGTCCCGTCGTGCCATGCGCGGCATCACCGCCACACCGACGGCGGCGCCAAGGGCAGCCAGAAGCAAGAGAGGACGGTTGATGGGCATAGTTTTGTTGGACCGGCGCTACCGGGGCGAGGGGAGTCCCTCGCCGAGCGCTCGTTGGAGACGAACCCGCGCCAGATGGCCGTCGTGCAGAGCCCGTTCGCGGTCAGCGCGCACCCGCATCAGGCTCGTGCGGGCATCCAGCACTTCGACCTGAACGGCGCGACCGCGCTCGAGCCGGAGTCTCTGAATCTCATACGCCTTATCGGCCGCGAGAATGGCTTTCTCCGCTGCGAGGACTCGTCCTCGAGCTTCGAGGTGGGCGAGCCGCTGCTGCTCCAATTCCAGCGAGATGGCCTGTTCCAGGACCGTTCGCTGCGCCCGCAGTTGCGCCAGGCGCTCCTCCGCTTCCCGCACTGTTCGGCCCCGGGCCGCGCCGTCGAACAACGGCGCCGTGATGCTGACGGCGGCCGAGATCCCCGAGAACGGCGCCAGCGCGGTTTCGGTTTGGAGGGAGTAAGAAGCTTCCAAACTGATTCTAGGCTGGCCCGAAGATCGGGCGAGCCGAATTCCGGCGGCTGCCGCCTGGATTTGATGCTCCAGCAGCGTGAGTTCCGGCCGCTGGGTCATGGCGCGCTGTTTCAGGGGTTCCAGCGACTTCGGGTCGGCGGGCAGCGCCTCCGGCAATCGCGCTCCGGCTTCTTCGTCGAGCGGCCGGGAGAGCGTTCGATTGAGGTTCCCAAGAGACAACGCGGCGCCGTTTCGAGCCTGGATTTCCGCTGCCTCCGCCTCGGCTTCACCCCGCTCCGCCTGAAGCACGTCGACATCGGCCTGCATTCCCTGGTCGCGGAGCAGCCGTGTCACGCGGACGTGTTCTCGGGCCAGTTCCAATCCCTGACGAGCGACGACCGACAGACTCTGCGCGAGTGCTGCTGCGAGGTAGGCTTCGCGAACCTGCAGCGAAAGGTCCAGCTCGGCCTTTCGGTACGACGAGCGTGCCGCATCAGCCATCGCCGTCGAGCGCTGGAGGGGCGCGTTCCCCGCCCCGAACTGGTAGAGCGGTTGACGCAGCTCGATGGAGAGCCGGGAACTTGCGTTCGGCAGCACGACTTTGTCGGGGCGGCCCGGAAGATCGACACGGGGCTCGCGGAGTCCCTGAGCCGCGACCGCCTGGACATCCGGACGGAAAGCTGGGCGGGTTCGATCCGCCTGAATGAGCCCGACATTCAGTTCCCTGCGGGCGACCTCCAGGGTGGGGCTATGCTTGAGAGCAAGGTCCACCGCGAGTTCCTCCGTCATCGGGGCCGAAGCTGCGAGGGCCTCTGGGGCAGCGGCAGAAACGGATCCGAACGCGGCTGCCCCCAGAACGGCGGCGATGGAAAGCAGCCGGGCGCCTGATCTCGGGGCAAAGCATCGCATAGACTTGTCGGAGGTCGAACCGTATCCGGCGAACAGACTCTCGCTGAACGTCGGGGCCCTGGCCAAAGTGGCACGGGCCGCGGCAAGGAACTTGCGCTCGGATCGAGCGCACTTAGGAAGCATAGGTTAACTCCGTTCGCTTTGGGGCGCAAATCTCATGTTGCCGACGCGCATATTCCTGGGTACGGGGGGGCCGCTGCTTCCGCTGGTGGCCGGCTGGGCCGCTGATCAGCCGGAGTGCGGCGAGTCGCTCTGGATAGTGGTTCCGGGTTCCCGGGCGCAGCGCCGACTCGACGAGTGTTTGGCTGATGTTCTGGATGCGGCCGAGTCTCCTCCACAGGTGGTGGTACTCGGATCTCTGCCGGAGCGGCTCTACCGGCCGGATCGGAGAGTAGCGAGCGGCCTGGAGAGCCGTCTCGCGGTCTCGCGATCGCTTCAATCCCTTGGGCCGGAGGATAGCCGCACGCTGTGGGGCCGCGACGGCGAGGTGGCTCCTCTGGATTGGTGGCGCCTCTCAGCGGATGTGGAGCGCCTGGACGATGAACTCGCCGCAGCGGGCCGGATGATGTCGGAGTATGCCGCCGAGGATCCGAGGGGTGACGTACTGGCGCGTGCTCTGGCGGATCGGGACTTGTGCCTGGCCAGTCTCCGACTGGTCGGGCGAAACGAAGCGAGACGGTCCGCGAAACCCGGTTTTGCTCCGCACGAACTGCGCCCTCACATCGTGCTCGTGGGATGTCTCGAAGTCTCCCCCATGCTCGCCGGGCTGCTGGACCGTGCCGAGGCGACGTTGACCGTGCTCGTCTTCGCAGACGAGGCCGATGCGGACTTCTTCGACGACTGGGGCCGCCCGATCGCGGATCGATGGCTCGATCGTGGCTCTTCATCCGAGGCGGATGAAGAGATCGTCGTGGCCGATCCCGTCGAAGCGGCGGCGGCTGTCCTGGACTTTCTGGAGAAGTCCGCGACAGGGGAGCGGGCGGATGCGGTGACGGTGGCGTGTGGCGATTCCACCTCGATGGGTCTCCTCGGAGACTGCTTCCGTCTGGCAGGCATTCCTTGCCGCACCGCGCCCATCCGACGTGTGACGGACACTTCGCCCGCCGTTTTGCTGAGGTTGGCGGCGGAGTTCGCGCGCTCACCGCTCTGGGAAGCGTTTGCGGCCCTCGTGAGGCGTTCCGATCTGGTCCGGTGGCTTCAGTTTGAGGCTCCGGAACTCTCTCCGAACTGGTTAGCTGAACTGAACGAGTCCCGCCGGCAGGGCCTCTGGGAGTCGACCCAGGATCTCCCGTCGAGCGACATCGCCGCCGCGCTGCTGGGCCGGGTTCGAGCGTGGGTGTCGCCCCTGCTCTGCGAGGCGGATACCCCGGCTGGGTGGGCCGGCCGGATCTCCCAATTACTGTGCCCCGTGTATGGATGCGTCTCTGCGGAGGATCCCGAGCGCCCGCAGCTACTGGAGTGCCTGCCGCCGCTGAGAGATGCGCTGCGTCAACTGGTGGAACTCCCGGCCGATCTCGCCGAGCCGGTCTCCCTCTCTCAGGCGCTGCTCATGATTGAAGAAGCGCTGGGCAGCGCCGTGCTGCCGGATGAGTTTGGTGAGCCGAGCATGGAGGTGGTCGGGTGGTTGGAGGCGCTCCACGATGATGCGCCGATTCTGGCGGTCGTTGGACTGAACGACGGCTGGATCCCCGAGACCCGACCCGCGGACGGGTTCCTCCACGACTCGCTGCGGCGCAAGCTCGGACTTCCCTGCGACCTGACGCGATTCGCTCGAGACGCCGCGGTGCTGAGCGCAAAGCAGGCCTCCACCCGGGCGAGGCGCCTGATTTCGCTCCGCCGCGACGGCGAGGGTAACCCCTCCCGCCCCAGCCGCCTCCTCCTCACGGGAGACATCGAGACCATTCGTTGGCGCGTGGGTCGGTTTTGCGGCGAAGATCCGCCTGCGCTTCGTCCGATCCTTCCCTCCGGAGATCGGAATGAGGTGGGAATTCCGAGTCCGCCGCCCGCGCTCCATCCCGACCGATTGGGGGTGACCGACTTCTCTGCCTACCTCCGATGTCCGTACCGTTACTACCTGAGCCGGATAGCGAAGCTGGAGGAGTTGACCGACGACTCGATCGAGCTCGATCAGAGAGGTTTCGGGGACCTGCTGCACAAGGTCTTGGAAGCGTTTGGGCAGGCTCCGATCCGGGACTCCGAGTCACAGGTCGAGATCGAGGAGTTTCTGCTCTCACAGCTCCAGCACGACGCTCACGCACGTTTCGGGACCCGACCCTCGCTGCCGGTTCGGCTGCAGCTTCGCCTCACGGAGCGGCGCCTGCGCGCCTTTGCCGGAGCCCAATCGGAGCAGCGCAGGGAGGGGTGGCGGTTCCTTTCGGTAGAGCGGTCCCTTCGAGGAGAGCTCGAGACCGAGGATGGTCGCCGGGTGCTCGTGACCGGCCGCATCGACCGCCTGGAAGCCCGCGAGGGCGAACTGCGGGTCGTGGACTACAAGGTTCGTACGAAGGCCCGGAGTCCCGAACAACAGCACCGGACGGGCCCCGTGAGTGCGAAGGTGTGGGTGGACTTCCAGCTTCCCCTTTATCACTGGCTGTGTCGCTCCATCGAGCCGGATCGGGATCGAAGACTGGCCTTCTTCACACTGTCGGCCGCCGATGAGGAGACCAGAGTCGAGACCGCGGCCTGGAGCGACGCCGAGTTGGATGAAGCGCTGGATCAGGCCCGGAAGATCGCCGGCCGAATACTCGATGGCGTGTTCTGGCCCCCCAATCCCGCCGCGAGTGGGGAGTTCGACCTGATCACGCTGGCCCGATGCCCCCGAGGAGCCGAGTGATGTTCTTTCCCGCCCAATCATCCGCCGGGGCGCCATCGGTAGAGATCGATCACACCCGATCGCTGCTTGGAATCCGAGCCTCAGCGGGCTCCGGCAAGACGTATCAACTCACTGCACGGTACCTCTCGCTGCTCCGAGCCGGAGCGGGACCCTCCGAGATCCTCGCGACCACCTTCACCCGCAAGGCGGCGGGGGAGATCCTGGAGCGGGTCCTGTCTCGACTGGCGCATCCCACCGAGGGCTCAGAGGCACTCCTCCGCAGCTTCTGCCGTCAGCTCCCGGAGATCCGGATCTGTACGCTCGAGAGCCACTTCTTTGCGACGGTCGGACTACTTCGCTTTGAGTTGGGGCTGCCGCCCCAGCCTGAACTGGTGGATGAGCGGACGACCCGGGGCGAAAATGTCCGGAGAGAAGCAGCGAGGCGCGCCCTGAAAGCGATGGGGCTGGATGCGTTCCTGCAACTCTACGATCGCCATCCGACCTCGGGTCGAGTGCTGCCGCACGTGGTCGAAGTGCTGGACCGGCTCCTCCACAGCGGGTTGGAGGCGGTGCGGGAAACGGACCGGCAGGCATGGCACGCCCTCAATCCAACAGAGCCGTCGGCGCTCGCGCTGGCGCTGGCCCGCGAGGCGCTCACGGAAGCTGATGGAACCAGACTCGCCAACACCGTGCAGGCGGACTTGAGTCGGTTCGACCAGCAAGACTGGCCGAAGTTTTTGGACACCGGCATTCCGAAGAAGCTCATCCATCACGACTACACCTTTGCCAAGAAGCCAATCCCGATCGAGATTTCCGAGGCCTACGAGCCCCTGATTCGTCTGGCCCAATGCCGGTGCGTTGAACCGCTCGCCCGGGCCCTGCACTCTCAGCGGGAGCTGCTGGAGCTACTCGAGCGCCGCGTCGCGGAAGTGATGCGCGATGAAGGCCTGCTCTTCTTCAGCGATGTCGTGCGAACTCTGGTTCAGCGCGGCGTTCAACCGGAAGAACTGGAGCGCCGGATGGGCTCCGGCATCACCCATGTGCTTCTGGATGAGTTTCAGGACACCAGCGCGGCGCAGTGGAAAGCGCTGCTGCCGGTGGTGGAGCACGCAATCTCGAATGGCGGGTCGCTCTTCGTGGTGGGGGATGGCAAGCAGTCCATTTACTCGTGGCGTTCGGCCACTCCGGAGCTGCTGGCCCGGCTCGATGAGTCAATTCCCGGCATCCATTGGGACGATCTCGATCTGAATCGACGCTCAGCACAGGAAGTGCTGGATGCCGTGAACCGCGTTTTCACGGCCACCTCGAGCCTACTTTCGAAAGACAAATTCAAGGGGTGGGAACCGGTTTTCGCGGAATGGGACGCCCAGTACCGTCGCCACGCTGCCAGTCTCCCCGGTTCAGGATACGTTCGGCTCGTCGAATTGGATTTCAGTTCGACCGCGGAGAACGAAGAGGGCGACGATCCGGAGCCGGGAGGCGGCGGAGGGGTCTCACGGGCGGTGTTGGAGGAGATCGCGGGAGTCATTGAGGAGTGTGCTCCGTGCAGCGTCGGTGTGCTGGTGCGGAAGAACAGCACGGTTGAGGCGATCCTGGCGGGGTTGCGGGCGGCCGGAATTGACGCGGTGGGGGAGGGCGGTGGAGCCCTGGACGATCAGCCCGCCGTGCAGCCAATTCTGGCGGCGCTCCGACTGGCCGACTTTCCCGACGATAGCGCTGCGGCGTTTCGACTGTTCCATAGTCCGCTTGCGGGTCCGCTGGGCCTGTCCATCTGGAGCAGCGCGATTCAGCGGGCCGGTGTGTCGCGACGCATCCGCAGCGAGCTTGCGGGAGACGGGTACGCCCGTGTTCTCACACGATGGGTCGCTCTCCTGACGCCCGCCGCCACCGCCGCTGGGTTGGAGCGGCTCTTGCACGTGCGGGCCCTGGCGAGTTCGGCCCGCGCACCCGAGCGCCCCGCCGAGTTCGCAGCCCTGATTCAAGACACCAGCCGCCCTCGTCGCGGAGGGTCGCGAGTCTCGGTGATGACGATCCACAAATCCAAGGGGCTGGAGTTCGACTGCGTCATACTGCCGGAACTACAGGGGCAACTTCCGCAAGTCGCCAAAGGCTACGTGACGGACCGTGCGGACCCGCTATCAGAGATTCGAGCAGTCTATCTCTGGGGGAAGGCGGAGATCCGGCAGTGCGATCCCGACTGGCAGAGGGCGTGCGAGGCGGCGCTGCACCGGGAGAGGACTGAGGCGCTCTGTCTACTTTACGTCGCGATGACGCGCGCGCGGCGGGCGCTCCACCTGCTGGTCCCTCCGAAGTCGAGTAACCGGCAGACGTCGGCGTTGCTGCTTCGCGAGCAACTGCTGACGGAGGCTAACACGGGCTGCTCATTCGGCGACCCGAACTGGTTTCAGCACATTGCGCTCCAGTCGGGCCCCCCGGACGCCGCCGCCACAACGGCGCCCCGGTTACTGGCGCTGACCCGACCCACCAGCCACGCACGAAATCGCCCGGTGATCTTTCCTTCAGAACTGGTGCAGCCGGACTCCCTGGCGGACCTGCTGGAGATCACATCCAGCGAGGGCCGCGACCGGGGGACCGCCATCCACGCTCTGTTTGCACGGGTACGGTTTTTGGAGGATGGCATTCCGAACGACAGTGCGTTGGCGCAGGAGCTCCTCAGGATACTTCCGGAAAAGAGCCACGAATGGCGGAGCGAGCGCCTCCAGCAGTGGAAGGCTATGCTGGACGAGGAACCCGTCCGTCGGGCTTTGGCTCGCCCGAGCGCCGGGGAGAGTGTCAAACTGCTGGTGGAGCATCGCTTTAAGGTCCGCAGGGAGTCCCACCTCGTCTCGGGCGCCTTCGACCGGGTAATGATCTGCCATCCCCAGGGAGCGGAGCCGCAGATCGAGTTGATTGACTGGAAGACCGACTCTGTTACTGACGAGACGCTCCCCGGAGCCATGAACCGCTATCGAAATCAGGTGATGGAGTACCGTCATGCGCTTGCCGGGATGTACGCTGTGAAGCCCGCCGCCATCCACGTGAGACTGGTGTTCTGCGGCTCCGGCAAGGATGCACTGGTGACATGACCCCTTTTGGCCCACGGTGATTCGATGTTGCGTGAGGTGCGAATAGACCGTACTTGGACGGCTGTTCCGGCACACTTGAGGTCGCTCAACCGGGGCGCTTCCAACTCTTATTCGCTCGATAGAGGGTCGGCCGATCCCGTTTTGGCACTTC